>Ga0182021_10002938_pt1 | contig 20069 bp, 14 predicted proteins | sample 612E3MmetaG_FD_120493 | JGI IMG/M metagenome (GOLD analysis project Ga0182021, IMG submission 120493) | Permafrost microbial communities from Stordalen Mire, Sweden - 612E3M metaG (Illumina Assembly) | ecosystem: Environmental > Terrestrial > Soil > Wetlands > Permafrost | place: Sweden... | reverse complement strand
CGGCGGCGCGGACGGTTGCCGTAACTCCAGTCGCCCTACGGGCTCCTTACGTTACGGCAACCGTCCTGTGAGTCTATCTTATTCAAGCCTCTTTTTGGTCTTGACGATGGGGAGTAGCTCACAAACGTGAGCACGCCCCCCAGCGGTCGGCGGCGCGTCCCCACCGCGTCACTCTCGCAGAACTCCTGGCAGCAGAAGCACGCGATGCACTTACGGTAATCGATTTTCGCCTTCCCGTCAACCACAGTCACGGCGGCTTCCGCGCAGTGCTCCACGCACAATCCGCAACCGATGCATTTTGTCGTGACGATACGCGGACATTCCCGCATCCGCCGCAGCACGAGTTGGAGCACCCGGACGAACGGCCTCGGCAGTCGCGCAAGGACCGCGTCCATCAGCATCCGATTCGCCGGAAGACGGAACGTCCTCCGCGAGGCGGCCAGTGTTTCACCCATAATCTCGATGCGTGACAGGTCCGCCTCTCCCAGTCCGCGCCTTGAGGCGTGTCTTGTGCTCGCCACGTCTTTCGGGTCGAGGCCCATCACTGCGGACGCCACCGCGTCCACCGCCACCGAGTCGCGTCCCGCAAGAACAAGCCCGAGTTTCTTCGGCATGCCCGCGCTCCCGGGTCCGGTCCCCTCCATCGCCACCACCGCGTCCATGATCACCAGGTCCGGCTTTCGCGCCTCAAAGATGTCCACCACCAGGTTGCTGAAATCCTGCGGGTAGACGAGTTGTCCGTGCAGGTTGACGCGAAGTCGTTCCGGAAGGAACCCGTAGTTGTTCTTCACCGCCCCGGTCATCAGGCACAGCATATGCGTCTTGAGTTTCGGGAGCGTGATGATTACGTCCGCGTCGAGCGCCGACTCGGCAATGGGCAGGGACTTCACCATCTCGTAAGTCGGCTTGCACACTTCGCGGTAACCGTTCCCTTTGAAGTTGAGAAGCTCGACTCCGATCTCCCGCGCCATTGCGAGTATTCCGCTGAGGGTGAACCCCTCCAGCCCCGGCCGGCTCAGTCCGTCCGCGACGACGATGTCGTCGGTGATTTCCCGCACAAGTTCCACGACCGCGCGCAAAAACGCCGGGTGTGTAGTGACCGCAGCCTCCGGCGGGTGGCTCCCAAGGTGATTGATTTTCAACAAAACCCTCTGACCGGGCTTCACCACTTCCGCCAAAGAGCCGATATTGTTTAGCGCCATGGAGATGGCGTTTTTCAGCTGCTCTGGGGCGTAGGTTGTGCATCGGACAAGCGCGACTCGGACGGGCATTGCCTGCTCCTGATGCGCAATTAGGTCTCACGCCGGACCTTACGCCGAAATGTGACTTCGGTCAACCGAAAAGCGGAGTGTGCGTTTGAGTCGCGTCCTGCCTCTCACCCGCCTTCGCCAAGGCTTCCTCCTTCGCCAAGGCTACGGCGGACAAGTCGGCGGACAAGTCCGCCCTACAGCAAGGCCGAAGGTCTAAGGCCGAAGGGCGAGGGAGAAGAGGCGTAACAGAAGAACAGTGGCAACAAGTTGCCACTGGCACAAAGTCAAGAGGGGGTGTGCTTCGCGCGCCCTTTCAGGGCTTGGGGTGGTTGGGGAGGGGCTGGTCACTTCTTCTCGGTCAGTTCCTCGAGCGTCAGCACGACGTAGGAGGTGACGAGCACGGGCCTATTCTCCCACCAGCGGTCCTTGGCGTTCACCCACGAGCCGTCAGGCTGCTGAAGGCTCAGCAGTTTGTCGATCATGTCCTTGCGCCACTCGTGCTTCACGCCCTTGGCGTCCACGAGCACGTCATCGCCATACGCGCTCAGCGCCTTCGCCATCGTGTGGTAATAGTAGAAGAGTCCCTGCTGTCCCATCTGGGGGTTCTCGTCGAGCGTATAGTGCTTCTGGATCCACTCGTAGGCCGCCTTCACGCGCGGGTCGTCCTTCTTCACGTCGGCGTAAATCATGCACTTGAGGAACGCGTAGGTCATGGAGCCGTAGCTGCGGAGGCCCTTGCGGCCGTCGGGAAGGTCCACTTCGTAGGCCTTGCTCTCCCAGGGTGAATAGGTTGCGCCGCCGTCGTTGGACGCCCACTTCTGGTCGTTGGACTCGCTGCGGTTCTGGCAGCGGCTGGCGAAAACGACCAGCCTCTTCCACGCGTCGCTGTTCTTCTCGAGTCCCGAGTCCTCCGCGGCCTTGATCGCGTCGGCGAACGTCTGCGCATTGGAGAGGTCCGCCCGGAGGTTGTCGTCGCTATAGGCGACCCCGCCGTAGCCCGGATCGCTCGATTCGTATCCCTGGCCCTCGCCGAGCTGTATGCCAAGCAGGAAGCCCCGTGCTTTCTTGACGTTTTCCTCGTACTTCTTGTCCTTGGTTGCGATGAGCGCCTGGAGGGCGATCGCCGTGCAGTAGTTCGCGAGCTCATGCTCGTAGATCGCCCCGTTCGCCTTCTGGAGGCCCAGGAGATAACTGACGGGCTTTCGGATGAACGGGTCCTGTTCGGGGTTGTATCCGTTCCCGCTCTTGAGGATCGACAGGAGCACGATGCCGGTAATTCCGGGATGGTTCTCCCAGGACCCGTCGGGTTTCAGGTTATCGTGAAGGAACTGGATTCCGCGTGCCATGGCGTCCGTAACGCGCTCCTCGTCCTTCGCCGATGCCTGGGGCGGGGTGCCGGGTTTCCCGGGTTCCGCCTTGCCGCACCCGGCCGCAAAGAGCAACGCTGCAACGACCATCGAGAGAATGCCCGCCTCGTACCACGTGATGCGTCGTCTCATCTTCCTCTCCGTCATTTCATGGGCCTTGGCTCGACTTTTGCCAATTTTCCGTAAGCCGCTTCTTCTTATCCCCTCGCCCCCGGTCCTCCGGGGGAGGGCAGGGTGAGGGGAAGTTTTCTTGGTCAATCGAAAGCCAATGTCGCAAGTGCGGTGCTGCCGACGCGTCCGCCGGCCGGGTCGGAAGGTTCCCAGGACCCGGCATCCGTCCCGGATTTCACTTGGCGGTCCGCCATCAACGAGCGCAAGTTCCTCACCCAGCTCAGTGCGGTGGCATCGTCCAGCGCGCCGAGTCCCCGGGTCACGAAATATGCCCGAAGGGGGTCGTCCAGCGGAAGTTTTCTGGCCTCTCGGCTGCCTCCTCGCATGTCGGCCAGGAGGAAGAGTTTACCTGCGTCGGAAGTGCTCGTCAAGCCGTACGGGAAGCTCCCGGCACGGGCGTAGGCCTCGCGTCCCTCGGCCAGGCGCGTCTCCTTGAGCCACGCCAGGCCCCGTTCGATCGACGGCCGCAATCCCTTCCATCCGCTCGTCTCGGCTTCAATGAGGGCATGAAGATGCCACACGGTCACGGTGACGTCCGCAGGAGTGCCTTGACCGGGTGCGTGGCCCCATGAACCGTCGGACGATTGAGTTTGGCGAATGCGCCCGAGCGCCGCGCCTGCCGCATGGATCACCTTCGTGTCGCCCCATTGGGCGGCCGCCCGCACCAGTGCCAGCGTCGCGAGACCCTGTTCCCTCGTCGGGAGTTCGGACAAGGACGTCCCGATGAACCCGTCGGGTCGCTCGCGACTCATCAGGTATTGAACCCCACGCCGGACGGTCCGGGCATACCGGTCCTTCGCCACGTCGGGGTGCTTGAGGAAGGAGTAAAGAACGATCGACGTAACCCCGAGGGTCTGACTGTCGCTCCCGCCGAATGCCCCCGGCTTCCATGCCCCGGAGACGTCCTGCGTCTTCGCAAGCCAGTGAAGCGCGCTCGGCACAGGCGATTGGACAACGGGACCCGCCAGAGGCGTCCGCTGCTGCAGAAAGGGGAGGAGAAGGACCGCTGCACCCAAACCCACGAGGATCGCCGCCGCAGCCGCTACTTCGACCGCGATGAAGCGCCGGCGTCGGACGACCGGCTGCGCGGCCCCGGCGTCGTCCGTCCACGCATTCTCCGCGAGATGCTCCAGGACGCGAGGCGCAAGGTCCGTCTCGAAGGGCACAGGCGGCATTGCCTTGAGTCCCTCGGCGATCTTCCGATATTCGGCTACGCGCGTCGTGCATCCCGGGCAGCCGGCCAGGTGCCGCTCAAACGCCGCGGCCTCCTCGTGTGGCAATTGTCCGAGCAGCCACAACGGACCGTCTTGCGCGAGCGAACAGGATTCAGGTTTGTTTTCAAGCGGCATGCTTTTTCTCTTTCAAGCGGTTCGGCTTCACCCGTTTTCGCCCAAGTGCTCTCGCAACTCCTCCATGGCCAGGAAAAGCCGCGATTTCACCGTCCCCACCGGGACGCCCAGCACCAACGCGACATCCTGCCGGCTGAGACCCTGAAAATACGTCAGCACCACGACGGACCTGAGCTTTTCGGACAGGCTCCCGAGCGCCGCCTGGAGGTCCATCCGGTCATCCAGACGCCCGCCCCCTCCGTCTTTCGGCTTGCGACTCAGCGTCTCGACATCCGCCGGCTCCGGCTGTCGCCGCTCTTCCCGGGTCCAATCCACCCAAGCGTGCAACGCCAGGGTGTGAAGGAACGCGCCCAAGGGCGCAGACGGGCGGTAACGGTCCCGATACTCGTATAGCCGGGCGAACGTCGTCTGCCCCAGATCCTCAGCTGTACTGTAGCTAGCGTTCATCCGGACGAAAAAGTTCACCAGAATCCGCTGATAACGGTGCACGATTTCGACGAAAGCGTCCCGTCGTCCCTCGCGGACGAGTTCCATGAGCCGGGCATCGCTGAAAGCGGAATGGTCGGCAGGCATCGGGGTCATTATACCGCGAACACGACCCGTGCCAAGTCCAAGACCGTCGGTGTCTTGCCCTATCTTGCTTTTTCACCCCTCTCCCTCCTCCGGGAGGAGAGGGTGAGAGGCGGATATTTGTGCCGCTATGGCCCCTCCGATAACCGTTGACTCCCCTGTGTGACGGTGCTATATTTACCCCGGCGACGCTCATCGCCGATGCATTTTGTGCATTTCACCGTCTTGGCAAGTGTGTGCGCCCGTAGCTCAGTTGGACAGAGCATCGGATTTCTAATCCGAGGGTCGCAGGTTCGAATCCTGCCGGGCGTACCAGATTTTTCCGCCTTGCCGCGTTCGGCAAGGTGCGGCAATTCGCGGCCAAATCCGAGGGGCGTCCCGGCAGGCCGGGACCGGGCGTGCCAGATCTTCTCGTGTCGAGTTGTTCGTCGGCGCGTTGTGCTCTTAACGCATCCCGCTCTGGCCGCTCAAGCGGTGCGGCAAGGAACCCGGAGGTCTTCGAATGAAGCGGAGGAGAGGAGACAGGCCCCTCGGCTTGCGCCCGGACGACCCCCTCGCACACGCGGAACCTCACATCCCCAAGTCCATTCACCTCTTCCACTATGCCGCCGATGCTCTCGAAGAGACCGACGTCGCCTTCGTCGAGGACATCGCCCCCTACATCGATAAGCCCGGCGTCACCTGGGTCAACGTGGACGGACTCGGCAACCCCGACATCATTCTCGAGATGGGCAAGGTTTTTGGTCTTCATCCCCTGGCACTCGAGGACGTGCTGAGCGCGCGTCAGCGTCCCAAGGTGGACGACTACGGCACCAGCCTCTACATCGTCATCCGCATGTTGCGCTACGAGGACGAGCTCCAGACCGAGCAGGTGAGCCTCTTCCTCGGCCCCAATTTCCTCGTCACGTTCTTCGAGCGTCCCGGCGACTGTCTCGAGCCCGTGCGTGAGCGTCTCCGAAAAGGGGTTAACCCTCTCCGCCGCGAGGGCGCCGACTGCCTCATGCACGCCGTCGTCGATGCCATCGTCGACAACTATTTCCCGTTTCTCGAACGCCTCGGCGAGCTGGTGGAGGACATGGAAACCGAAGTCCTGGCCAGGCCGTCCCGCTCCACCCTCGCCCGCGTGCACGACATCCGCCGCGACCTTCTGGACGTCCGTCGCTGCACTTGGCCTCTTCGAGACGCCGTCAGCTCGCTCCTCCGGGACGAGAACCCCCTCGTCGGCAAAGCCACGCAGCTCTACCTCCGCGACTGCTGCGATCACGTGGTCTTCGTCATCGACGTCCTCGAAGCCTACCGCGAGCTCATCGGCCAGATCATGGAGGTCTACGTCTCCACGGTCAACACCCGCCTCAACGAGGTCATCAAGGTCCTCACCGTCGTCGCAACCATCTTCATCCCGCTCACCTTCATCGCCAGTCTTTACGGGATGAACTTCAAGTGGATGCCCGAACTCAACTGGCCCTGGGGATACCCGGCCGTCTGGGGCGTCATGATCCTCGTGACCGTGGGCATGCTCCTCTTCTTCCGCCACAAGGGCTGGCTGGGCGGCGGCAAGGGGCATTGATTCGGGTGGTTCATCTTCAATCCGCCCCCAATGGGCGCAAGAACCGTTGCACCGGGGTTTTCCCGCCCCCTCGGACGTCCTGGCCCAGTCAACTCGTCGACTCGTCCTAACTATTGAAATCGCAAAGCCTTACGTCACCTGCATCTTCTTGAACCCGTCGGATGTTGCGTTCCTTCCCCCCCTCCAAACCTCTTCATTCGCAGGTCTTCGTTTTCTCGCAATAGGGGGGCTTGCCGATTTTGCCCCCCCCGATAGAATAATAGCAGAAGGGGAGATCACTCCCTTCCGGGAGGACGTTCATGGACAGTAGCCAGCCGTCGCCGCGTCGGGCAGCACCCCGAAACGGAATGCTTCGTGGGTGGGGTCTTCTCCGCCCGCGAAAGGGTAGCGGTCTGATCATCGCCCTCTGCGTCCTCGCCATGCTCGCCATCATGGCCACCACCTTCATCACCCTGATGCGTCTGGACGTTCGGGTCACCGCCAACTACCTCGACGACTGCCGCTCCGAAATGCTCGCCCGCGGGATGCTCAACTACTTCACCGGGATCCTGCGCGACGACCTCGACCGCACCTGGGGAAAATACGCCAACCGCAACGCCCAGGTCGGCATCAAGGGATGGCACTATGGCGGCTACGTCAACGACCGCGTTCCCGGGATCAACACCTACCAGTATGGCACCTATCTCTGCAGGGACGTCTGGTTCAACGCCCCTTACGCGGGACAATACTGGCAGGACGATTTCGGCGGGCTCTACAACTCCAGTGCCCTGGGAGACCTGAACTACGTTTACATGCAGCAGTCCTTTGCCAGCACGTTGTACACCGCGACGGGGTTCCTCGTGAGAAACTGGGACTCCGTCAACAACCGGGAGTACGACGCCTACGCCAGTCTGAACAGTTATTACGGCAATCCCTCCCTGGTCGATGTTGACGCCACAGGCCGATTCGTTTCCAAAGACTACACGCAGGGACTGCATCCGGCCATAGGCGTCGGGGTGGACTTCGACGGAGACGGAGATCCATGGACGAACAGCTCCACTTCGCTGTCGGACTACTACTACGACCCGGCGCCCTTCGTCCTGTACGCCGGTCAGACCTACCTTTTTCCGGGTGAACGCATGACCGGCGCCGCCGGTCTGCCCGGCGGAGCCTGCTGGCGGTGGGGCGTCAAGCTGGGCGTCGCCCAAAGCTGTTTCCTGAACCTCAACAGCGTCGGAAACGTGGACGGCGCCGACACCGCCTACCTCGCCAACATGGGAAACCTCAGCGCCGACCCCAATCGACAGCTTCACGCGACGCGCTCCTGCGACGAGGCCGATAGCGACTGGGCGGCGCAGAACGACAGCCAGCACCTCGGAAGGATCGCATGGAAAGGGTTCCCCGGGGAATACGAGTACGCCAAGGGCGGCTTCCCGCGGTTCTACGACGAGGTCTCGTGGCACCCCTCCCAGATCAGCATGGAAAGACTGTTCACGCGGGAGCAGTATGGCGCGTCTCCGGCGGCGGACCCCCTGAACCTGCAGATTGCACGGGACAAGGCCCGCAGACTCATCCGTTATCGGTGGCCGAGCGGCACCATCAACGGCGTCCCCGGAGGGAAGCCCTGCGACGGGAACGACCACTGGCGCGTGGGCTGGCGGCGCGACGGCGCCACATACTACAAGTTCCCCTCTCCCGAAAACCCGATGGGATCCGACTGCTACTTCGGGGCCAACGAGGTCATGGAGCACGATCATTCCGCCTGGAACCCCCAGACCAGCGCCGTCATCCGCAAGCTGACCGAGTACGGCACCGACCATGGCATGAGCTACAAGGACGCCGTCACGCAGGCGAGCAAGGACTGGCGCAAGCTCAAGCCTTTCGTCACCATGTGGTCCACCGACACCATCCTGCGCGGGAAAATCTGGCCGACGGAGGGGTGGCTTCCGTGGAGGACGAACGGGACGCCGGGCGACTGGCACTACATGGACATCCTCAAGCGCGTCAACCTCAATATGATCGGGGCCAAGGGACCCGACGGAATCGCGGGCGAGGACGCGGCGCTAAAAAACGTCTGGGCGTCCAAGGCGAGCCGTGAACGCGACCGGCTCTATTTCATGCTCGTCGCCGCGCTCCGGTTCACGAATACCGGGACGGAGGTGGACGCCACGAGGCTCGACGATCGTCGGCACCTGGCCTGCCAGTTCATCGCGTCCCTGATCGACATGATCGACCGCGACCAGAACGAGACCTATTACCAGGCCCCCGACGGAAGCGTCGCATGGGCCCTCGGCGTCGAAAAGCACCCCGTCATCAACGAGGTGGTGTTCTATTCAGGCAGCGCCGCGAACACCGCGAGCTACGGACTCAACTCGTTCCGGGTTGAGCTCTACAATCCCATGGAGAACATCCCCTGGATCCCGGACGCCGACGAGGCCTACGACGTCAGCAACGTGGACGGTCTCGGCCACTCCTACGTGTTGCGGATCGCCTCCCACAATTACAACCTGAAGGACCTGATCCGGTACGGCGCCGATCCGGCCAATCCAAATGCGCTGTATGTCTATAATCCGCAATACAGTGATTATGTCTCTGGCCTCCTGCCCGGGACCGTAAAGAAGATCGGCGCGGACGGGATGTACGGCTACCCGCAGCCCGCTGGCACGACTACGCATCAGACCTGGACCCGGTACATGCACCTCGGCTGGCAGGGAGACTGGCCTGCTGGATTGACGAAACCCGATCTCGAAGGCGCGAGCTTCACCGGGGTAAAGGTATCGCTGTGGAAGCCGCTCGCGGGTGATGCAGCGCTCAAGGTCCCGCTCTCTCCCGGCAAGGTGGAGTTGATCAACGGGGTGGAATACATCTGCGTGGACGCGACGGACAACCTGAAACTCGTAAGACCCTACGGCACGGCCAATGCCAAGATCAACGGTCCCGGTGGCAGCCTGACGACTTACCTGGGCATCTACTGCAGGTGGGACCCGATGAACGCAAAGATCTACGGGATACAGACCGTGAATACGGGTTCAACAGCGGATTCCTGCGACCCGTGGGGCAACGTGCTCTGGGTGCCCGGGAAGACGCTCTCAACCTACCCGACTCTCGGTCAGCCGAACACCAATTATCCTGTCCTTACCAGTTCAGGCAACAGCGGGGCCTACATCAACTACCGTAACGCTTATAATACCACCACACCTGGCACCTACAACCGGATGTTCGAGCGGGACTTCAAGGTGGTGGACGGCGACCTCCCCACCATCGGCTGGCTGGGCGAGCTGATGATGTGGAACTGCGCCCAGAACGGCCCGCTGACCTCGGTCCACAGCGCGGGCCAGCAGCCGTGCACGTCCGCCAGCGGTTATTGGACCTTCGCCAATGCGCTCGACGTCACGGCCAAGTTCGATCTCTTCCGTCCGTTCCAGTATCCGCCAATCGGCCAGTACAATCCCACGGGCAGCATGTGCCACACCGAAAACCTCCAGGTGCTCGACATCTTCACCGTCTGGGACCCCTCGAACGACGGGATCGACAACGACGGCGACGGGGCAATCGACGACGCCGACACCGGCCTCCAGGCCGGCGACAAGTGCGGCCCGGAGGTGCAGATATACGGACTGGTGGACCTGAACCAGGCTCCGCAACTCGCCGTGCAGATGATGTTGCCGGACAATAAATATGTACGGGGGGGCTCCCTCAACGCGGGCGGAGACCTGTACGCGGGCATGACCGCATTCAGCGCGGACATCACGAGCTCGCGGGGCACCACCCGCATGGCGCAGGCCTTGGACTGGGGGCCCTTCGAGACCATCGGCGACCTGCTTCGGGCCGACCCCATTTTCTGCTCCCCGGGCGTCTATTTCTCGTGCGAAAAAACGTATTATAATTCCAACCAGGGGGGCGCCGCGACCATCGCCGAAACCGGCATAATCTCGGCCAAGATCACGAACGGCAGCGTGTATGCTCCCGGTCTCACGGCCGCCGCCGACGACGACGGCGACGGCATCTACGACGAGCGCGACGAACGCGATATGGTCTTCGGCTGGGCGTCCAACTACTTCACCACGCGCTCAGGCATCTTCGACATCGACATCGTGGTGGACACCTGCGCCCCGCCCTACTATCCCAACCAGAATGGAACGCCTCTGAAGCTCCCGCTCCGGGCCTACAAGTCGAACAACGTTTTCAGCCGCAAGCAGGCGCTCGGGATCCTGGACCGTTCGACCTGTCTGCGGGTCTTGCCCAACGGGACCTGTGACTTCAGCGGCCCCGTTGAAGTGCGGATGCTCCGTTTCACCGACGAGAAAAAGGTCTACTAGCGCCCTGTTAAAGAATGCGCCTTGTGTTTGAGGGTGCCACGGCTGGCTTGTCCAGCCGTGTCTTGTTGGGCTTTGTGGCACTGATCCCGACACATCGGGATTGCCGGTGTTCTTATGTGCTGGTTTTTCACCCCTCCTTCTTCAGGGAAACGTCAACAACTTAAGGGATATTCGGCTTCTTCGAGCCCGAAGGGCTCGGATAATTCAGCCCAGGGCGAAGCCTTGGGAGTGGGTTATGTCCTCAACCCATTTCAGCCCTGAAAGGGCGCAAGAACGTCTTGTGCCCCTTCATGGGAACGTAAGGCGCGAGGCGCGTCAAGAGTTGTCATTCCGAGTCCACCCGACTTGTCGGGAGGACGAGGAAACTGGGCCCTTGGCAGAAGAAAGACCGTTTGTTCGGCAAAACAGGCCCTCCTGCCATTTGAGGCCAGATGCTTCGTCCCGATGGAATCGGGACTCAGCATGACAGGTGCTCTGTTGAAATTCCCTCTCCCTCTGGGAGAGGGAAAGGGCGAGGGGACCGTTGCCCCACAGGCAGGCGGGTAAGCTTCTCTGCTAGTGTTCCTATCGGTTTCTCACGGAAGCACGCCCGGAATCACGCGCCCGGTGCACCGCACCACGTTGACCGCCCGACGTTCCGCCATCCCCTTGACCTTGAGACAAATCAACGGGTCCGACGATTGCACCAGCGCCCCGTTCGACCCGATCCGGATGTCCGGGTAATTGTCCTTGCCGTAGGGATAGTCGGGGTTTGGCGCGTCCCAATTGATGAAGTTGACGGACTTCGCCATGTCGATCGTTATGCTGGGACTCAGGGAAACGATTTCGCTCTGCCGGACGCCGTGGGCGTACGCGGTGACTGCCGCGTTCGCAGGATTGTACTGGAAATTGTAGGCGTACGTATGAGCATAGTTCAAGCTGTTATAGGCCCCGTGACCGCATATGGGGCAGACCTTACTGGAGAAGCCGGACGTGCCGGAGTACGAGTTGTCCGTCCAAATGTGCCCGCACTGGGCGCAGGTATACTCGGTGAGCGGCTTTTGCCAGGTCCCGCCAGCATCCTGGAAAACCGTCGTCATGAAGCCGTAAATGGGGGCATAGCCCCCGACTTCGTGCTCCAGCGTCCACAGGTCGGGGATCGTCTCCAGGTCGTTGTTCTTGCTTTCGATCCACATCGTCGTCCCGTTATCGCCCTGGATGTTGAACTCGACGGAGAAATCCTGCCGGACGTTGGTCGCAAGCGCCCGCGTGCGCATGACCATTGCCTGGATGTTGGCAATGGCCGCTCCCCACTTCCGTTCCTTCATCATGTGGACGAAGTCCGGCAGCGCCAGCGCCATTACCAGCATGATGATGACGATGACGGTCAGCATTTCGATCATCGTGAAGCCGCCGGCTCGACGATTCCCGCCCATCGACTGCTCCTTTTAACGGCCTTTCGAAGGGCCTTCTATCCCTCCAACTTATTATATTCCCATCCTGTAATTGGTCAAGACCGCACCAGAGATATCCCATCCTCGTTTTGGAATGCCCCTAAGCCCTGTGTCCTCACCATGATACGTTAACCGCGCGTTTTCTGCCGGCCTCGAAGAGCCCCATCTTAGCCCCGATGGTCCGCCCCTTGAAGCGGGGAGGCTTCACTTGTTTTCGAGTTCCCTAAGACAGGCCTCGGCCTGGGGGATCCAAGCGCGTTGCGCGGGATCGGATGCGGCCATGTCCAAGTACGTGTGCAAGCACCGGATCGCTGCCTGGCGGTGGGCGAGATTTTCGTGGGCGAGGGCCTTGTTGTACCAGACCTTGGCGAATCGCGGATTGAGCTCGAGGGCCTTGTCAAAGCAGGCCATCGCCTCCAGGCTGCGGCCGAGGTTGTTCAAACTGACGCCTTTGTTGTTCCAGGCGTCGGCGTCCCGCGGCTCGATCGCGAGGGCCTTGTCAAAGCAGGCCATCGCCTCCAGGCTGCGGCCGAGGATGTTCAAACTGCCGCCTTTGTTGCTCCAGGCGTCGGCGTCCCTCGGGTTGATCTCGAGGGTCTTGTCAAAGCAGGCCATCGCCTCCAGACTGCGGCCGAGGCTGTTCAAAATGATGCCTTTGTTGTTCCATGCGTCGGCGTACAGCGGGTCGATCTCGAGGGTCTTGTCATAACAGCTAATCGCCTCCGAGGGATAACCCTGCATGTTCAGGATGATGCCCTTGCCGTACCAGGCGCGCGGGTTGTTCGGGACCTTGGTGAGCGTGTCGACCCAGATCGTGAGTTCGCTCCGGTAGTCGTTGTTGCGGGCATAGGTAAGCGCGCCGAGGAGAGTCGCGGCGGCGAGGACGAGGAGGGTTCCGGCGGTCGTTGCCACGACGGACGTGGGCCCGGGCGAAATCCGTCTTGCGAGCCGGCGCAGGAAAACAAAGGCCAGGACCGTCACGCCGGCGACGAGGGCCGCCAGAGGTACATACATGCGGTTCTCGGCCGCGACCTCCAAGGGGAGCGGAACCACGCTGGAACTGGGCGCCAGGACGAGGAAGAACATGGCGGGCAGAAACCCCCATCGCGGACGCGCTGCCAAGAGCGCGGCCGCCGCGACCGCCAGTGCGGCGACCAGGCTCACATCGAGCGGCGTCCCAAGGGCTGCATTTGACGCCAGCGTCCCGTAATCGAAAACCAGTCCCCACGGCCGGAAAGTCAGCAGAAGGTAGTGCAGGATGAAGTGCGTCTGGACATTGAGGTAAGAGACGGATGCCGCGAGCGGCATATGGAACCCCACCGCTTCCCCGCGGGGTGAGCCCATCTGGAGTGGGAGCAGGATAAGCCAACAAGCCGCGAGCGCCGCGTAGAGGCCGGCTCGTCGGCGAAGCGTCTCTCTCCAGCCGTCCGAGGCGAACGCACGGTCATAGAGCAGGACAACGAGCGGCGCCACCGCCATTGTTTCCGACGTCCCCATGCCCAGGGCGCAGGCCGCCACAGCCACAACGCGCCATCTCCGCACGGGAGACTCAAACGCCCGGATGGAGGCGTAAAGCGTCAGGAAGAAAAACAACCCCAGCATCAGTTCGATGCGGCGGTTGATGTACGTTACCGACTGGGTGGTCAGAGGATGCAGGAGCCACAGGAGTGCGACCGTCAGAGCGATGGGGGAGGCTGCTGAGCCGAACCTCTCGCGCATGGATTGGAGCCGCAGGGTCCGGCGCACCACGCCGAAGAGAACGAGAGCGGCGAGGATGTGGACGAGAAGGTTGACGACGTGGTAGCCCGGGAGACTGAGACCGTGCACTGCGAAGTTGAGGGCGAAGGTGAAAGCGGGGACGGGGCGGCCGGCGATGGTGGCCCCGGCCGGGGCCCAGGCGGAGCGCCAGGGCGGCCAGAAATGATGCAGAGCCTCGTTGGTGACAATGGCGTGGTCGTCATCGAAGATGAAGGGGGAGAGGAAGGTATTGGACCATGCCAGAAGGGCGGCCGCCAGGAACACCGCGACCGCAAGGTACGTCCAGACTTGGGACTCGGCGGAGAGACCCCCGGAAGGAGCGGATTTGGTCTTTGTCGTGTTTCCCATCAGCGTGGTTTGGCCATAAGTGTATCCCCCTTTGCACACACTATTTGTCGGTTAAACCATCGCTCCAAAATGAGGTTTTGTTAGAGTTCCTAAAAGCGCCCGAGCCAATCGTGAGTTCCTCAGGAAGTTCGGTTTCCGAGACCGGTTCTGCGGGTCTATATGTGGCGAAATAGGCCACATCGGGCCTCCAATGCCCCGGAAACCGGGTGGGGGGCGGCTTTTTCACCTCCCGACATCTTTTCTCGCAAAAAAAGACGTGATAGTTTTTGACTCGAAGCAAAAGACAGGGTAAATAAGAAGTGCTTATGCGGCCCGGAAAGGTCTTTGTGTACGCCCATTTTCATAAATTCCGTTTATATCCTCGCATTCTGAGATGAATTGCCGGGCGCATTAGATACATAATAGCTGATGTTGTGCCGGTCTCATACCATTCCTAATCCAAGGGGGGAGTCATGCGCGAAGGGATTACCCTAAGTTGTCCGTTCTGTCACGCCAAGTCCGAGTACCGCGACGCCCCGCAGGGGTCCACCGTCCGCTGTGTGGAGTGCGAATCCATCTTTCGGGTCCCGGCGGGACACCGGCACGCCCCGGGTAGTGTCGTCGCCGGCGAAGCTATCCGCGGAAGCAAAAAGAAGCTGGTGGTCATCCTCCTTGTGCTTCTGGCGGTCGCCGCAGGCGGGGCCTTCGCTTGGCACACGCTCGCCAACCGGTCGGCCGCGTTCAAGGATCCGTACGAATGGCTGGGGCCGCGGTTTCCCGAGGATTCCCCCCACGGGACCTTGGCCCGCTTCCTCCAATCTTGGAAGGATGGCAACCAGACCCTCATGCTCTACTATTGCCGGGCCCAGGACTCCGTCAAGAGCCCCGACAGGGACGAGGCGAAAAAATTCGATGAACGCCTCCAGGTCACGTTCGGTAACTACAAGCTCATCAGCTACGACATGTCCCTGGTCAAGCAAGCCGGCGATTCTGTCTTTGAGTACCCCAGTGTGGAGCTGACCGGCGAGGACAAGACACGCGCCACGGTCAAGGGCACCATGAGTCCCAAGGTTTACCTCGAAGAGGTCCCCGGCGCAAAGCCCCGGTGGGGGGTGGACCTGTGGTCTGCGGCCCCGAGATGGGACTGAGCCCGAGGCTCTTGCGCGTAATGACACAAAAGCCCCGGCGGCACGCGCCGCCGGGGCTTCTTCTTGGCAAAGCCGGTTGCCTTAGAGCCTATCCCGTCGCCTTCGCCAACTGCTCCCCGAGCTCCCGGCATTCCCGGATGGCGTCCTTCGCCGGGGACCCTTGGCATTTCAGCCCCTCGCCCGCCTTCGTAAGTCCTATCGCCAGGCCGAGCTTGTCCAGGCTTTCGATGGCCCCGCCCCCGCCCCCGTGGCTCACGAAGCTCACGAACGGCTTCCCCTTGATCTCCTTCACGTGCGTGAGCGCCCGGTCGAACAGCATCTTCATCTCCCCGGCCATGTACGTGAAGTAATCGGGACTCCCCAGCGCGAACCCATCCGCCCTGACGAACTCCGGCATCCCGAGCTTCTCCACGGGAGCAAGCTTCACCTTGTGCTTGCCGCTCGCTCCCGCCCCTTCCGCAATGAGCTCCGCCATCTTCCGTGTGTTCCCCGTCTGCGAGTAATACACCACCAGGATCGTCCCCATGCCTCCGCCTCCTTATGCGCTATTGCGAAACCCCTTCGTCGTTGCACATGTAGCGCGGCCACCTGTGGGCCGCGCCGTTTTCGGGGCGATTCGCGCGAGGCACGGGTCCCCGCGCTACCTCGCACGCCGGTTTCGCAATAGCGCCTTATAACGTTACGGCTTCTTCTTCCGTCGGCGTCTTGCCGTCTTCTTCATCGCCACTGGGTGCACGCGATCGCGATGCGTTTCTTCAGGTTCCCGTAGCATTTCTCGTTGCACCTCGTGCACTTGACGATGTCCCCCAGTCGTCCCTCGCGCACCTTGTTCGGCCATTCCGCATCCGCGATCAGTCCCCGTCCCACCGCCACCAGGTCCGCGCGGTGGTTCGCGATCATGGCCGCCGCCCGGTCCGGCTCGTCCAGCCCGCCCCTCCCGATGACCGCCACGTGCGTCGATAGCCGCACCGCCTCGCTATATTCCCCGTCCCGGTCGGCATGACTCGGTGAAATGTCCAGGATGTCCACCCCTTCCTTCACCAGGGCCCCCGATAGCCGGATCGTGTCCGCCAATCCGTACCCGCCCTCCGCTTCCTCCACCGGCGTGTGCCGGTAAAGCAGCAGCATCTTATCGCCGATGGCCGAGCGGATCGTCCGCGACACTTCCACCGCCGTGCGCATCCGGTTCGTCACGGTGCCGCCGTACTCGTCCTTCCGCCGGTTCTCAAGTGGCGAAAAGCACCGCGTCAGAAAGTACCCGTGAGCCCCGTGCGGTTCCACCCCGTCGAAACCCGCCTTCCGGCACACCGCCGCCGCGCGCCCGAAGTGCCCGATCAACCCTTTCAGTTCTTCCCGCGTCAGTTCGTGCGGCGGCACCGCTTGTTCAAAGAAACTCGTCCCCGGTTCCGGCTGGCCGTTCGTGAACAGCTGTATCGCAATCAGCGCCCCGTGAGCGTGCACCGCCCCTACGAGCTTCCGAAGCTCCGGCAGCGTCTCCTCCACGAGGAGTCCCAGCGGCGTGCCTTCGACGATCACGAGACCCACCCCGCCCCGTGCACGATCCTCATACCACTGCCGGCCATCCTCGCTGAGGATCCCGCGCAGGCTCACCATCGGGGGCATGACGACTCGGTTCCGCAGCGTCTGTCCGCGCACCGCCAGTGGCTCAAATAGCCTCGCATACGAAATCGATTCCGTCATCTCACTCCCCGAGTATCTTGATGATCACCCGCTTGCGTCTCCGCCCGTCGAACTCCGCGTAGTATATCTGTTGCCACGGACCCAAGTCAAGTTTTCCCGCCGTCACCGGCAGCGTCACCTCGTGGCCGATGAGCAGGTTCTTCAGGTGTGCGTCGCCGTTCGTCTCCCCCGTGCGGTGGTGCCGGTAGTCCGGTCCCTCCGGGGCTAGTTTCTCGAGCCACTCCTCGATGTCGGCGATGAGTCCGCTTTCCGCGTCGTTCACGTAGACCCCCGCGGTGATGTGCATCGCCGACACCAGTGCCAGTCCCTCGCGGATGGCGCTTCGCGCAAGCGCCGCCTCCACCCGCTCAGTGATGTTCACGAGCTCCCGCTTCTTCTTCGTCTCGAACCACAGGTATTCCGTGTGCGACTTCATGTCGTGCTGTCCTCCTGCAATCTCTTGTCCGACATGCTGCATGTCGCGAGGGTAATTCGCGCCTCGAGGCAAAGCAAGCGCAATCCTCCCCTTTTCCTTTTGACAGCGGCGGGGCGCTCGACTATCATCGCTCTGCGTTCCCACGCTTCGACACGTCCGGTCTCGCGGAGACATCATGGAACCCTTCAGCAAGGTCGCGCAGGAACTGCTCGACGAGATCACGGGGATGCTCACGATGGTGGACCCGGGGACGTACACCTCGCTGGTCAATCATCTCCTCTCGGCCAAGAGCGTCGTCGTCGCCGGCGACGGCCGCAGCCGTTACGTCATGGGGACTTTCGCCCGCCGCCTCAGCCAGATGGGACGCACGGTCAGTGTCGAGGGAGAGTCTGCCGAGCGGTCCGCCGGGAGGGGCGACATCCTGCTGGTCGCCAGTCTCACCGGCGAGCGAGGCGCGCTGACCGGTCTCGCCGAGTCCGCCCGTCGGGCGGGTGCGCGCGTCTGCGCCTTTGTCGGCGAAATCAGCAGCGTCCTCTCCTCTCACGCCGATTACGTCGTCGCCATTGCCCCCCAGACCCGCACCCCCTTCGAGTCCATCGCCGGGGCCGGTCGCGCGAGCGCTCTTGCCTTCGACGAAGCCCTCATGATCTACCTCGACGCCGTCCTCCTCTCCCTCGAGGAGGTCCTTCACGCCGACCGCGACACGATCGAGCGGCGGCCCGGCTGAACCTCCCACGCACGTTTCCCGGTCCTCCATGCGTGTCCCCGGGTGCCCGTCTCCGGTCTGTCGGTGCCGCCCGGATCTCGTGCCCCGAGGCCACGGCCCAGCCGCTTTCCTCTTGACGCCGCCCCTGTCAGAAGGTATCATTGGACACGCTTCGACGGACTCGGAACGCGTCGTAGGTATATGTGGTGGGTGTAGCTCAGCTGGTTAGAGCGCCAGACTGTGGCTCTGGATGTCGGGGGTTCGAATCCCCTCACTCACCCCATTATTCTTCAGCCGACACGCTCGCCTATCTGAGCCACCTCAAGAGCGACTGCCCTTGCCTCTTCTCGCTCGCTCTGCGCACCAATCCTCTCGACCCCGCCGCCTCCCCCGTTGTCTGCTGAATTTTTCCTTCGCACGCCGCGCAACTCCTTGCTACAATTCACGTCCGAGCCGGCGATATGCGTCAAACCCCCGGCCCGCCGCGAGAAAACCCAAGGAGACCGCGCATGCCCGTGTTGAAAACCTGCCAGGACATCGACAAGTGCGTCCGTCGGGTCGTCGAGCGCGCTCCCATCGTGGATATTCACACCCACCTTTTCCCGCCGTCGTTCGGAAAGCTTCTCCTCTGGGGCATCGACGATCTCCTCACCTATCATTATCTCGTCGCCGAGGTCTTCCGCGCCACGTCGATGGACCCCGAGCGCTTCTGGAAACTTTCCAAGGCCGCTCAGGCGGACCTGATCTGGCAGAAGCTTTTTCTCGAGAGATCTCCGCTCTCCGAGGCCTGTCGCGGCCCGCTCAGCGTCCTCAAGATCCTCGGCATCGACGCAAAGTCGCGCAAGCTCGACGCCGCGCGCGAATACTTCAATCACGTCACTGCGCGCGAATACACCGACATCGTTTTTCAGAAGGCGCGCGTGCGCAAGGTTGTCATGACCAACGACCCCTTCGACCCCGCCGAGCGCGCCGTCTGGATGCGGAAGCCTCTCCGCGACCGGCGGTTTGCCTCCGCGCTTCGCATCGACGCAGTCCTCTCCCACTGGACCCAGGCCGCCCCGCAGCTTCGCGCCTGGGGATACAAGGTCCGCACCCGCATCGACGGCGTGACCGTCACCGAGGTCCGCCGCTGGCTCCTCGACTGGATCAAGCGCATCCATCCGCTCTACCTTGCCGCCTCGCTTCCGCCCGACTTCGCCTATCCCGACAAGTCGTCGCGCTCCACCCTCATCCGCCATTGCGTTCTGCCGGTCGCCCGTCGCGCCGGCATCCCCTTCGCCATGATGATTGGCGTCCGCAGGTCCGCCAACCCTGGACTCCGCCTCGCCGGCGACTCCGTCGGTCCCGCCGATGGCGCCGTCGTCGAGACCCTCTGTCGCGAGTCCCCGGACAACCGCTTCCTCGTCACCATGCTCAGCCGCGAAAACCAGTACGAGCTCTGCGTCTCGGCGCGCAAGTTCCCCAACCTCATGCCCTTCGGGTGCTGGTGGTTCCTCAATAACCCCGCGCTCGTCGAAGAGACCACCCGCATGCGCACCGAGCTCCTCGGGCTCAGCTTCATCCCTCAGAATTCCGACGCGCGCATCCTCGACCAGCTCCTCTACAAGTGGGCACACTCTCGCGCCGTCATCGCCGATGTCCTCTCCCGGAAGTACCGTGACCTCGCGGCCACCGGCTGGAATGTAACGTCGGAAGACGTCGCCCGCGACGTCCGCGGCCTCTTCAGCGGCAACTTCGAGCGCTTCCTCGCCGAAACCCCCAGGGGCAAGTAAAGGACGGGCGATGTCTCTCTCTGTTTCACCCCTCGCCCTCCGGGAGGGTTGGGCTTGCCCGCCAGTGCTCTTGCCGCTCTTGATTCCCTCTCCCTCCAACGGGCGGAGAGGGCAGGGCTTGTCCGCCGACTTGTCCGCCGTAGCCTTGGCGAAGGAGGAAGCCTCCGGCGAGCCGGTTAAGTTAGAAGCCAGTAGTGTGCGTGAAGCCCCTGTAGTAACCGGCGTGTCGCCGGTAGT
>Ga0182021_10002937_pt1 | contig 20074 bp, 15 predicted proteins | sample 612E3MmetaG_FD_120493 | JGI IMG/M metagenome (GOLD analysis project Ga0182021, IMG submission 120493) | Permafrost microbial communities from Stordalen Mire, Sweden - 612E3M metaG (Illumina Assembly) | ecosystem: Environmental > Terrestrial > Soil > Wetlands > Permafrost | place: Sweden... | reverse complement strand
GGCGGTCGACGGGGCGGCGCTGGTGGGGCAGGCGGTGGCGCTGGTGGTGCGGGTGGCGCAGGCAACTGAGCCTCATGGACGACCATTGCAGCCAACGGCGGGCTGACGCTCTCGGGCGTCGGCCCGCTTTCTTTTTTCCGGGTCCGGCAGTCGTCCTCCTTGCAGCCTCATGCCGCGGCCCCTCAGCGCTCCGCCAGGGGTCGCACCCGGAGACGGAAAAACCTTGCACACCACGTCCAAAAAGGTACATTGACTTATGCTGGCGGCGGAGACCGGCTCCGCCCGGGACTGATATCTGGCCGGAAGGCAACGGACGGGCCGGATTATGTCACCGTGGAAGCAGGGGCAATTCGGGTTCAACATTTCAGGCGAAATCGGACAGGAGATGCCATGAAAAACGTGAATCGATGGATCGGCGTGATCGTGGGTGGCTTGATTCTCTCGTGCGCGACCTCGGCGTTCGCGCAAGACTGGCCTCAGTGGCGCGGGGCCAACCGGGATGGAAAGGCGACGGGGTTCACCGCGCCCGAAAACTGGCCCAAGGAACTGACACCGAGCTGGAAAGCGACCGTGGGCGCCGGGGATTCCACGCCCGCACTCGTCGGCGACAAGCTCTACGTCTTCGGCCGACAGGGCGCCGACGAAGTCGTCCTGTGTCTGAATGCGACGGACGGAAAGGAAGTATGGAAACACGCCTACCCGGCGACGGCCATCTCAGGCCCCGCCGCACGAGTCCACCCGGGTCCCAGAAGCTCGCCCGCCGTGGCGGATGGGAAGGTGGTCGTCATCGGCGTCAACGGAAATCTCTTGTGCCTGGATGCCGCCACGGGCAACGCGGTGTGGAAAAACGACGAGTTCAAGACCGTACCGAGGTTCTATACGGCCACGTCGCCGATGATCGTCGACGGAATGGTCGTCGTGCAGATGGGCGGGCAGGGCAACGGTGCGCTGATGGCGTTCGACCTGGCGACCGGCAACGTGAAGTGGAAGTGGGCCGGCGAGGCCCCGATGTACTCCTCGCCCGTCCTGATGACCGCTGAAGGCGTCAAGCAGATCGTCACGCTAACGGAAAAAAGCCTCGTGGGCGTCGCCCTCGCCGACGGGAAATTCCTCTGGCAGGTTCCGTTCGCCCCACAGGGAATGGCCTATAACGCCGCCACGCCCATCGTCGACGGGCAGACGGTGATCTTCACCGGCTCGGGCCGCGGCACCAAGGCCGTGAAGATCGAAAAGCAGGGCGATGGCTTCGCCGCCAGGGAGCTCTGGAGCAATGGGGGACTCGCCGTGCAATTCAACACCCCGGTGCTCAAGGACGGACTGCTCTTCGGCCTGTCCGACAAGGGGAACCTCTTCTGCATCAACGCCCAGGACGGGAAAACGGCCTGGTTGGACAAGACCGCGCACGGGCGCGGGTTCGCGGCGATTGTGGACGCCGGGACGGTCCTCATGGCCCTGCCCAGCACCTCCGAGTTCATCGTTTACAAGCCCGACGGAAAAGAGTACTCCGAGATCGCCAGGATCAAGGCGGCCGACACCGAGACCTACGCTTACCCGGTGGTTGCAGGAGACAGGATTTTCGTCAGGGACCGGGACGCGCTGATGCTGTTCCCGACAAAATAAGCCGATGATGTGTCAGGCGTCTCTTCGGAAAAAACACGGTCCCGACATGTCGGGACCGTGTTTTTTCCTGGCCTCGCCAAAAGCGCCACCGGGAAGGCGCCCGATCGCTGCTACACCCCCGGCGGAACATAGTTGTCTTTGCCGCCCAGGCGCTTCCATTCCCGGTAGAGCAGCAGCAGGAAGACCAGCGCCGGGACCTGGAAGGCAATCGTCCACAGCGGGTACATGCGCAAGGCCATGTCCCTGCCGAAGGCCTGGATCAGCAGATACCAGATCGGAGCCACGAGCACGCTCAGCACGATCCGTGCCAGGGCACGGAGCGTGCCGTTGGCCGAGGAAAACTGACCATACCGTTCCTGCGGCAGCAGACGCATGTACATCGGGGTCGTCACCGTGTCCTGCATGGTATCAAACGGCAGGATGACCAGCGCCATGACGTACAGGAAGATGGCGTTTCCCCTCGGCCCGAAGTCCCAGAAAATGAACGTGCACTGGAGCACCGGGTTGGCCAGGAGCACGAAGAACACCACCACGAACACTCGAATGGGGTTGAGTTTGTCCGCCAGCCATCCCAGAAGCGGCAGCATCACGAGGGTTGCGAACCCCGTCCAGAAGCCCAGGTCGCCCAGCGTCTGCATGTCCAGTTGCAGGCTTTCCTTATTGCGCAGCAATTCATAGCATGCGCCGGCCATCCAGGAAACCGATAATAAAGTGTTCGTCAGGAAGAAATACCAGTAGAACTTGTGGCTAAAGCACTCCTTCGCGTAGGTCTTGATCGATGAAACTATGCCTTTCCGTCCGTCCACGTTCTCCGGCGACGGAGGGTACCGGCCTTCCTTGACCTTAAGACACATCAGCATGAAGCCGAAGAGGTAGAGCGCCCCGGCGCCGACGAAAACATGCGCGAAATAGTCCAGGGCATGCGGAAAAACCCACTTGTTATAGGCCATGCCCGTCAGGGTGCCGACCACGCGGGAGAGCGAGTTGAACTGCGCCAGTCGCCCGTGCGGCACCACGTCGTTGAACAGGTACCAGTAGATGGTATTAGCGTAGGTCTCGCCGAAACGATACCCGATCAGGAACAAAGCCATCAGGACCAGGATCAGCGTGTTCTGCGTGATGCTGATTCCCAGAAGCCGCGTGACCGGGCCGTAGAGCGAATGTCCCAGAAGGTCCGAAAGACCGAAGAGCATCAGGCAGGCCGAAAGGAGAGGCGTGGTCCACAGCAGGTAGGGTATGCGCCGCCCCAGTCTGCTGCGATAGCGGTCGCTTCTGAAACTGATGATCGGACAGAGCGCGAAAACGAGCACGGCGGGAATAGTCACTTGGAAGATGGGAATCAGCCATTCGGCGTTCATCTTCCCAAGTTTGAGCGGCAACATGCGCGGGACAACCATCTCCATCAGCGTCCACACCACGTCGCCCCACAAGAGCCAGCAGAAGAGTCTTACGAGCCCCCACCCGGTGTACTTCAGCGTGCCGACGCGGTATTTGTCCTCATGCGTCACGACATCTGCCGGCGGGAGTTCGTCCCCTTCGACCCCTCTCGCTTCCGTCATGCGCACTTCCTTCCGCTGTCCGGCCCCTGGTGGAGAACGTGGAGCACGCGCGTCCGCAACCCCGTGCTCAAGTCAATTGAGCAGGTATTCTTACGCGAACGGCTTTCCCGTTCAAGCACAATTTCCGGAATTAACGGGTTGCTGAAGAAGTGTAGTCCGGTCCCCTTCTCGTGGGCCGGTCCAAGAGCCTTGGCGCCCCGCAAGGGAGGCGCACTACAACTGAAATCAGTGCGGTGGTGACTTCTTTAGCGATCTCTCAGTGCATGTGGGGCGGTGAAGGCGGCTGGTATTCGGCTCCCCGATGCCGGATGATGGTGCCCTCGATCAGGTAGATCACGTCCTCGGCGATGTTGCTGGCGTGGTCCGCGACGCGCTCCAGGTGGCGCGAGACCGAGAGGTACTCAATCAGGGGTTCGATCTCGCGAGGGTTCTTCCGGATCTCCTCCTGGATGGTGCGGAAGTTCCTCCGGTTCAGTTCGTCCACCTCGTCGTCGTGGGCTCCCACCTCGTGCGCCAGTCGCGGGTCCAGGCTGACGAGGGCGTCGAGACTCTTCCGCAACATCGACTGCACTTTCTCCGACATCACCGTCAGGTCCACCGGAACGGGGATCCTCTCCCGGGACGCGAGCGACAGCCCGCGCTGGGCGATGTTCACCGCAAGGTCGCCGATGCGTTCGAGGTCGCTGTTGATCTTCAGCACCGCCACGATGAACCGCAGGTCGCTGGCCACCGGCTGGTGCAAGGCCAGGACCTTCAGACACTCCTCCTCGATGTCCACCTCGGTGGCGTCGATCTCCTTGTCGGAGTCGATGATGCGCTGGGCCAGCGGAGCGTCCCGCTTTTCGACCGACCGGACCGCCCGACGGACGTTCTCCTCCACCACGGCGCACAACGCCAGGATCATCTTCTTGAGCCGCTCCATCTCCTTCTGCAGGACGTTGGACATTTCTTTTCTCCCGTTCCAGTGCGCTGCTGAAATTTCACCTTGCGTTCTTATCGTTCGTGACGATCGGGCAGGGATATCGCCCGTGCACCAGCGATACGTTGCCCTTTCCGTCGGCTACGAGCTTGGCGCCGGCGTAATCGAAGTCCTCGGGAAGCTCGTTGATGATCTCCACGCGCGCCCACGGGATGATCCTTGTCGAGAGGATCCCCACCTTCACGTCCTGGGGCCGCTCGACCGAGCGTCCGAAATGATACGTCCGGCATCGCAGTTTCACCCAGACCGGCCCCTCTTCGACCACCTCGCCGACGATGAGATGGTTGTGGGCCTCCGGATACTCTTTCACTATTCTCACCTTCCAGACGCGTCGCGCGTTCTTCATCAGCCGAACCTCCCTGTAATGTAGTCTTCCGTCTTTTTCTCCGAGGGCTTGGTGAAGATCTGGTTCGTCAGGCCGAACTCCACGATCACCCCCTGGTAGAAAAACGCCGTGTAGTCGCTCACCCGCCCCGCCTGCTGCATGTTGTGCGTCACCAGGACGATGGTGAAGCGTTTCTTGAGCTCCATGATGAGCTCCTCGATCCTCGCCGTGCCCACCGGGTCGATGGAGGAACAGGGCTCATCCATGAGGAGAAGCTCCGGCTCGATGGCGATCGCCCGCGCGATGCAGACCCGCTGCTGCTGCCCCCCCGAGAGCGCCGTCGCCGGACGCGAAAGCTTGTCCTTCACCTCGTCCCACAGCACCGCCCGACGCAGCGCGTCCTCCACGCGACCCGCGAGCTCCTCCCGCCCCGTCTTGTAGTGCTGCCTCAGACCATAAGCCACGTTCTCGAAGATGCTCGTCGGAAAAGGCGTCGGCTTCTGGAAAATCATCCCCACGCGCTTGCGCAGGTCCAGAAGGTCCGTGTCCGCATCGAGAACGTTCTTGCCGTCGATGACCACGCTACCTTCCGCGCGGTGGTCGCGGTAGAGCTCGTAGATGCGGTTATACACCCGGATGTGCGTGGACTTCCCGCACCCCGACGGCCCGATGATCGCCGTGACGTGGTTCGCGGCGATGTCGAGGGTGTTGTTGAAAAGCACCTGGTGCGAGCCGTAGTAGAAGTTGAGCCCGCGCACCCTCACCTTGGGAGAGGGAATCTCCACGTGCACGCTTGCCGCGTGCCCTTGTGCGTGTCCGCGAGCCGCCTCACCGGCGTGCGCCGCCGGCGGTCCCGCGGGTTCGTTCGGCGATGTCTGCATGCTCACGACCACTGGATCCTCTTTCTCAGGATGAGCCGCGCGGCGACCGTCATCAGAAGAACCCCCGCCGTGATGACCAGCGACGCCCCCCACGCCTGCTGCTTCCAGTCGGAGTAGGGTGACATGGCGTAACTGAATATCGTCACCGTCAGGTTGGCCGTCGGGTCCGAAATTCCCCGCATCCAGTAGGGACTGTTGAGCGCGGTAAAGAGCAAAGGCGCCGTCTCGCCGCTCACGCGCGCGATCCCCAGCAGCACCCCGGTCAAAAGACCCGACTTGGCCGAGCGGAAAACCACCCCCAGCGTCGCTCGCCAGCGCGGCACCCCGAGCGCCAGCGCCGATTCCCTCAGCACGTTCGGCACAAGGTTCAGCATGTCCTCCGTCGTCCGCGCCACCAGCGGCAGCATGATGATCGCAAGCGCCACCGCCCCGGCGTACGCCGAGAAGTGTCCGCCCCAGCTCAAAAACCACATCCGGTGCTGCATCACCAGCAGCGCGTAGACGAAAACCCCGACCACAATGGAAGGGATGCCCATCAGCACGTTCGCCAGAAAGCGCACGGCCGGGGCAAACCGCGATTCACGTCCGAACTCCGCCAGGTAGACCCCCGCCAGCATGCCGACAGGCACGCCCATCAGCGCGGCCAGTCCCGTGATGATGATCGTGCCCACGATGGCATTGGCCAGGCCGCCGCCCGTCTGTCCCGGGGGCCTCGGAAGTTCCGTGAAGAAAGCCCAGTCGAGCGCCCCGAAGCCTCTCGCGACGACCTCCCACAGGATCCATCCCAGGAAAAAGAGACCCACGAACGCCGCGGCGACCGCCAGCGTCTTCACCGCGGAATCCTTCGTTCGTCTCCACGCCAGGGACCTGCCGGTCATGCGTGCACCCCCGACATCCGGGCCTGGCGCCCGAGCCATAAATGCGCCAGCACCTGGAAAATAAACGTGATGACGAAGAGCACCAGCGCTAGTTCCACCAGCGAACTCATATGCATCACCTCGTCCGCCTCGGTGAACTCGTTGGCTAACTTCGACGCGATGGTATTGGAGGCCGCGAAGAGCGACGCCGACACCCGGTTGCTGTTGCCGATGACGAAGGTCACCGCCATGGTCTCGCCCAGGGCGCGGCCCAGGCCCAGGAAAAGCGCCCCGGCGATGCCCGACCGGCAATACCGCAGACTCACTTTCCGCGTCGCCTCCCACGTCGTTGAACCCATCCCGTGCGCCGCTTCTTTCAGCACCGGGGGCACCATCGCCAGCGAGTCGCGCGACACCGCCGTGATGAAGGGCAGGACCATCAGCGCAAGGATGACCCCGGCGGTCAGCATGCCGAGCCCGTCGCCGGAACCCGGCAGAAGCAGGTCAAGCCCCGGAATCCACCCGAACCTCCCATGGAGCCATGGCTCCACGGTTTCCTGCATGATCGGTCGGAGCACGAAGAGCCCCCACATCCCGTAGATGATGCTCGGGATCGCCGCTAGGAGCTCGATGCTTGTCCCCACAATCCGACTGACGACCGGGTGCGCCAACTCGACCAGCAGGAGCGCGATGATCAGGCTCAGCGGCACCGCCAGCGCCATGGCAATCAGCGTGGAAACGCAGGTGCCGAAGATGGAGCTGACCGCCCCGAAGTGACTCGTCACCTGGTTCCATTCGCTGGACGCGAGGAACCCCAGGCCGAATTCCTTGAGGGACGGCCGCGCGTCCCACACCAGGCGGAAAAAGATCGCGACGATGAGCAGTACAACCACCCCCGCCGAGACCGCCGTCAGGGCCTTGAAGAAAACGTCGGCCCACCCGCGTCGTCCGGAATGTGCCTTCGGCGTGCTCGTCACGATGTTCCCTTTAACCTTCACTCGCTCACGGCCACACGGGCATGCCGTCCGCGCGGATGTCGCTCTTCCATGTCTCCTCGACCATCATATAGACGTTCTCGGGGATCGGCACGTAGTAGAGTTTCGCCGCCGCCTCCGTCCCCTTATGATAGCACCAGTCGAAGAACTTGAACATGGCCTTGGCCGTCTGGGCGCCCTTGATGTTCTTGTGGACCAGGATGAACGACGCCCCAGTGATGGGCCAGGACCCGTCGCCCGGCTGGTGGGTGAGCACCATGTAGTAGCCCGGGGCGTTCTTCCAGGCGGCATTGGCCGCGGCGGCCGTAAACGCCTCGGCCGTCGGCTGGACGAACTTGCCCGCGCGGTTCTCCATCTGCGTGTGCGCTAGTTTGTTCTCGACGGCGTAGGCGTACTCCACATAACCGATGGAGCCGTCCACCTGCTGCACATAGCTCGCGACGCCGGGGTTTCCCTTGCCGCCCACCCCGACCGGCCACGCAACAGACTTCTCGACCCCGACCTTCACCGCCCAGGTCGCCGAAACCTTCGACAGGTAGTTCGTGAAGACCCACGTGGTCCCGGAGCCGTCCGAACGATACACCGCCGTGATGGCTTGGTCCGGGAGATTGACGTCGGGGTTGACCTTGCGGATCGCCTCGTCGTTCCACCGCGCAACCTTCCCCATGTAAATGTCGGCCAAAAGCGGCCCCGTGAGCTTCAACTGCCCGGCCGTGATTCCCTTGACGTGCACGACGGGCACCACGCCCCCCATGATCAGCGGGAACTGCACCAGTTCCGAGGCGTTCAACTCTTCCGCCTTCAGAGGCGCATCCGACGCCCCGAAGTCCACCGTGCTCTCCTTGATCTGCTTGATCCCCCCGCCCGAGCCGATCCCCTGGTAGTTGAGCTTGACGTGCGTCAGCTTCTCATACTCGAAGGCCCACGCCGTGTAGATGGGCTGAGGGAACGTCGCCCCCGCCCCGGTGATCGCCACCGCCTGCTGCGCCGGGGCCGACGAGGTCGCCACCCACAAGAGCGCCGCGCACATCACAAGACCTGCTATCATCAACCTTCTCATCTCAAGCTCCTTTCATAATTCTACTGTTTTCCACGTCAGAGGCGCTGGACAGAGTATCTCCGGCAAGGACGTTTTCTCGCGTCGCATTCCGCCGCCGGACCGGCACCGCCTCAAAAATCGACCTGAAACCGGGCCATGTAGATGTCCGCATTGCCGTTGTCCGGCTTATCGGTCATCGCGTGAACCCAGTTAAGCATCACGCGCATGTTCGGGTTCAGGTAATAGTTTATTCCCAGCGTGGTGTCGCTTTCCTTGCCCCCGGCGACCTTGGCCCCCGAGTCGTTCAGGCCGATGGACGAATACCGCCCGGCCAACTCCAGCGCCCCCCACGTTCCGCCCTTGATGTCGAAGTTGTTCGTGATGTTCGGACGGGCAAAGTATCCCATCTTCTTGTCGTAGGTGCGGTTGCCGCCGAAGACGAACCAACTGCCCTCCACGTACCATCCTTCAAAGTCAGCCGGTCCGCCGGTCTTGGCCACCGAGCCTTTGTCGCGGTCCAAGTTGACCATGTAGTACTCGCTCTGCACGCAGAACGGCCCGTAGAGGAGCGCGGCTTCGAAATTCCCCTCGTCCGCGGATTCTACATGCGTGATCGCTCCCGTAGACACGAACTTCTTGCTGCTCTGGTGCCACTCGGGGACCGCCGAGATGGTCATCGTGTCGCCGTTCGGGGTGAGATGCCTGTACCCGACGCCCAGGTGCAGCAGTTTCTTCCCGTCGTCGGCGTAGTACGGAAGTCCGGTCAGACGACCGGCAAAAGCATAGCCGGTGTCCGAGGATACGATGCCGGTGCTTCCCGTATCACGGACCATCGTCGCCGCGTAGCGCAACCGATCCTGGAAGACGCTGTTGTAAAACTCGAGGCCGGGGTTGCGGTCCGGGGTGAATGCCTGAACCGGCAGGGAGTACTCCATGAACAGGTCGTACTTGTCGCTCGTCACCCGCTCCAGACCGAACTCCTCGTTGAAGTTGCCGACCTGAACGTTCCCGAGGACCGGGACGTTCCGGATTCCGAGGAACGCGTCCTTGACCGCCACGGCGGCGCCCGCGAAGTCCACCTGTGCCGCGTAGTAAGCGCTGCGATTGTAGATGTCGCCGCTCATCTCCACGCGGAGCCGGCGCAACTCCATCCCGTCCGCGATGTTCCCGAACTTCTTTATGTTGGCCTTATCCTGTTGCATCATGCCCATGTCCCACTGCAGCCGCCCTCCTACCTTGAGGGTGAACGACTTGTCGGCCGTCTCGAACTTCAGCCCTTTGTCCCACATCGCGGTCAGGTTGTTCGGCTGCTTCGACGCACCCGTCGCTTCCGCCTGCGCCATCTTCATGTCGTCCAGTTCCTTCTCCAGCGCCGCCATCCGCTGGTCCAGCGGCGAGCCGGTCGTCGACGGTGCGACCGCGTCCCCAGTCGCCGACGTCTGAGCCGACGCCGTTTGCACGGTGCAAACCACAAGCCCCAATCCCAATGCCAGCACAATGCCTTTCATCACGTCTCCCTCCTTTTCACAGGTGCCTTGTTGACCGCCGTTCCTTGGACGTACTGCCGTGACGTGCGTCAACGCCTACTTCGCTCATATTCTATCCCCGCTGCGTTAAGGGGATGCAAGCTCAAAGTGAGAAACAGGTTAATGTCCTAACTACTGCTGCGGCAAGGTGATGCGGAACGTGCTTCCTTTGCCCGGCTGGCTTTCCACCGAAACGCGTCCGCCATGCGCCTGGACGATGTGCTTGACGATCGCCAGTCCCAACCCGGTCCCGCCCAGTTTCCGGCTCCGGCTCTTATCCACCCGGTAAAACCGTTCGAACAGTCTCGGCAGATGCTCCGACTCGATCCCGCAGCCCTCATCCGTCACGTTGACGACGGCTTCCTTTTCGTCGGCCGAGGCCGCAATCCGCACCGTCTTGCCCGGCTCGCTGTATTTCACCGCGTTGTCCAGAAGGTTCACCACCGCCTGTTCCAGGAGCTTCGCATTGACCATGACCGAGGCGTCTTCGTCACAGTCCAGTTCGATGCGGATGTTCCTGGCGTTCGCGGCCGACTCGCACGCGGCCGCGGCTTCCACGAGTATCCTTTTCAGCCGGTGGGGCTCCCTCGGAATCCCTTCCCGCTCGTATTCCTTCTCGATGCGCGACAGGCTCAGAAGGTCCTCGATGATGGAGTTGAGACGGTCGGTCTCGCGGATCGCGATGTCGAGAAACCGGTCCGCCTCCGCGCGGTCCGTCACCTTCCCCTCGCGCAGCGTCTCCAGGAATCCCTTGATGGACGTGATCGGCGTCCGCAGTTCGTGCGAAACATTCGCGGCGAAATCCCGCCGCATGTTCTCCAGCTTCACCAGCCGTGTCACGTCGTTGAGGACGATTACGGCGCCGATGTTCGTCCCCTTCGCATCGCACAGCCCCCCCCCGTGCGCCGATAGATGCGTCACCTCCTCGCCTTCCATCTCCACCTGCGCCTCCACCGGTCCGCACCCCGACAGGGTCTTCGTCACCAGTCGCTGGAGTCCTGAGTTCCGGATGACCTCCCGGATGTCCCTCCCGTGCACCGCCGCCGGCTCCAGGCCGAAATACCGCTCCGCCGCCCGGTTCATCCGCACCACTCTCTCGTTCGTATCCACCACCAGCACCGCTTCGACCATGCCGAAGAGCACCGCCTCGATCTCGTTGCGCTGCTCCGTGATGGTGCGAATCCGCTCGTCCAGTTGCTCCGCCATGGTATTCATGGCCTCGCCGAGGGCCGCCGTCTCTTCCGACCCCCCGACCGGTTTCCTCCGACGCAGGTCCCCGCCGGCAAACGACTCCGCCATTCGCCGGATCTCCCTGAGCGGCCGCGCGAGCCGCCGCGAAATCAACCAGCTCAACACCGCCGCTAGTGCCGTAATCACCAGGCCCGCGATCAACACCCTCTCGAACAGACTTCCGAGCGCCTGCTCCACCTCGGTCAACGGCAAAGCCATGCGGACCACCGCAACCGGCTTTCCTCCCGCGTTCACCGGCACCGCCACGTAGAGCATGCTCTTCTTAAGCGTAAAGCTATACCGCTCCGCTCTTCCCACCCCCTCCCGAAGCGCCGCCTGGATCTCCGGCCGGTCGTCGTGGTTCTCCATCGTCGAGGGGTCCTGCTCCGAATCCCCGATCACTTTGCCGCTCGCCGTGTCGTTGTGAAGGACCACCGTGATGCGCGTCGCGGTCTCCTTGCCCTCCGTCTTCGTCAACTCGCCCACGCGGCCCAGTTCCCCGGCGCGTGCAAGGTCCGACACCTGCCGCGCGAAGAGACGCGCCTTCTCCTCCAGGCTCGCGTTCACCTGCTCCCTCGTGAACCGCTCGACCGCCCGCGACGCGTACCACGTCGCGGCCGCTAGCGACACGACCGTCAGGATCAGAAAAGATGGAAACAGGTGCCAGATGAGTTTGCGCTGGGCCACGGTCTATTCCTTGAAGCGGTACCCGACCCCGCGGACGGTTTCGATGCAGTCCCCGTGCTTCCCGAGCTTCCGTCTCAGCGACACGATGTGCACGTCCACGGCCCGGTCCGTCACCGCGATGTCCGCGCCTCGGGCGGCGTCCAGAATCTGCGCCCGCGTGAACACCCATCCCGGTCGACGCGCTAGAAAGTGCAGCACCCGGAACTCCGTGTGCGTCAGCTCCACCGCTTTCCCGGCCGCTAGCACCTCGTGCCGCCCCGGATGGATGACCATGTCGTGGACCTCAAGAAGCGCCTCCTCCGCCGGCGGCCCCGACTCCCGCCGACGCAGCACCGCCCGGATCCGCGCAATCAGCACCTTCGGACTGAAAGGCTTCGTCACGTAGTCGTCCGCCCCAAGCTCCAGCCCCGCCACGATGTCCGATTCCTCCCCCTTCGCCGTCAACATCACGACGGGAATGTGCTCGGTCTCTCGGTTCCTCTTGAGCGTCCGGCATACCTCGAGGCCGTCGATCCCCGGGAGCATCAGGTCGAGGACCACCAAATCAGGCGGCCGGGACCTCGCCTCTTTCAGCGCCTCCTCCCCGCGGGCCACGCACGTGACCTGAAACCCCTCTTTCGCGAGGTTGAACTTCACCAGTTCCAGGATGTCTTCTTCGTCGTCAACGACCAGGATGTTCTGCCTCGCCATGCACGCCTCCTTGGGATTGCTGCGATTCTTATGTTATCTTGACGCCGTTATGTTAGCAACGCATAAAGTTCCTGCAAGATTCCCGTGCGTGCCGCTGGATGGAGAAGAGGGGAAAGCTCGTGGGAATGGACCTCCCGGTCTCGCGCTGCGAGTCCCGCTTGCCCGCCGAAGTGCTCGGACGTAGGCGGGTGAGGTATAGTTCTACTTTGTAGCGCGCCCACCCGTGGGGCGCCCGCCTCTGTTTCTCCCCTCTCCCGCTTCAGGGGGAGAGGGTTCGGGTGAGGGGGAAGCGCTTCTGTTTCACCCCTCTCCCCGCACCGGGGGGAGGGTTAGGGTGAGGGATATTGTTGTTGCGATGTAGCGCGCCCATCCGTGGGGCGCGGCTGTTTCTCCCCTCTCCCCGCACTGGGGGGAGAGGGTGGGGTGAGGGGTGGATAAGATGAATTCATCACCTGTTCACCTGCTCTACCACTCACCTGTTCTGCGGCAAAGCCGCCGCCCCCGCTGGGAAGCCCCTGTCCACCTGGCTGGCCAGCGCACGCCTTCTTCCTCTGTCCCCTTTTCGCCTTCGGTCACAGCCAATTCTGATTCAGCCGATAGACCACATAGATGCCCGCGAAGGTCCCGACGGCGCTCGCCAGAAGCGCCGTCCACAGTCCGACATAGCTGCCAAGCCACCAGCCAATCGCGCCCCCCACCGTGAGTCCAACCATCATCAGAAGTCGCATAGGCTGAATCTCCCGTCGTCGGCGTCTCTTTTTAACTAGGGACAGGGGGGCTGTTGAAAATGTGGCCCAGCCGCCCTCGGCTGGGGATAAAAAGGCCACAGGCGAGGGCGCCTGTGCCACATCAGAATCCCCATCGGGGGTTTTTCAACGGCCCCACAGGCCCCGTTTATTTTCCCAGTGAAGCCTCCCCGCCGCGCAACATCCCGCCAGGAGCCATAGAAGGCCGCCAGGAAACTTGGCCGCGTTTCGATTCATCTTGTAGCGCGCCTCCCTTGTCGGGCTCCTGGCGCCCGGATGGCGGACTCAGCGACTTCTTGACTTGTTGTCTCAGCGTCTCAGTGAAGCCTCCCCGCCGCAAGCGGCGGGGCTTCCAACGGCAGAAGAGGCGGAACCCGCCGAAGCCCAGGCGCCCAAAGCGCTGCCACCCCAAAACGGATGCGCCCCTCCTCCCCGTCGCCCAGGGACGGGGCTTCCGGGCGAAGGCGGGTGACTCAGCGGCTTAGCGGCTTGTTGACTTGGCGACTCAGTGACTTTGAGAGTTGGTGACTTCACGACTTGTTGACCTGTTGACTTAGGACTTGTTTGTTATTTCCCCACAACCAGAATCCCGAACGTCGTCGCCCCGCCCTCCCCCGCCACTTTGCACGGCAGATACATCTGGTGGGTTTTCGGGTCGTCCGCAATCGTTCGCGCGCCTTTGATGGTCGTCAGCGTCTGGACCGCCGTGAACGTCCCTGCCAGCCCTTCCCGCACTGCCGTGAGCGTCCCGTCGCGCCCGTTCGACGTCATTGCAAGTCCCAACCCCGCGTCGAACGCCACGCCGTCCACACCCGCTCCCACCGCCACGTCGGCTAGCACCTTTCCGGTCGCCGTGTCGACGACAATCATCTTCTGGTTTCTGCACCCCACGAAGAGCCGTCCGTGGACGGGATCGATCGCCAGTCCCGTGGGCTCTTCGCCCGGAGCCACGGACCAGTGCGCTAGCACCTTGTTCTCTTTAGCGTCGATCTCCACCACCTCGTTCTTGTCCTCCACGTTGACAAAGACGTGGCCTGCCTCGTCGGTCGCGCCGAACTCAAGTGTTCCGCCGACCACCAGCGTCTCCGGCGCCTTCTCCGGCGCCGCCGGGTCCACCATGGTCACGTCTCCGCTCCCATGGTTGAAGCAGAAGATCTTCATGCTGCTCGGGTCGTAGAGGATCGCGTCGGGTCGGTCCCCCGCCTTGATCTTGCGGAGCGTCTTCAGGGTCGTCAGGTCGAACACGCTGATCGACCCGTCCCCGCCGTTCGTGGCGAACCCTTGGTTGAGCTTCGCCACGACCGCCACCCCATGGACCCCGGGGGTATTCGGCAGCACTCCCACCATCGTCCCCTTGTCGGCGTCAAAGACCATGACGCTCGTCGAGTGTGCGACGTAAATCCGCCGCGCTTCCGCATCGACCGTGATGTAATCCCACCTCTCTTCCCCGCCGCCCGGCATGCTCTTCACCACCCGAAGTTCAGCCTTCTCCCCTGCCTCTTCCGTCTTGAGTTCCGCTGCGGCCCGTGCAAAAGACACCACTCCCACCCACCCCGCGACCAGCGCCGTTACCGACAGAACCCATGCCCAGCCTGTCATTTTCCTTGCTTTCTTCACCTGTTTTCCCCCTGTTTCACCATGGTTTCCCATCACTTCACGTCCTCTTCGCCATTAGTTACTCCCCAGAGACTACCCACCTGGCCCTTAAAGTCAAGACCGTTCGGCGTCTGAAAAACCCGCCTGAAACGTGCCTCCGCCCCGCGCCAACTATCACATCCACACCGCCTTTCCCCCCTTTTCATCAGGTAAAAACCCCACACTCAGCGGTGAAAAACACCGCCCAGGCGCCCCAGGACGACCCCCGCTTGTCCCCGCGTCGCTCCGCCTGTTCATGTAAGTGCGTGTCGCCGCAACGCGTTCCGACGAGATGCGCATCCCCCTGCTTTTTCTCCTCCATTGGCACGGCATTTGCTATGGAGTTGTGGTGGATATTCCGGGGGCGTCGCGCATGGTCTTACACGACAAGGAGTTCGGCATCGCGAGGAAGTTCCTCTCGCCGGACCAAAGCGACCGGGACCGGGCCGTCGGCGCATTCGTGCGGCTGTTCACGTTCTCGGCTCCGACGGAGCTGGCGCTCTTGGCGGCACGCCACGGCGACGCGTGCAGTTCCTACTGCGGCGACCGCCCGCTGGCCGAGCACCTCCTCCGCACGCTTTCCATTCCTGACGAGCTGTCCCTGGCATGGCGGATCACGCTGCTGGAGGGAGAGGCGCTGTCAAGCGCGCTCACGGCTCTTGACGAGCGGTATGGGGACTCGATACGGAAGGGACTCGCAAACCACCGCTCCTCCCCCGACGACGTCTATCAGCACCTCATGGTGCGCATCATGACGCGGCCCCGGCTGAGACGGACGTTATTCGGCCGGTACTCAGGCGTTGGGAGACTCGTTTCCTACCTGAGGACGGCGTTCGTCCGCCAGGGGCTCCGCGAACTCCGACCTGGGCGGGGGCCGAAGACCCACGAGGACGCCGCGCTGCCCGCGGCGATGAGACAGACGACCGAAGACTCACCCGTCCTGGCTTCCGCGCGGGCCGAACTGACGGCCGCCCTGCGGGACGTGCTGAGGGTGCTTGCCGGCGACGCCGGGCTTCTCCCGTTTCTCCTCCAGCAGCTCCTCGAGATGAGTGTCAATGGCGTAGGCCGGATCCTGGGGGTGGATGAGCATGTCGTCCGGCAGAGGACGTTTCGTTTCCGCATCCGGTTCCGACAGGCGTGGAGGAGGCTCTATCCGGAGGATTCCAACCCGTTCAAGCCGGACGACGGTCCCTGAGAGTTCCGCCGCGGGCGTTTCACTTCTCCAGCGCCATCTGCGGGATCGCCGGCTCCTCTACCTCGACTACGGCCCCGCGATGGACCCAACTCCGGAGTTTCTCCATGTAGACGAAGAAGACGGGCGTCACGTAGAGCGTGAGCGTCTGGGAGAAGAGAAGTCCCCCGACGACGGCAAGCCCCAGCGGCCGCCGCGACTCGGCCCCCGCACCCCACCCCAGTGCGATCGGAAGTCCGGCCATCAGGGCGGCCATCGTCGTCATCATGATCGGACGAAACCGGACCATGCACGCCTCGTGGATCGCCTCCGCCGGGGTCTTGCCCTCCTTGCGCTGGACCTCGAGGGCGAAGTCGATCATGATGATCCCGTTCTTCTTCACCAGTCCGATCAGCATGATGATGCCGACGAAGGCATACATAGAAAGTTCCGCGTGGAATATGAGGAGCGTCAGCAACGCCCCAAACCCGGCCAACGGAACGGCCGAGATGATCGTAAAGGGGTGATAGAAGCTCTCATACAGGATGCCGAGCACGATGTAGATTACCGCAAGGGCAAGGAAGAGAAGGACGATCATGCTTGCGAACGAGGACTGGAAGACCTGGGCGGTCCCCTGAAATCCGGCGCTCATCCCGCTGGGCATCGAGGCGCGATTGACCTCGTTCAGCTTATCGACGGCTTCTCCGAGCGACACCCCGGGTTTCAGGTTGAACGAGATCGTAACCGACGGAAGTTGTCCCGAGTGGTTGATCTGGAGCGGTCCCACGCTCTCACTCTGCGTGACCACGGACTTCAGCGGAATGAGTTGTCCCTTCGACGAGCGGATATAGAGCATTGAGAGGACGGAGGGGTCGGTCTGATACCGGGGCAGAAGCTCCATGATGACCTGGTAGTCGTCGTCCGGGGTGTAGATGGTGGAGATCTGTTCGGTCCCGTAGGCGCCATAGAGGGCGGTTTCAATCTGCATCGGCGTTACGCCGAGGGTGAAGGCCTGGTCGCGGTTGATCTCGAGGTGGAGCTCCGGGTTCTTGAGCTGCATGTCGCTGGAGACGTCCTGGAACTCCGGCATCGCGCGGACCTTCTGCTCGAGCGTCTCGGCGTACCGGAACAACTCGTTGGTATCGGGGTTGAGGAGCGTGAACTGATAGAGGGAGCGGGTCATGCGACCGCCAACGTTGATGACCAGCGGGTTGGTGAGATAGGCACGGATGCCCGGAACTTCGGCAAGTTCCGGCCGTAGTTTATTGATGATCTGGTCGGCGTTGAGTTTGCGGTCGGCACGCGGCTTGAGGACGAGGAACATCGTGCCGGTGTTGCTCCCGCCCCCCATGGGGCCGCTCCCAGCACTGGACATAAACCGTTCAATATTCGAGTCTTCCCGAACGATCTTGGCCAATTTCATCTGATGCTCGTCCATGCCCTCGAACGAGACGTCCTGTGCACCTTCCGTCTGCACCATGATCTGGTCACGGTCTTCCGAGGGGATAAACCCTATCGGGATGATGAGGAAGAGTCCCACCGATCCCGCCAGGATCGCCACCGCCACCACCAGCGTCGCAAACCGGTGCCTCAGCACCGCGTGCAGGCTCCAATTGTAGAACGCGAGCATCGCATTGAAGCCGCTCTCCGTGACGCGGTAGATCAGTCCGTGACGTATCAGACGCGGGTCGCGCAGGAACCGGCTGCACATCATCGGCGTCAGCGTCAGCGACACAAACCCGCTCACCAGCACCGCCGCCCCGATGGTCACCGAGAACTCCCGGAAAAGCCGCCCCACGATCCCGCTCATGAACAGCACCGGGATGAACACCGCCGCCAGCGACAGCGTCATCGACACGATGGTGAAACCCACCTCTTTGGCCCCGTCGAAAGCCGCCTGCTTGCGGGGCTTGCCCATCTCGAGGTGCCGGACGCAGTTCTCCAGCATCACGATCGCGTCGTCGACGACGAACCCGACCGAAAGCGTCAAGGCCATCAGCGAGAGGTTGTCCAGACTGTAATTGAGCAGGTACATCACCGCGAAGGTGCCGACGATCGACATCGGGAGCGCCAGGCCCGGGATGATGGTCGCCGAGAGATTACGGATAAAGAGGAAGATGACCAGGATGACGAGGATGAGCGTGAGAAGAAGCGTGAACTGCACGTCATGGACCGATTCCCTGATGGGAATGCTGCTGTCCCGGAGAATCGTAAGAGACACCGATGCCGGCATCTTGTCCTTGAACGTCGGCAGGAGCGCCTTCACCGCGTCGGCCACCTCGACGGTGTTGGTCCCGGGCTGTTTCTGGATGGCGAGAAAGACCGATCGCTCGATCGATTCGGGCGTCACGTACCACGCGGCCGTCTGATTGTTCTCCACGCTGTCGATGGCGGTGCCGATCTCCCTCAGGCGCACGGGCTGTCCGTTGGGGTTGGCAACGATGAGGGAGAGATAGCGGTCTGCGGCCACGAGTTGTCCGTTGGCCTGAATTGAGGCGGTCCGGTTCGGACCGATCAGGATGCCGAGCGGGAGATTGACGTTGTACTGGTTGATGACGGCGGCGACTTCGTCGATCCCGATTCCCCGGGCCGCAAGCGCCGTCGGGTCGAGCTGGATCCGCACGGCATACTTCTGCGAGCCGTAAACCTGCACCTGGGCCACCCCGTCCACCATCGAGACACGTTGTCCGATGAGAGTCTGACCGATCTCGTCCAGCATGGACATCGGCACACTGGGACTGGTCAGCGTAAGGAACAGGATCGGCTGGTCGGCCGGGTTCACCTTGCGGTAGGACGGAGGCGCGGGCATGTTCGCCGGAAGCTTGCGCAACGTGCGCGCGATGGCCGCCTGAACATCCTGCGCCGCGGCGTCGATATTGCGCGAGAGCACGAATTGCAGCGTGATGCGCGTGGCCCCCTGCGAGCTGCTGGAACTCATCGTATCCACGCCCGCGATCGTCGAAAATTCCTTCTCCAGGGGTGTCGCCACCGACGAGGCCATCGTGTCGGGGTTGGCGCCGGGGAGGATGGCGCTCACCTGGATCGTCGGGAAGTCCACATTCGGCAGGTCGCTCACCGGAAGCAGTCGATACCCGATCATCCCGAAGAGCAGGATGCTCAGCATCGAGAGCGTCGTCATAACGGGTCGCTGAATAAATAGCGCCGAAAGGTTCATGATGCCGCCTTCTTACCGGGAGTCCTCGTCTCGCCGGCTTCTTTCGACGGTCCTTTTTCCGGGGCCCCTTCTCCCTTGATCTCCACACTTGTGTCCTTTTTCAGCTGGAACTGCCCGTCGGTCACGACCTGGTCCCCCACCTTCAACCCCTCAGGACCGCCGGGCTTCTTCTCCTCGGGCAGGATGACCACGTCGTCGCCCGAGGTCGTCCCTACCGTCACGTTCACCATCTCGACCCGCTTGCCCTGCCCGTTATTCCGGATCCTATAGACGTACTTCGAGTCGCGTCCGATCTGCACGGCTGCCGCTGGCACGACAACCGCATTGTTCACGAGGGTCAACTTGAGACTCACGTTCACGTACTGTCCCGGCCAGAGCCGCTCGTCCTTGTTCTCGAACGTCGCCCCCAGCCGGATGGTCCCGCTCGACTTGTCCATCGCATTATCCACGAAGGTCAGCTCGCCGACCTCGGGCTCCCCGGTCTCCTGCGGGAAAAGCACATTCACCCGGAGTTTCCCCCCGGCCATGTGCTCTTTCACCGTGGGAAGCTCTTGCTGCGGAATGGAAAAGAAAACGTCGATGGGACTGACCTGGTTGATGGTGACGAGCGGCGTATCGACAGTGGTGGTGACGAGGTTCCCTTCGTGGACGAGGATGTTCCCGACCTTGCCATCGACGGGCGAGTAGATGGAGCAGCGCTCGAGTTGGATCCTGGCGTTCTCTCGGATGGCCTCGCCCGCGTGTACGGCAGCCTCGTTTGCGTCCACGCCGGCCTTGCACGCACGCACCGAGGCTTCCTCCGCGCGCACCGCGGCCTCGTCAGCATGGACGACCGCCGTGAGCGCGTCGGCGTCGGCCTGCGCCTTGTCGTAATCCGCCTGCGGAGCCATGTGTTTCTGCAGGAGGTCCGCCTGTCGGGCCAGTGTCCGGCGTGCGTTCGCCTCCTGCACCTTGTCACG
>Ga0182021_10002936_pt1 | contig 20078 bp, 16 predicted proteins | sample 612E3MmetaG_FD_120493 | JGI IMG/M metagenome (GOLD analysis project Ga0182021, IMG submission 120493) | Permafrost microbial communities from Stordalen Mire, Sweden - 612E3M metaG (Illumina Assembly) | ecosystem: Environmental > Terrestrial > Soil > Wetlands > Permafrost | place: Sweden... | reverse complement strand
TAACCACTCGAAGGTCTTTGGGTGAGGATATCATAATGTGCATAGAATAAAGCGTCATCCGATATGGGGAAAGAAAACGAGATACGGGGCATATAATTAACCTGGGGTTGATAATCCTTGAAGGCAACCGTGCTCATGGTAGTATTGGACGCATCCTCAAGGTACGGCTTTACTCCACTCGGGTCAACAGCCTTAGGGTCAGAAACAGGCGTACCATCTTTGTTGTACCACTGGTTCCCGTTACGGTAACCGGTAATTGCCGATGGGTTTGCAGGATCATCTACATAAACCACATAATCATCGCCGATGTTGCTTGGAATCTTTCCCCATAAATTCGGATCAAGCTCTCCCTTGGTTTTCGCGGGGAAGAAAAGATAAGGATCCTTCAGCACCATCTGGTTTGCATCAAACCGGTCAATACGTAACCCCACATTAAAGATGAGATCTTTAAAAGCAAATTTATCCTGGATATATCCTGCCATGTAAATAGGTTGAAAGGCTGCAACTCCACGCGTAAAATTACCGTTGGCATCTTTTTTATTGAAGAAATCATCAAGGGTTGGCTGTTTTTTAAGTTTTTTCCCGGTATAATCATAGCCGGAATAACTCACGAGGGGCGAACCTCCGTTGAAAAGTTCGTCGGGGCTGAACATATCAATGGATAAAAGGTTTTCACTTAACCTCAGCGTATGCATTTTCTGGTTCTTATCGTAATAATTTATGGTACCGGCATCAAAATTATAGGAATTGATATCGATAAAGTCAGTCCCATCAACAGGTAATCCAAGTTTTTGCCTCAGGTTGATATCAAAATTCTTCTGAAGTGTGGAGGAATATTTTCTGAAATAATTGATGGTATCCATAGGAGAACCATCCCTGTAAACAATTTGCGGGTTGGATAGATCCCTTTCTTTTATATGGGAATTGGTTTCCAGGCGCATCAGCGACCACAAATCAGTTGCCCCGCCAGTTGAATTATTCCAACTATAGTCGCCGATTTTTCTCTGCTGGTATTGCAACCCGATCTGGATTTCATGATGGCCGAAGTCGGCAGCAAAGTTTGCCTGGACATTCAATTGATCTGATTCATTGTAAGAATAACCGTTTACACGGGATCCGACATTCGCCCACATACCGTAAATACCTTCCGGTGCTCTTCCGTTGATAAGTCCCCTGTTGCCAACGATATCATCCGTATTCAGGTAATTTCCGGTTCCGTCCGGGTTGACTTTAGGAAGCAGGCGATAATACTCCTCAACCCAGGCTACTGATTCCGGGTTATAATTATTGGCTGTGAAAATCACACCCGTATCACGGAATCCATTCTGGAGATGAGCGATCTTTCCGGTCACCGAATCCTTCTGAAGATCCCTGGTATAAGCTCGCTCTGTTTGGGTGGCAAAGCTTCCGATATAACCATATTTGAACAAATCCTGTTTGAGTTTTGAATCCTCCGACTTGTTGTTATTCCTTGAAAAGTCGGCACCGATAGAATAATAGACATTTTTCACAAATGATTTGCTGTCAGAAGAGGTGGGGAAACGTTGTGTAAAACGTCCGTTCACCCTCCAGGTGCTGCTCAGATTGTGCTGATTGTACATGTAGTCAAGAAGCGATCCGGCAAAGGAAAATCCATAGCTGTCATTATACTGAAAGGTCCCGCCGAATGACATGTTGATGGTTGGGGAAAGACGGAAATCCAGTTTACCAGATGCATTGATGTTATAGAAAGAGGTGTTTTGTGTGGTTTTCGCCCTTTCCATGTCGTTCTTCGTAAGGTATTCCGCGCTCAATTCGACACCTTGTCCGTTAGAGGATAAACGGATAGGGTGGTAACGAAGGTTATCGATAACATCATCCTTCACCTTATAATATTTAGTGGCTCCGGGAATGCCATCTTTCTGGTAAACGAATTCACCGGCCACAAAATAACCCATGATCGGGGTCTTGGTTTTGGTGATCGTATCTTTTTTGGAAAACACCGGGCCGGTAAAGTTCAATCCTACCCTATTATAACCAAAACGGTCGAGGAACTTAGAAGTTTGTACATCAATGCCCGCACTATTTTCCCTGGAAGGCCCTTTTGTGGTCACACTGATGATCCCACCGGTTGCGTCCCCGTAACTTGCCGGGGTGCCCCCCAGGATAACTTCCACCTGCTCAATAGCGGATTGCGGCAGTGAGTTATTTCCGATGACACGGATACCGTCTATATAATAAACCGTACCGGTAGACCGCTGTCCACGCATACTGGTAATGGAACCATTGGCATCTGTTCCAACACCGCCCACAGTGGTAGCTACTGCCTCCGCCGATTTGTTTGCCATCTTGGCAATATCTTCAGACGACACCGTTCCTCCGGAAACTGTCTGGTCCTTCGAGATCAGTGGAACCTTATATTCCACAACTTCGACTTCCTGCAGGTTTACCGACTGCCCCTGCAACTCGACATTCTGAAACTGAATTTTATCCGCAAAGATTACAATCCCTTTCATCGTAAAGGGAGTATATCCCACGTAAGTGGCTTTCAAATCAATCTTTCCGGGAGGAATCGGTTTGATCATAAAATTACCGTCAAAATCGGTCGTGGATCCACCGATCTGAACGCCTCCGACTTCAACAACGATATTCGCAAAAGGAATGGGCTCCTTTGTCTTCTTATCTGTAATTTTCCCCTTGAGGGTGCCTGATGCGGGCGGTGAATAGACTAACAAATTTGTCGTCAGAATCAATGCAATAGCTAATAGTAAATTTCTTAACATACCATTAATTTTATGTTAAATTATACTTCGGGCTTAAAAAGATGGTAAAGATAATAATATTTTAAAATAAGTTCCAAATGATTTCTACCCTATAACTGAAATATAAATTCCTTCTAAATAGTAGCTCCATTCAAGCAAAAGAACCTTAGATCATTTACATTTTTTTCCGTTGGAAGGCTTCAGAGGAGTATTCTTCGGCGATTCTTTTTTAGCCTCCTTCATCATTGAACGTGTTGTGGCCGATTGATTTTTCTCATGACGCTTGATGGCCTGTTCATACTTTTTTCTTACTTCCTTGTCTTTCCTTGCTTTTTCCTTCTCGATCCGGTGTTGGCTGACGTTTTTTTCCGACGAACAGGAAGAGAGTTCACATGGGGCCGTAAGCAACAGCATTCCAAGAATAAGGAGGATGCTATCCTTTTTAAAGCGATTCCCTTTCATTCTGAATAAAATATTCTCCTTAATATTGCGTTTGGAAAAGAAATCGAAATGAGCCCAAGATTTCATCCGACAGGTTTTCTTTTGTTGTTGTTTCTGTTTGTGTTTCTTCTCCCGCAATGCAAAAAAGAGAAGCAACAAAATGAGATTCCCACTATTGCCGTCAGTATTGCCATCGATCCCAATTCCACTGAATATATCCGTTTGAATTCTGTCAACGGATGGGAATACCTTACAGGCGGGTATAGGGGAATCATTGTTTTCAGGGCTTCAACCAATGGTTTCATGGCCTTTGAGCGGGCTTGTCCTTATGACTGGAGCCAGACAAGCACCAGGATCGTGGTCGATTCTTCCGGGATTACAACAATTTGTCCTTCCTGTAAATCGAAATTTCTCCTCACCGATGGATCGCCTTATTCCGGTCCTTCTCCTTATCCCATGAAACAGTACCAGACCTCATTCAATGGTACCACCCTGTTCATTTATAATTAACGGCACACGATACATCATGGCCCATGGTTCACGGTTTATTTTCACACTGCCGTGCACCGTGTACCGTGCACCGTTTTAATACCGGTAATGTTCCGGCTTATACGGTCCCTCCACCGGGATCCCGGTGTAACCTGACTGTTCTTCCGTCAATTTAGTTAATTTTACTCCCAACTGTTCCAGATGAAGGCGTGCAACCTCTTCATCCAGTTGTTTTGAAAGACGGTAAACACCTATTTCATATTTGTTTTTCCAAAGATCCAGCTGTGCAAGGGTTTGGTTGGAAAACGAATTGCTCATCACAAACGAAGGATGGCCTGTTGCACAACCCAGGTTGACCAGCCTCCCCTCTGCCAGCAGGTAGATCTTTTTCCCGTCGGGGAAAATGTACTGGTCCACCTGGGGCTTGATGGTGATTTTCTTAATCCCAGGCCAGGCTTCCATCTGGGCCACCTGGATCTCATTATCAAAATGGCCGATGTTGCAGACGATGGATTCATCTTTCATCAGCGAGAGATGCTTTGCCGTGATTACGTCTTTGTTCCCGGTTGCAGTTACCCATATATTTCCTTCCGGAAGGGCATTTTCAACCGTGGTCACTTCAAAACCTTCCATGGCAGCCTGCAAGGCACAAATTGGGTCGATTTCTGTCACCAACACACGTGCACCATATGCACGCATGGACTTGGCACATCCCTTTCCAACATCCCCGTAACCGAGAACTACCACTACTTTTCCTGCTATCATTACATCCGTGGCACGTTTTATCCCGTCTGCAAGGGATTCCCGGCATCCATACAAATTGTCAAATTTCGATTTTGTGACCGAATCGTTCACGTTGATTGCCGGAATCAGGAGTTTCCCCTGTTCCATCATCTGGTAAAGGCGATGTACGCCGGTTGTAGTTTCTTCGGAAACACCTTTCCAGTCTTTTACTATATTATGCCACTTGGTTTTATCTTCAATATAAAGCGCCTTCAGGAGTTCGTGAATGGCTTTTTCTTCAGGGATTGCGGGAACTTCTTTCAGCAAGGAGGGATCATTTTCAACAGCAAATCCTTTGTGGATTAATAAGGTGGCATCGCCTCCATCGTCAACAATAAGGTTGGGTCCCTTCCCGCCGGGGAATGTCAATGCCTGGTTGGTACACCACCAGTATTCTTCGAGTGTTTCACCTTTCCAGGCAAATACCGGGATTCCTTTTACAGCAATGGCAGCGGCAGCATGATCCTGGGTGGAGAAAATATTGCAACTGGCCCAGCGAACATCTGCGCCAAGTTCAATCAGGGTCTCGATCAACACGGCAGTTTGGATGGTCATGTGAAGCGACCCGCTGATGCGTGCACCTTTGAGGGGTTTTTCTTTTGCGAATTTTTTCCGGATCGACATCAGTCCGGGCATTTCTTTCTCTGCGATCTCAATTTCTTTTCTTCCCCAATCGGCCAGGGAAAGATCGGCTACTTTATAGTTCATTTGGGTTTTCACAGTCATGTTTTCAATTATTACTTTAGTTACGCCCCATTCTGCGGGCGCGCAAAATTAATGATTTTATTTTTATATTGTACTTTTGCCGGGAACTATTGATATAAAAAATCATCCGGATGCCCCTGTTAAAAATAGAATCCCTTGGGCCTTGCACGCAACTGGGAGTATGGAAAATTGATGAGGAGAAAGAGGCGCTTGAGAATCTGGCAGACCTGGATCCCGTCGAAGAAGTCCAATATGTATCCTTTAAAAGCGAGGTAAGAAAGAAACAATGGCTCAGCTACCGGGTTCTCTTGCAAAAAATGCTTTCTCCCGACCCTTTTTTTCTTGAATACGATGCTTATGGAAAACCTCGTTTGAGAAACAGCGGGCTCTATCTTTCCATTTCCCATTCAGGCGATTATTCTGCCGTCATAACCAGTAAAAAAGTTTCCGTAGGAATTGATATCGAGCGTCTCAAAGACAGGATTCTCCGGATAAAAGACAGGTTTTTATCGGTTGAAGAAGACCTGAACATCAGTGAACCCAACAGGCTGGAGAAGTTGTATATCGCGTGGGGGGCCAAGGAAGCCCTCTACAAAATTTATGGAAGGCCCGAAGTGGATTTTCAACGTGATCTCTTTATCGGCACCTTTACTTATCTTTGCGGCGGAAAAGGCCAATGCAGCGCCCGGATGAATACGCCCGAAGGCCCGGAAAAGTTTGACATTTTCTATGAAAGGATTTCCGATTATATGCTGGTTTATGCATTGCAAACGGATGTGGAGAAGTGAATAAAAACATCTATAACGAAATAGCCAATCGCGTCCTGGTTCTGGACGGCGCCATGGGAACCATGATTCAGCGTTATATGCTGGATGAAGCCGGATTCCGGGGCAGCCGTTTTCGCGATTTTCCTTATTCCCTTAAAGGGAACAATGACCTGCTTTCGTTGACTCAACCTCAGATTGTCACGGAAATCCATGAAAAGTACCTACTGGCAGGAGCGGATATCATCGAAACCAATACCTTCAACAGCAACCGGATCTCTATGTCAGATTACCACATGGAATCCCTTGTTTACGAGATCAATAAGACCGCGGCTCAACTGGCAGCCGAAGCGGCCAAAAAGCACACCCGGCTTACGCCGGGGAAACCCCGGTTTGTTGCCGGCGCCATTGGTCCAACCAATAAAACGGCATCAATGTCACCGGATGTGAATGATCCTGCTTTTCGCGCAGTCACTTTTGATGACCTCTATAACGTTTATACAGAACAGGTGGATGGTTTGCTGGATGGAGGTGTCGATCTCCTCTTGGTTGAAACCATTTTCGATACGCTGAATGCGAAAGCAGCCGTTATGGCGATCCTTGATATCCGGAAAAAAAGGAATAATCCCATTCCCCTTATGATTTCCGGGACCGTTACGGATGCAAGTGGAAGAACCCTGAGCGGTCAGACCGTGGATGCTTTTCTGACTTCACTTTCCCATTCTGAATTGTTCTCAATCGGGTTGAATTGCTCTTTAGGAGCGAAAGAATTACGTCCTTTCCTGGAAGAACTGTCCATGAAAGCTCCCTTTTATGTAAGTGTTTATCCGAATGCCGGCCTTCCTAACCAGTTCGGGGAGTATGATGAATCACCCGAAAAGATGTCGGTTTTTATCCGTGATTTCATTGCCAGCGGGTTTGCCAACATCATCGGCGGCTGCTGCGGCACGACCCCTGATCATATCCGGCTCTTTGCAGAAGCCGCATCGGATACAAAGCCAAGACAGGTTCCGGCTGCAAAACATGAATTGTCACTCAGCGGACTGGAACCCCTCACGGTTTTCAGAGGCAGTAATTTTATCAATGTCGGTGAACGGACCAATGTAAGCGGTTCAAGGCAGTTTGCCAGGCTCATCCGCGATGAAAAATACGAAGAGGCGCTCGTGGTTGCCCGCCAGCAGGTGGAAAACGGTGCGCAGATCATCGATGTGAACATGGATGAGGCCATGCTGGATTCAGAGAAAGCCATGACGCGCTTCCTCAACATGGTTGCTTCCGATCCGGATGTAGCCAAAGTACCGGTGATGATCGACTCCTCCAAATGGGCAGTGATTGAAGCCGGGCTGAAGTGTGTACAGGGGAAAGCAGTGGTCAACTCCATCAGCCTGAAAGAAGGCGAAGATTTGTTCAGGGAAAGAGCAGAAAAGATACGGAATTACGGGGCTGCAGTTATCGTGATGGCTTTCGATGAAGAAGGACAAGCCTCTACCCTGGAAAGAAGAAAAGCAGTTTGTCAGCGTGCTTACGATATCCTCACAAGAGAACTAAAATTCCCGCCCGAAGACATTATTTTTGATCCGAACATCCTCACCATCGCTACAGGGATGGAAGAACATAATAATTATGGTGTCGATTTCCTCAAGGCCACCCGGTGGATCAAGGAAAACCTTCCGTTGGCCAAAGTGAGCGGAGGGATCAGTAACCTGTCATTTTCTTTCCGTGGGAATGATGTTATCCGGGAAGCGATGCATGCCGTATTTCTTTATCACGCCATCCAGGCAGGGCTCGATATGGGGATTGTGAATGCCGGAGCACTTCCCGTGTATGACGAAATTGAACCTGACCTGCTTAAACTGGTTGAGGATGCGGTGCTGAATCGCCGGAAAGACGCCACCGAAAGACTGATCATGTATGCAGAGTCCCGGAAAAACGAAGGGAAAAAGGAGGTTGAAGAGAAAGAGTGGCGGAAAGGGACCGTGGAGGAGCGACTGAAACATGCACTGATAAAAGGAATTCTCGATCATATCGAGGAAGATATTGAAGAAGCACGACTACATTATGAACGCGGACTAAAGATCATCGAAGGCCCGTTGATGGAAGGGATGAACGTGGTAGGCGACCTTTTCGGTTCCGGGAAGATGTTCCTTCCCCAGGTCGTGAAAAGCGCCCGTGTCATGAAGAAAGCCGTTGCCCGGCTGCTTCCGTACATCGAACAAGAGAACGTTGAGAATCCCATGGCTTCAAGTTCCGCCGGGAAAATTTTGCTTGCCACGGTGAAAGGAGATGTGCATGATATCGGGAAAAACATTGTCGGAGTCGTGCTTGCCTGCAACAACTATGAAGTGATCGACCTGGGTGTCATGGTTCCTTCAGAGAAGATTCTTCAGACGGCCATCGAACAGAAAGTCGATGTGATCGGTTTAAGCGGGCTGATCACCCCATCATTGGAAGAGATGGTACATGTGGCAAAGGAGATGCAGCGGATGGGATTATCTTTCCCTTTGCTGATCGGCGGAGCCACAACCTCCGAGATCCATACGGCCGTGCGGATTGATCCTCAATATTTGTTCCCGGTCATCCATGTGCGCGATGCCTCCCGGAGCGCCGGAGTTTTATCCGGTCTTCTTTCATCAGAAAATCAAATCGCCTACGGGGAAAAGATTAAACTCCATTACCAGGATCTTCGTCAACAATACGAGGCCAGCCGTTCAGAAGCTCAATTCATTTCGTTGCGGGAAGCCCGCGAAAACAGATTGAAACTTCTTTTCACTCCTGATGTGATCCAAAAACCTTCTTTTACCGGAAATAAATATTTTTATGACTTTCCGCTGGAGGAACTGAGGGCGTTTATCGATTGGACCTTCTTCTTCCATGCCTGGAAAATGAATGGAAAATATCCAGCTATTTTTGCGGATCCGGTAAAAGGATCCGAGGCCAGAAAATTATTTGATGATGCACAAAAGATGCTGGATGAAATGGTGATGAAAAAGATGATCCTTGCGAAAGGAGTCATCGGATTCTATCCCTGCAATGCAGCCGGAGATGATATTGAGATCTTCTCGGATGACAAGCGTTCAGAAACAATTGCCACCTTCCGGTTTTTGCGTAACCAGCAGAAGAAAGAAGACGGATCGCCGAATTTGTGCCTGGTTGATTTCATTGCCCCCGGAGACAAAGGTCCTGTGGATTATATCGGATGTTTTGCGGTTACTTCAGGTCTTGGATTGGAAGAATGGGTCAGCTATTATGAAAGTCAGCTGGATGATTATTCCGCCATCCTGGTCAAGATCCTTTCAGACCGCCTGGCGGAAGCATTTGCCGAGCGTTTGCACCTTCTTGTCAGAAAAGAATACTGGGGATATGCACGGGAGGAAAACCTTGATCTTACCGCCATTCTGAAGGAAGAATACCGTGGTATCCGTCCTGCCCCCGGCTATCCGGCTTGCCCTGAACATTCAGAGAAATCTGTTCTTTTTTCCTTGCTTGATGCAGAGAAACACACCGGGATCAGTCTTACGGAAAATTTCGCCATGTATCCTGCAGCATCGGTAAGCGGGTTTTACTTTGCACATCCCGAATCACATTATTTTGCACTTGGAAAGATCGGGAAAGACCAGTTGACCGACTATGCCAGGAGAAAGAATATCAGCATCGAACTGGCTGAAAAACTTTTGAATACGAACCTGAATTACGAAACATGAAAGTTATCGACCATATAAATAATTCAAAAAAAACACTGTTTTCGTTTGAGTTGCTTCCCCCGCTGAAAGGGCACAACATCTGTGGAATATACCGTACAATCGATCCGTTGCTGGCATTCAATCCTTCTTTCATCAATATTACCTATCACCAGCAGGAGGTGGTTTACAAGAAACATGAAGGTGGTTTGCTGGAGAAAAGAACGGTAAGAAAACGTCCCGGAACCGTTGCGATATCCGCTGCCATCAAATATAAATATCCCTCGGTGGATGTTGTGCCTCATCTTATCTGCGGTGGTTTTTCGAAAGAAGATACGGAGTATGCGCTGATCGATTTTCATTTCCTGGGAATCAATAATATCCTGGCTCTCCGCGGGGATCCGCCAAAAGGGATGCGGGTATTTGTACCCGAAAAAGAGGGACATCCATATGCAGACGGACTGGTTGAACAGATTGTTGCCATGAATAAAGGCAAATACCTCGATGAAGAGATGGAAAACACAACCCCTACTGATTTTTGCGTGGGCGTGGCCGGTTATCCTGAAAAACACATTGAATCGCCCAACATCACCTCCGACCTGAAATTTCTGAAGCAGAAGATCGATGCAGGGGCGGAATACATCATTACACAAATGTTTTACGATAATGAGAAATATTTTACATTTGTGAAGAACTGCAGGGATGCCGGTATTACAGTTCCGATCATACCAGGCTTAAAACCCATCACTACTTTACGCGATGTCAACATTCTTCCGCAAGTGTTTAACATTGATATCCCGGAAGACCTTGTTAAGGCAATCGCCGGATGCAGGAATAATGATGATGCCTTTCATGTCGGAATTGAATGGTCGATCAGGCAGTCGAAGGAACTAATACAGTATGGGGTTCCTGTATTGCATTATTTTACCATCGGGATATCCGAAAACATCAGGCAGATCGCATCTGCTGTATTTTAAAACAAGCTTATGTCCAGAAATTCCGTTTTACGGAAAAGGTTCTCTGATGGGAAAAAGAAATTTGCCATCCTCATTGATCCGGATAAATACACTCTCGGAGAAATCCGCAGGATCGCTGAATCCTCGGAGAAATCCGGGGTGGATTTCATGTTTTACGGGGGAAGTCTGGTCATGGAAAATAACCACCGGAAATACATATCTGTCCTGAAAGAATATTGTTCTGCCCCGGTGATCCTCTTCCCGGGAAATCAACTCATGCTCCCTGAAGATGCCGATGGATTGCTGCTTTTATCCCTGATCTCCGGAAGAAATGCAGAAATGCTGATCGGGAGGCATGTTGTAGCTGCACCCTTTCTAAAAAACTGCCGTTTTGAAATCCTGCCGACGGGCTATATGCTGATCGAAAATGGTCATCCCACTGCAGTATCTTACATGAGCAGCACAACACCGATTCCTGCGGGGCAGGATGATATTGCCATGTGTACCGCAATTGCCGGTGAATTGTTAGGGCTCCAGCTCATCTACATGGATGCGGGCAGTGGCGCCGAAAACCCCGTCAGATTGCCAATGATAAAGAAAGTCAGGCAGAATATCACCATCCCGCTGATTATCGGAGGTGGAATTCATACTGCGAAACAAGCGAAAGATGCTGCTGCTGCAGGAGCCGATGTTGTTGTTGTTGGAAATGCCATCGAAGAAAACCCTTCCCTGATCAATGAACTATGTAAGGCTGTTCATTCCCTGAATAAAAGCTGAAAAGTTTTCGTTTAAGATGCTATTTTATTATTTGGTGTAGCCTCCCGCTTTCACCGGATGTTTTTGCCCGTTTGCAGAAAAGATTTTAGCCGCCGGGAAACAGGAAATATCTTTGTACTTCAAATATGTTAATATCCTGAAGACGATGAAAATAATCAATTCAATGGCAGCGGGAAATCTTCCGGTTTTTTTTAACCGGCTGTAACTTTTTATTTTCATAATCGTCTTATGATCAAAATTCGAAAATAAAAGCACAACTGAAAAACTGAAACTCAATGAAAACAAGAATCATCATAATCCTCGCTTTAATAACTCTGAATTTCAACCTGTTGTCTGCAAGCAACAATTCGCCAAAGAGAGTTGACGGTCCGTCAAAATCGGAAATGATCACACTTGTGACAATACTTGCACCGGTCACCCCTGCAGAAGCCACGTTTGAAGATGCAACAGAAATGAATCCCGTTGCTCCTTTTCTTTCTTCCCTTGCACCTGTTACACCTGTAGATGCTTCTTTTGAAGAAGAGTTACCTTCCGGGGAAGAAACCCAACCCACCTTTTCAGCGCCTGTAAATCAAAAAGGGGAAGCAATTGATAAGGGAAAAACCATGCATTCTGAGTTCCCTTTACCCTGTGATGCAAAATACGGCTGCGGCCTTTAACATCATATACCCGCGAGTGATCGCGGCCATAAAAAAAATGGGTTATCCCGGCTGAACAGTCGGAATAACCCATTTAAAATTTCTTTCCTCTATAAAATCAGAAGTAGAAATTCAGATTGATAGCGCCTCCGGTATTTCCATTATCAATGCCAAAATACGTTGACCCACCCGATTTATAGGTAGTTGTTGATACCGATGATCCATCCCATGCTTCTGTTTCCACCTTTGACTTTCCTTTTATCAAGACCAGTAATCCCCATGAGAATTCACCGCCAATTGACATTTTGGGTGCAAAGAAATACTCAACTCCAAGGAAGGCGTTTACGCCAACACCAAATCCCAGACCGTCATTATCTTTTGTATATCTGGCCGTTGCATTTTCAGTGGCATAACTACCTGTCGAAGTTTCCTCCCAGGGATATTTTGTTGACAAGGGAGTATTGTAGTCAGAATTCATTTTGTTTCCATAAACAAGTTTATTTCCATGAGTTGCAAGCATAATATTTGCCATTGCACCATAGATACCCTGAACCCTGCCTTTTCCTTTTCTCTTTTCCATGCCTGCTCCCAGGACAATGTTCATATGTGATTCAGTCCATTTATCATCAACATAAGCCGGGGTTGTGCTGGTATTCGTCTGATCCAGAATGGTATTTTTGATTGTTTTACTCGTATAACCCAGCCGAATCCTGGCCCTTAACGCAGTAGTCGGAGTAACGAATTTTTTTACCTGAATGGTCCACATAGGAACATCTCCCAATCCGGGGAAATCAAATGTAGGTGCTGAAGTGAAGTTGTTACCGTGAAACATGTTCCCTAAATACTCGAAAAAAGGGACTGCATCGATGGAAATGGAATAATCTCCTTTTTCGGGAAGAATCGGAATTCCTTTTTTAGATGTAAAATCCTGTGCATTAATGATATATGTTGTCATTAATGCCAGTACAAAAATTAAAATCACCTTTTTCATAATTTTTTGTTTAAGTTAAACATGTAAATTTGATTCAAATGTATAATATTGTTTTTAACTGGCAAAAGAAAAAATGTTTTTGTTCATAAATTAGTAAAATCCGGTATATTTGACCACTTTATAAACCATTTGTTATGTACACATTGATATATGAATATTTTTTCGTGAATATGAAAAATCTCGTATCTGAAATTAAGAAACACCAGATTTTGTATTTGATCCTGGTATTGTTTTCAGGAATCATTCTACTTGCATCATTCCGTTCACCCGCGAAGGAAAGTCAGCAAGGGGAATACATTACGATGAGGATCTATGAAAACTTTACAGTCACCAGTTCGAGGATCATCATTGTTTATGCCGATGATAAAAGTGAGATGATTGAACTGGCGCCTTTTAAATATGTTGATGATTACCTTGTGAAAAACAACCAGGTCATCACGCGGACGCTGAATAAACTTAGAAAAGAAGGATACAGAATTGTTGTTTCTTCTTCAAGCGGGAAGGTTTCTTCAAACAGGGACATGATGATCACAACCTACATCCTTGAACGATAAGTACACTGGATCGGACAATTCATCTGCTCTCTGTTTTATATTAACACAAAAAAAGCCGCCCTCCTGGGCAGCTTTAACGGGGAGTGGGATATATAGCGGGTTATGGTAGTTCAGGAAAATCGGCTTCTGACGGGGTTACGGGGACCAGTGAAACCATATTATTATTCAGGGCAGGTTCATCGTTGTTGAAATAGGCTTCTGCCGGGGTAACCGGAGCAAGGTTACTGATGCCCGGATCTTCGGTTTCCTCTTCGAATGTGGCTTCTTTAGGTGTAACGGGTGACAGGACAAAAACTTCAACGGCGGGTGCTGTTTCTTCAAATGTTGCTTCTGCCGGGGTTGAGGGTGCTAATAAAAATTGTGCATTGTAACTCATTCCTTTGTTTGTATTTACGGGAACACCGTCATTGCTTGCGAAAACGGTGTTGATCTGGAGTATCAGTATTGCGGCTAAAATTGTTGTTGTTGCTTTCATTGTGGTTTACTTTTTTGTTTGTTGATGAAGCAAAAGTATACCGAATGATCGCGGTGAAACAGGGAATATCTGTTGAAATCGGCGAATTCCCGATAAAGGGCGGAAAAAGATCGGTAAAGATGTCAGATGGTTTTCCTGAGCGGGCCCGAATCCGGCTTTTTGTTAATAATTGTCTTCTCTTACCTGCATATATGCTTTCGGGTGCAGGCAAGCCGGACAATTTTCCAAAGCCTTTTCAGATTCATAAACATAACCGCAATTGAGGCACTTCCACCAAACCTTGCCTTCTTTCATAAAAACTTTGTCCTCTGAAACGTTTTGGAGGAGCTTTAAATAACGTCGTTCGTGCTCTGCCTCCACTTTTGCGATCATCTTATAGGCGGTGGCCACTTCAATGAACCCTTCTTCTTTTGCCACTTCAGCAAAATGAGGATACAATTCTCCCCATTCTTCATGTTCCCCTTCGGCAGCCGCTTTCAGATTTTCTTTGGTGGTCCCGATGATCCCGGCAGGATAACTTGCAGTGATCTCCGTCATACCGCCTTCCAGGAATTTAAAAAACCGTTTTGCATGTTCCTTCTCCTGGTTGGAGGTTTCCATGAAAATTGCGGCTATTTGTTCATAGCCTTCTTTTCTGGCAACACTGGCGAAAAATTCATATCGGTTGCGGGCCTGTGATTCCCCTGCAAAGGATTTTAACAGGTTCTGTTCTGTCTGGGTCCCTTTTAATGATTTTGACATGGCTATTAGTTTTAGTTGATTATTTCAATGAAATCTTCTTTTTCAGATCCGCAGGAAGGACATACCCAATCGGGCGGCAGATCAATGAACTTCTTTCCTTCTATGGTTTCATCATAGATATAGCCGCAAGCCGTGCACTGGTATTTTTTTAAAGCAGGTGCCTGGATCTTAGGTTCAAGTTTTGATTTATCAAGGTAGGTGGGGGCATTTTTGGGGGCCATTCCTTTTCGGATCTGTCTGTAATACATATAAGTTATAGGGTCTTTGGTATCATCCAGGATTTCCGAATGCAACAATTCGCCGATAAATAACAAGTGGGTTCCCACATCCACGGTTTGAACCACCTTACACTCAAGAAATGCAATGGTGTCATTTAATACGACCGGTACTCCTGTGCTTTCGCCGTATCTGACATTGACACCTTCCAGTTTATTAAAATCCTTCCCACTCTTATAGCCAAAGCGTCCAAAAAGTTCCGGGGAAGCCGCCGTATGTAAAACCGATACTGAAAAAGCCCCGTTTTTGAGAATAAACTCTGTGGTATAATTGTTCTTGCTGCAGCATAAAGCGAATTTTGGAGGTTCGGCTGTTACCTGGAAAACCGTATTTGAAATAAATCCATTGCCGCGGTTTTCGTCCCCCGAGCTCACGATGTATAATCCGTAAGAAATCCTGAACAGTACTTCAAAATCAATCATACCGTAATTTTTGATAAAATTACGATTAAAATTTAACGACTGAACTGACGATTTCCGGAATTCGGAATAAAGAATTCAACCATAAGTCGTAAATCCTGAAATTCAACCAGAAATCGTGAACCGGCAGATCGAAAATTGTTCAGCGGTATTCCCGTTTTATTATCTTCCCCACCTCCACTGTCTTGTCATTCCTCAGCCGCACAAAATTACGGCTATGAACCCCGGGGCAAGCCAAGGACCCAAATTCCACTGCAGCGCAATGGGGTATTATACCCTCCGATTTCATTGGGATTTCTGCCTGCCGCCGGGCAGGTTGGCGATATCTATCCCTTCATTCCAAAATGACTCCACAGTTTTTTAATGTCTTTCCGGGAATCAAGTTGGAATTATTTAGTCATGTTGCAAATGATTAATTTCCTTGTCAGTGTCTGCTGATCTGTCTTTATCCGGATAAGATAGATACCGTCACTTGTCAGGTTAAAGTCCATCCTCTTTTCATGGTAAACAAACTTTGTTTGTAACACCTGACCAACGGAATTTAAAATCTGAATTTCTCTGGTAAGGGATGGAAATGTAATTGTAAACTTTCCGTTTGACGGATCAGGGTAGATGTTTAATTCATTTTCATTTCCGAAACCCTGCTCAATAATAGCTGAATAGCAATTGGTGGCAAGATATCCAACAAGGTCATCCGTATGAATCTGATTATTCGGATATAATCTTTCATCTTTGACTTGTCCTAAATGATACGCATAATATGTATCCTCAATTATATCAACAGTACCATTGACTTTCCTGATAAACCGGATTTGAATACAATTAATATATGTGCCTGCTGTAGCGGAAACACTGATAACAGAATCTGTTCCTGTCATTCCATTGCCCATTGAATAGCTTTGTGCATAGCCAACCGTAAGAAATTGATTTGGGAAATACAAACCCGGAGGATTGGCAATAGTGGCTGAATCCAGATTTCCGGTACCTGTGGCGTCAGAAGCTCCTATTAAAATATTCCCGATAGAATCCTTACGCAACCAAAAACATTGAAATACTGAAGTGTCTGTAGGATTTTTATCTGTAATTTCTATTCCTTTTTCAAGAAAATATAGTTTACCATTAATAACATCTGAACGAAAAATACCGTAAAAAGTATGTCGAGCCTCCCAGCCCGAGCCACCAGGTGTCCCGCCCGTATAAAGCTTCAGGAAGTTTCCTGTGCATAGAGGAAGATAATAATCTGCACCTGTTTGTGCAAAAGAAATCTCAATTAAAAAAAATGAAATTACAATAAGTAAAATTGTTTTCATGGTATTTCAGTTTTAAGGTCCTTACAGATCTGGAATTCGTCTTCATCATCCGGTTTGCCAATATTTTGATCTTGCTTCATTTGATCAGGCCCAAAAATTATTGCATGGTAAAACTACCCTGAGCAAAAGACCCTTCATTGCAGGAACTGCTATGGGTAATAATCACATAGTAAAAATAGGTTGTTCCTGAACTAAGGGCAGGGCCGCTATATAAAAAATAGGTACCGGAAATATCCTGGCTGTTCCATATTCGGTTGTAATTATTGTCGTTCAGTTCTATCCTGTACAAAGCGTTAACGTCATTAATCCCGGTCCAGCTGAATGTGGGAGTTCCAGTAACGGTCCCTGTTGGTAAGAGGTTTGTGGCAAACACGTCCTGAAAACATGCTACTTTTGAAGTTGCAGTCCATGTACCGGTTCCGTCCTTTATTGAGAATGTGTAAGTAAGTGGTGGCGTGGGGTGTGATGTACCGAAATTAATGTTGGTGCTCGGGTATGTCCATGAATCCCATTGTCCGTTGTTGATGTCATAGGTAAGGGCCATTGAACCTGTTATTCCAGGGCCAGTGACACTGACAGCCGTTGCACTTTTATTTTGGTCTTCATAGCCCAGCTCGACGGTATAACCATCAGGCCAATGCTGCGATGATGTAAAGAAACACATATTTACAGTCATATTCACAACAAGAGAAACCGTACCATTACTATTGAATGTAAGTGCGTATAAATTCCCTGTTGAAGTATCGGTAGCTGTCCATTTCCCGATGATATCGCCGGCCGTTCCACCTGAGCGGGTAAATGCCATATTGTTGTTATCATTAAATGTCAGGGTTGTGGATGTTATTATCACTCCTGTTAGTGTTTGAGTGCCTATATCCGGTCCCCCACCACATTTAAAAGTTGAATTTGTCCAATTAATAGTTATTACGCTAGTCGCTGAATTCCACGTGTACGTGCCGCTTGCATTATTCATACCCGTTATGCCTGGATTGTTGCTGTTGTCATCTTTTTTCTTACAACTCCATGTAATCATCAATAACACTCCAATAAAAGCCAAGGAGTAATTCCGGGTTTTACTTATTGCTTTCATAATTTCAAGATTTTTAAGTGAACTATCATTTGTTTTTTGTGCAGATTACTCCTTTGATTATCATTTGCAGATAACTAATTTCGCAGATAGGGTCAGCTTATCTGTCTTTAACTGGATAAGATAGATTCCGTTAACTGAAAGTTCAAAGTCTTTGCTCTTTTCATTGTCGACATATAGGGTCTGTATTACCTGTCCCAGGGAATTTGAAATCTGAATTTGTTTTGTTGAGATTGGAAATGTGATTGTGAACTTTCCGGTTGTGGGATTGGGGAAAACAGATACCTGATTATCATTGTTTGATAATTGTTCAATTCCCATTTCTGATGTGCAATACTTAAGCACCAAATCCACTCCGCTGGTATCATTGATATTAATGAAGGTATTACCATCGAAGGAAATAGTATCAGATGTTCCTGCACTACCAATATAAAGATTACCATCAGTATCCAATGCAGATGAATAATTTCCATCGATTCCAATCCCGCCAATCACTCCGTGAAAGTTGCCATCAAGATCAAGCTTAGCTATAAAAACACCCCAGTGCGAAAGTAAATAACCTCCAAAAGATGCCGGACCAGCTATCCATCCACTGCTCCACATATTTTCTGAGCCATCAATTACTAATGAGGTTGGCGCTTCATTGCTTGGACTAGAGCTATTTCCAGCCTGATGAACCCAAACCAGGTTTCCGGTTGGTGTATATTTACAATAATAGAATACCCCATTTGCTGCATTCAATGTGTTCCCATCAATAACTAATATGCTATCTAATGAAGCAGTATAATAAATATTGCCTGATTTATCGGTAACAACTGTATAAACTGGTCCAATACCGGAAAAATCTATGGGTTTTTGTGGTCCGGCGCCTCCCCTTATCCATTGGCAAATTCCATCCTTATCAAATTTTGCTATATATGGATTAACACTGCCCAGGTTGTTATTTGCATTGAAGGATTGTGCTCCAAACATAATATTTTGAGTAAAGTACCCGCCAATAACAACATTCTGGTTATTGTCCAGGGTAATGCCAAAGCCTCTGCTGTTGGGATTAAGAGTTGTGCTGTTGGCCTGAATTGCCCAGATGGTGTTGAGGTCAGAATCAAATTTTGCCAGGAAAGCATAGCTGCCTACCGGGCTTTTGAGTACAGTCGAACCAAAGGAAAAATTACCATCGACCCGTCCTGTGAGGTAAATCTCATTTAATGAATTAACTGTAATGCCAGCTGCATATGCACGGGTGTTGCCGGTGCCACCGAATTCAGTAGTGTACCCCTGGCATAAAATGTTTCCATTCAGATCGAGTTTTAATATAAAAATTGCATAATAGCCCGATAAAGTTGTGATTGTATTTGAACCCATTTCAACAGCATTTGCAAACGCACCTGCAACATAAAGAATTCCGTTTTTCTGACAAATAACCGGCGGCCATTTATAAGTGGTGACAGGCAGTTGAATCGCCCACTGAAGAATACCACTTGAATTGAATTTATTAATATAAAAACTGCTTCCTCCTGTCGGATTGGTCAGGGTAGTGCTTCCAAAGGAAACGGAACCGGTAAATCCCCCCGAACTATAAACATTATTGTTTTGGTCTGTTGTTATACTCCAGGCACCATTCAATGATGCAGTCAGCGGCGGATTTGGGCTACTCAGGTTTAACCAACTGTGACATTGAGCTAACCCAATGTGCGCGATACTTGTCATCAGACACATCATGATAATTTGCTTTGTAAATGTTTTCATTTTTTCAGATTTTGTGTTTATTATGTTTATGGTCTTTTGCTGTTCTGTTTGATGTTTTGTCGTGTATACTTAAAAGGATTGAGTCTGGTTTTGTAAGGATTACATTGTTACTTTGTGACCCTAAGCAATATTGTAACCTTATAACCAATTGTATTTATTCAGATAATTGAGGAGGCAGTAAAGGCAGCAAAACAAAGAAAGATCGAGTCTTGTTAATTATGTTAAATAATACAAGGTCAATACAGTATTCTACCGTAACCTCTACAAATTGCCGGGTTCGGTATAAATTATAATTCGATCCTTACAGGTGTCTGTTAAATTGCGTGCGGATAGCAGCAATGCTTCTTTGTGATAGGAGACGATGGAAAATAACATCAATGCAAGTATAATCTTTTGAAGTAACGTTATGCCTTACCTCTTTCCCTTGCTTTAGAATTCCCATGGCCAATGTAGTATATTTTGGGGGAATATAGTCATCAAAAATAATTAATTTATCAAACAGGGTGGG
>Ga0182021_10002935_pt1 | contig 20078 bp, 23 predicted proteins | sample 612E3MmetaG_FD_120493 | JGI IMG/M metagenome (GOLD analysis project Ga0182021, IMG submission 120493) | Permafrost microbial communities from Stordalen Mire, Sweden - 612E3M metaG (Illumina Assembly) | ecosystem: Environmental > Terrestrial > Soil > Wetlands > Permafrost | place: Sweden... | reverse complement strand
CCTTTTATCATTACCGTAACTATTTCCAAACAAATTTATCACTTCCAATTTTTAGCCTAAATATAGACTTATTTTCTATTGGTTTTAGGTACATATAAAGTGATTGGATGATCCTATACTTTGTTAGAAAACTAATTTTTAAATCATAGAAGATCTTTTAAATTTCCTATCAACATATCAATAGAGAAAAATTAAAGTGGAAAGCAAACAATAATAATATTAGATTAATTATCAGAAAAAAAATAGTAGGGGACGTTATATAATGAAAATGGAAGATGAGAATATAAGTGGAAACCAGGTTCTGGAGTTAATTAGAGATAAAAGGCAACAATTCCATGGCAAAGCACGATTCCCCAATGCAATTTTAATTCATCCGGGTTATTATTCTGTATTAAAAGAAATAATTAAAACTGAAAATTCTTCAAAACCTAAAAAAATTTTCGATCTTATTATCTTTGAAACAGAAGATACACCATCATTTGAGTTAATACGTATATACGACTCCCATGAGTGTTCAATATAATAAATTATTCAAAAATTCTGTTTGAATTATTCAATTCTAGTTTCATATAATTAAATTATTTTTTTTTAAATCGCACCATTAGTAACTATTAATAAATTCTGCATTTTAATATCCAAATTCCTTCAGAACAAGAAACTATAACTTATCTCTATCAATGTAATTGTTATAAAAAAAATTTGTTTCTACATATCATTATTTAAAATGTTATTAAATTAATTATTAAAGTATTTTTACCCTAATTATACGTCAATTTGATTTATTATGGGAATTAGAACTTATATAATACAATTAAAAAAATTTTAGAGGAAATATCTGATTTATAACCCTTAAATATGGTTTTATTAGTATCTGATGTGAATTATCGAATTACAATAAGTTTAATTGAAGCTTATTTTTTAGAATATCGTTTAAATTTATTAGATTTATTAAAAAAAGAAGTAATTAAGACTAATTCATAAGATGAACATATGAAACTGTTTACGAAAGCATTAAATTAAAAACAGAGTTCTTTAAAGGTTTTTTTTAGGGATTAAAACCACAACCTTTATATATGATCTTTGTGTAACTACGTTTAGTTCAAAAGTGCTATATAATTTTATTTAGGACTTCTGAACATGGAGGCGGTATAATTAAGCGAAATATTTATTTATTGGGGGTATTGTTATTTGGTTTGATATTGGTTTTGAATGTAAGCGCAAGCAGTGCGGCATCAACCAATCAAACCAGTATAAATGCCTCAGATAAAAATTTGGGGACTTTGAGTGCGGCAAACTTTAAATCTAATGTCAAAACTACAATTGTTTCCAAAAATACAACAATTTCTAATACAACGAAAGTAGCTACTCAAGTAACCAACAAAACAACAAGTACAAATTCAACTAAGAACATTGCTGCAGGTTCACCTACTACAGTGAATGGTTTGACCAATACACAACTAAAGGACGGAATATCTAGGGCTCAGTCTTTCTATATAAAATATGGAAGATTGCCTCATTACATTAGTTATGGGACCAAACAAATTCCTATATCAACTTTCCAGCAGAACATAAAATCAGTGGGTTTAAAGATCAGCACAACAAAAACTCCATTAACAACTAAAATAGACACAAGATCAGTATCAGCACTTGCAAAATCTCTTACAGCAGGTCTAACAACTACAAACTCTAAAGCAGTTAAAATATTCAACTGGGTTAGAGACAACATAAACTATGCATTTTACTACAGCACCAAATATGGTGCAGCTGGGACTTTAAGTCACAGATTAGGAAACTGTTGTGATACAGCTAACCTTCTAGCAGCTCTAGCAAGAGATGCTGGAATATCAGCTAGATATGTGCATGGAACATGCCATTTTTCAAGTGGATGGTACGGTCATGTATGGGCTCAGCTCTATGTAAATGGTAAATGGGTAACTGCTGATGCTACAAGCTCCAGAAACTCATTAGGAGTAATTAACAACTGGAACACAGGCACATATATATTAAAAGGTATTTACAACACATTACCATTCTAGAAGGGGCGATATAAATGATTAAAAAAACCATATTGACTGTGGTAGTTATAGTGGCTATTTTGGAAATAGCGTTCGCTGTATATGGTAATAACTCAAAAAATTCCATTAACACAACTAATTCCACAAGTCCAGACCAAGTTAATGTAACAGTTAAAAACACGACATCTGACAACATCAGTAGCTCTCAAACTACCATAACACCAGCAGAAGCACAGAAAATAGCCACAACATATATAGCTGTTTCAGGAGCAACTGCAGGGACACCAAAACTTGTCAATCAGAACGGTACCCTAGTGTATATTGTACCAGTGACTCAAAACAATTCAACAGTAGGCGAAATTGATATAGATGCAAAAACTGGGAAAAACTTAGGAGGAGCAGGTGGATCACCTTAATGTTTCATCTCCCCTTAATTTTTTTTGCGAAAAATTACTTTTGTTAATATAATTTTTTAGAAATTTATAACACTCAAACCAAATAAAATATTTATCGGAGCACTAAGAAGAGTAATTATTTAAATTAAACTATAACTGTACCATGCTAAAATTAATTTTAAATGTTAATAAAATTAGATTTTATTACTCATTTGTTAATTGGTTTAAATTATTTTTTAGTTAAGTATGAATCAACTTCAACAGTTAAAGGTATAAATTCTTTCCTGAAATTTTCAAGGAGTATCTTTGAGTTTAACAGCTTTAAAGCTGCAATTTCATCATTTCCTTCATTTGAAGTTGTTATATATTCATAATTAACAGATACTACTTCCTGAAGTACAATTAAGATGTTCAATATCTTCAATTTTAGTGAAACACATTTAGAAGGAGGATTTAACTCTTCATAATTAAAAAAAACAGATTCAATGCCATTTATAATGAGGTTTATCTTTTTGTAAGCTTCTTTATTATCAAGGCTACCGCATGTTTCAAGGTCTATCAATTCCCTTATCAACAATATCATCTTACCTGATTCATCAAGACAATTTGCACTCTTCTTTAAGAATTGTTTTTTTGTAAGCTCCAATAAAATTACCTCTCGCTATTGTTATTTCTTGAAATTATATGAACAACAATTTGATATTATTAAATTTATTATTATATTATATTAAATGGATTAAATTTTGTTAAGTTCTCTGATTTTTATGGATCTAAATTAATTTGGATCTGTAATAATCCAAATATTAATAAACTTCTAATACTAAAATAATATGGTATTGTAGATTTTATTGATATAATGGATACTTACAGCTCAAGATGTATTTATGAACACCCATGAATAGTTAAATAAATTTGAAAAGGTGTGTTTGATGAAATTTCAAAGGGGAAGTATTTTCAAACCTGAAAAGGAATATTACAAATTTGCAGGAATTATTTTGTTAATTGGATGTTTGCAATTTATTTTAGCTCTTAACCTGGCCGAAACACAGTTTCCTGGATACAGCATTGCCAAAAATACATTCAGTGATCTTGGAGGTTCAATTCCAGTAGTTGAACCGTCTGCTATCATATTTAACCTGAGTATTATCATCATTGGATTACTGTTGTTGACATCAGTATATCTTATCCTTAAAAGTGGGGGTTGCCGTCTTTTCTCTTCATGCCTTGCTATTTTGGGTATTTGTTCTGTGGGGGTTGGTTTATTCCCAGAATACACTGGAAACATTCACATAGCCTTTGCATTAGGTGCGTTTATTTTCGGGAGTTTATCTGTAATATTCAGTTACAGGCTGGGTATTAATATTCCAATGATAATATTATCTATGATTCTGGGATTAATGTCCCTTATAATTCTTTTACTACAATTTATTTACGGTTTTGGGACCATTAACCCTATTGTCGCTTATCTGGGTGTAGGTGGCACTGAAAGGTTTATAATTTATCCTTTGTTATTTTATATTATTGCATTGGGTGGTTACCTCACTTGTAGGGGAAAAGATTGGGTTAGAATCAGATTTACTGATGGATATTGGTAAGAAATAATGAATTTATTAGAATAAATCTGAATTTATCCATTCATCTATTGAATTACTTTATCAATAATTTTATGTGCAATTGAATCATCTTTCATAATTTGAATTTGATATAAGAGGATAATCTCTTATAAGTAGCGTAAAAACTCATTATTTTTGAGTATGTGAAAATTATTGATTCAAAACGAAGTTTTCCCAGAGATGTAGTTGCAATTTTGGGTGCTGTAAAGTATTTAACAATGACGGATTTAATAAACTGAGCTTTGATGATGTATTCTGATTTTGTTAAGTTATCAGATTTGATTATTTCTACTGAAGTAAAAATAGGAGTTTTAACTGTTTAAGGGTTATTGGAGTATTGATTTGCTTTTAACTCTGAGAAGATCTGATGTTAAGAGATACAGAAATTGCGACAGAATAATTTTCTTGGTTGAAATTATTACATTAGGTAATTTATGATTAGTTTTTATATACTCTATACAACATTTGCTACATTATTGATACTAGTTAGTCTGATTGTTACATATCTTGTAGCTGCTACAGTTTTAACAGTTCCAGCTGCTGCAAAATTTTGAGTTTTTGATGTTTTAGATGTTGAGTTTAAAATGTTAACGATGTTGAGCTTGTAGTTTTTTTACTGATTGAGTCGAATTTTGAATTATATTAGTGACTGACTTTGAGTTAGATTATAATTATAATCTGTTGATTAGTTGCTGCTACTGAAATTGCACCAATATTCAATGGAAGTGCAACTCTGTTAATAACAATAGCAAAATTGATAGTGATTTTCTATTAATTGTACCGTCACAGGTCATGAAAACCAAAATGATGATTTTGGAATGAAATGACTAAAAAGAGTAACTTCAAAATAATATATAAAAATTTCTATTTAAAATTCTAAAAAACAGTTATTAGACCATATTTTTTAATTTAAAGTTATTTTAAACTTATTTAAGGGTAATATTAAAAAAACCTTAATTAAGGGTATTTTCATTAAATAAAACCATTATATATCCATCTAAACAAAAAAAAGCCATTATTATCATTTTCTAATCTATCAATTTTTTTATTTTTTTTTAAAAAACCCATATAATAATGGTTATCCCATTTAAAGCAATTTTAAGTTTAAAAATTAAAACCGGACTAAAATATAGTTATATTATAAAAATTTTAAAAAAACTTCTCACAATAATTTGATCAATTTAATCAAAATTATTGAATAATCAATGTATTTAAATCAAAACAACAATTAAGATCTTGCATAAAGATCAACAGTTAACAGATGGATCTACGAATAACGTGAAAATTAAAAGAAAATTTAGTAAGTTCATTCAATTTGGGGTATTTTCTCAGTGTACTTAGTTGTGAGATCAGTTATGTTCATCTTTCCTGTTCTCATATCACTGGTAATTTCGTTAAGCATTTTTAGAAGGTCATCGAACTTTTCATCACCACGATGATCCAGCAGATATGCCTGTCCAGCATTGAAGTTATCTAGTACACTAACAGCCTTTAACATTTCATGAATATTAATCTCTCCACACTTACCTTCACGAGCCCTTAAAATTAGATCATTATTTAAACCTTTTAATTCATTTTTTAATAAAATATTAATCATCTCCAGTTGATTATTTATTCATTCAAACGGGCCAGTCCCTAAAAGAACTTAATATCTATATATTACCGGTTTATAAGATTTAATTTTTTTACATAAAATATTTGGCTTATTGATTGTTCTTCATCATCTGTTTCAGTTCAACAATTATGGTTGAGTTGTCCTGATATTCAAGTGATTCACCACATTTTGGACATATGAAGTTGTTTTCAGAAGCTTCATCAAATTTGTATCTGTGACCATTGTCTTTGCATGTAAAGAACATGTTTTCTTCTTCATATTCCAGTGATTTTTCAATTTCCTTGGAAAACCTTTCATACTTCTTGTTAATTATTTCTGATACTTTATCCTGATCAAATCTCCAGCTGTAAATATACCAATTGGTTTCAGGATCCCTACTTCTCTTGTAAGAAGCAATTCCTGCATCATACAATTTATATAAAACTTTTCTAACAATATTTAACCTTAATTCGGTTTCTTCTGCGATTTCTTCGTCAAATGTTTTACCATTGAGTATGCATTCAATTATAGAAACACTGGCTTTTTCATCGTTAGTAATATCCATTAAAATTTCCTGAACTACTGGATCGCTTAGCATATTCTTCCCCCTTATTATATGTGCATTTTACTCTTCAGTTAAATATTATTTAGTTAAATTATCATCAGAATATAAGAATTAATTGAAATATCTTATCTTGATGGCATTATAGGATTTAAATTCACTCTAATTAAAAAATTATATAACTTAAATCGTTGATTGATCTATAAATAATTTTAAACACATTAATATTTGAACCTTAAATTTGGTTTAAAGAATTTAATTTATATCAAATAAAATCTAAACTTTTTTAATAAAATTATAAATAATTGAAATATCAAAAATTAGAACAAAGTTTCCCTTTTTTAGACTATATTATATATGTTTTCATAGTATATATAGTTTGTGGTCAATTTATGATTATAAAAAATTTATCAAATTATTACGAAACACGAATTCCTAAATTATTTTAATGAAATTAACTATTCTAAGGAGTTAAAAGGATCTAAATTTTCTAAATTGTAACTACAATATAACATTGTACCTAGTTTCATAAAAATGTTGCCACTTTCAAAAAAGATTATTCCCTACGATTGAAATTTTTATGTTAAATAAAAATAATATTCTTAAAGCTACATCAATTAAAGTGATAAGGAATTAAAATACTTTGAATAACAATTTAAATCAATTTTTGCTTCATTTACTATTTAGAAATCTCTATGGAAATTTATTAATAACTATAGTTCCATGATCCAATCATTGTAGAGCTGGTTGGTAATTGCATCAATCTCTTCTGCATCTTTATGTTTTCTAATCCAAAATTTCCACCATGCAGGTGGTTTTTCGTGTTCAACTATGTGTATGGCCTCGTGTATTACATCGTAGTATATCCTAGTGTCCATTAAATCATTATCCATTAGATTTTTATGTCTTTCATCTCTAAGAAGTACCAAATAGTTATATTCTGAATTTTCTGTTAAAAGGGCATGTAGAAATGTTACATCCTTATCAGTCCCTCGATTTTCATTTAAAATTTCAATAGCATTGTGTACCGGTGCTAATGTATTGTAAACTTTGTTGATATGTATCAGAGCTGCAGATATATATGAATCATCATCACTCTGATAAAAAAACTCACCATACTCCTTGGTAACCATTTCTAAATATTTATTTCTGTAACTCTTAAAACCGAACCCTTGATCAAGAGTTATCATGTAATAAAAACTTTTTACAACATCACATTCATAATTAAAAACATCAAATTCATGATCAGATAATAGTATTACCTTGTAATCTGGTTTTTTTACATCAAATCTAGATAGAACGTAGTCAATCAAATTATTATAAAATTTCATTTCTGAATCTTCCATCAATTAACCACCATCATACTCCACCAAAACCCTTCTTTGAGATTTAAATATTATTTTAATCCCTGTATCAAATGGATATGATATTAAAAAGGATCCATGGTTATTAGCCCTCGATGTATCATATAATAATGAGCTTTACAATTATTATTTAACTTTAGATAATTAAAAGTTCTTAAAAAAAAATTAATTAAATATTCATAATTCTATTTTAATCTGCCTTTGAAACAATCTAAAAATCAAAAATAAAACTTAATAAAAAAATCTTGTTCAAATTTTAGATTTTTAGATGTAATAAAAAAAAAATAATAAATTTTTGATGGAAGATCTTAATTATCCAATCTCAGCCATTTCCTCATTTGGATAAATATTCGTTCCAAATTCTTCTATATCTTCCATCTGAAGTTCAAGGGCAACTAAAAATGATGTGTAAAGGGGTCCTAATTTAGGAACGTCTTTTCTAAGATAATTTTGATATTTATAATAATATTTAGTCATTAATAACACCTCATTTGCATAATCATGTATTATTTTAAATTCTAAATGATTTATATAAGAGTAAAGTTTTAGTTAATCTAGGTTACTTTAATGTTGTAATTTAACATATATAAAGAATTCGATTTAAAACCAAAAAAAATAACAAAAGTAAAAGATCATCTAAAGTGATAAGTAGAAATTACAATAATTTAATTTTCATAGTTTTTATCCATTTAGAAATGATTATAAAAATAAGATCTAGAAGATTTTATATTCAATCTAAAAAGAAAACTTAATTCGATTCATGATCATATATTAAATATGAATAAAAAAAATTGAGGTGACTTGTATGGCTGATAAAAACGATGTTGTTAATGATGAAGTTGAGAAAAAAACCTTGCAAGCTAAAACTAAAACAGATGAATTAAATACAAAAACATCAGAAAAGGAAACTGATGTGAAAAGCAAAGCAGTAAATATGAAAGAAGGAGTAAAAAATAAATCATCAGAAGTTAAAAAGGTTGCACTTGAAAAAACATCAGATGTAAAGGGTAAAGCTATAGAAGTTAAAAAAGGAGCATTAGAAAAAACTGCTGATGTAAAGGACAGTGCCCTCATGAAAACTGCAGAAATGAAAGAAGGTGCTTCTGCAAAAACAAGCGAACTAAAAGAAGGTGCATCCAAGAAGACTTCTGAAATAAAGGAAGGTGCTTCAGATAAAACTGCAGAGTTTAGAGATAACGCCGAAAAAACAAGGAAACAGGCTGAAAGAAAAATAAACGAATTCATCAGCACCCTCAAAGATAAACAAGAAGAGTTTGGAAAAACCATATCTGACTACACTTCAGGTGAAAAACCTCTTACAGATGTTATAGACACTGACGACGCCATCATAATCATGTCAGATCTGCCTCACGTGAAAAAAGAAGATATATCAATTAACATAACCGAAGATTCAGTTGAATTAGTAGTTAAATTTGAAGAAACAGATGAAAATCTAAAATTTATTAAGAAGGAAAGGAACTACGGGGAAACAATTAGAACCATAGCACTTCCAGAATTAATTGAAGTTAAGAAGGCAAGTGCTAAATTCAAAGACTCAGTTTTAACATTAGAACTCCCAAAGGTACAAGAAGAAAAGATCAAAGTTAAGATACAATAATCAACTTTTCTTTTATTTTTAAAATTATTTTTAATATTCCCATTTGGTTGAATTTAAAAATTTTACACCTTAAAAAAATATTTCACCTATTTTTTAGGTTATTTCTCAATTTTAATTAATAATATTTCTTTGGGATTAATCAAAATAACTCTTAAGAAAACTTTGATTCAATCTCACAGAGAGGGCCACATAATAACACAACTGAATGGACTACAAAAATGTTAAAGTAAGTCAAATTATTAAAAAATATAAAAATATTTAAAGTATTCCATACAAAAAAGCAACAATGAATTGTCAATTAAAATCAAAACTATTTGCAGACTATCTCCTAAAAAATGGTGAAAAAATGTATGCATCAGGTAATTGTAAAACATCAATCGGGTAATTATTCCCAAGAATTTTGTTGAATGGAATGGACATTACTAAAATGCTTGCAATTCAGAATTGAGCTATTAAAAATCAGAACAATGTTTATATACAAATTAAATAGTTTAGGATTCGCTTGATAATTTTTAAAAGGCCCATACGCTGATTAAAATTTTAAAAGTTAAATTTCTTAACTACTTAATAATAAAATATAATGAGTTATAAAATTAATTGAAAGAATCAAAATACAATCATGATTGGATTATTCAAAGTAATTAATTATATAATTAGTTGAAATTTTGTATATGATTTTGGTATAAATTGTGCATAGTTATTATAAAAGGTTGTGAAAGAGAAAGTATTATGTCATTTTTATCGCTGGTGGTGAAAAATCCATTCAGAAACAAAACAAGAAGTGCCCTTGCTATCGTTGGAATAGCTATTGGGATAATGGTTATCGTGGCCCTAGGAATGGTTACGGGAGGCCTTAAAAACTCCACCCAGAGCACGCTGAAAGCAGGTGCAGCCGAAATAACGGTTATTCAAACTGGTTCAAACAGTTTTGGATCCGGTGGAACTATTAATGAATCTACATCAGCAGATATACAAAATTTAAGCGGTGTTAAAGATACAACAGGTATCTTAAGGGCAAGTAACACCTCCACATCCTTAGCCACAACAAGTTCGAACAGCTCTCAGAGCAGTTTCGGTCCTGGTGGTGGTCTATCAATCACAGGTATCGACGCTAGCAAATTAACTTTACTTGGCATTGACAGTTTAAATGGAACAGCTTTCACTAACACCAGTACTGATCAAGTTATAATGGGTAAAACAGTTGCACAAGATCTTAACAAAACAGTTGGAGACACCATCGATTTGTATGGTCAGAATTTCACCGTTGTTGGAACCTTTGAAACAGGAAGTTTCTTAACAGATGCTGGAATTATGATGCCCCTAGCAACTCTACAAAATCTTACAAGTAACCAAAACAAGGTCAGCGACATACTTGTAAAAGTAACTGACAATGCAAATGTTACCACGGTGAGCAATGAAATTGATAATGCCTATCCCAACCAACTAACAACAACTACAGCCGCAGATCAAGCCAACAGAATAAACCAGGGATTAAGCTTTATAGACACTGCTAGTTGGGCAATTTCCCTGTTAGCCATATTTATTGGAGCTGTTGGTGTCATAAACACCATGATAATGTCGGTTTATGAAAGAACAAGGGAAATAGGAGTTTTAAAAGCTGTAGGATGGACAGATCGTAGAATACTTGGTATGATACTTGGTGAATCAATTGTACTCACTCTCATCGCCTTTGTGGTTGGAACTATAGTTGCAGTTGTTGGTGTTGAACTCATATTAACACTCAGCCCTTCGGTAGGTGGAATTATTACACCTTCATTTTCATACGACATATTCCTAAGGGCATTTTTAGTTGCCTTCCTTGTTGGTGTGTTTGGTGGTTTGTATCCAGCATACAGGGCAAGTAGACTATCTCCAACGGAGGCATTGCGCTATGAATAACAATGAAAACATCATAGAGATCAAAGGTCTGAAAAAGAGTTATGATAATGGAAAAATAAAGGCTTTAAACGGCATGGACCTTGAAGTGAAGAAAGGAGAATTTATATCTATAATGGGACCTTCAGGTTCTGGTAAATCTTCACTTCTAAATATGATAGGTGCTTTAGACATAGCTGATGAAGGTTCCATAAAGGTGGCGGGTATTGACTTGATGAAGACCAAAAAACTCAACAAATTTAGGTCCAAAGAAATTGGATTCGTCTTCCAGATGCACAACTTGATTCCTAACCTCAGCGTGATAGAGAACGTTGAAATACCAATGTTTGAAACCAGTGCATCTTCTAATGAAATGAAGGAAAGGGCGCTGGAACTTTTAAAGGCAGTTGATCTTGAGGATAAGATTGACCAGAAACCAACGAAATTATCCGGTGGTGAAAGACAGAGGGTAGCAATTGCCAGAGCTTTGGTGAATCATCCTTCCATAATTCTGGCTGATGAACCCACTGGTTCTTTAGATTCAAAAACAGGTGAAGTTATACTTAACTTGCTTAAGGATCTCCACAATAAAGAGAATGTTACACTCGTCATGGTCACTCATGAACCTTACGTAGGTAACATGGCTGAGAGAATAGTGACAGTGCTTGATGGTAAGGCTAGTTGATTGATGGTATACTACTAAGATTAATCACTAATTCTTTTCTTTTTTAAAACCAAAAATTTAATTTCATGACATACTTCATTTTTAGGTCCGTTAATACTACATCTATTTTTGGTATAAACAGGATTTTTTTCAATTTTTTATTATTAATGATCATCCTAATAATCTATTACTGTTCTATGTTTTTTATTAAGAAGAAAAGGTATAAATAGTGGTGGAAACATCAAAAAACCATTATATTATTTATTTAAATTTTACATTCTCTAAAACTTTAGAGATAATTTTTATTAGAGATAATTTTTAACAAATTTAATAAAATTCAAAAGGTAATATTTCAAGTCGATATGAAGGTGGAGGAAATTGTTTGATAAAAATTAAGTTAAAGTATTTAATTGTGGTTCTTTGTGTTGTTGTTATTTTAGGTGTAGCATTAACTACAATTGTGTTTTCAGGGAAAGAGATAAAAACCAACCACTTCCAGAAGGATGAAATATCCTTTGAATATCCTAATACTTGGGTTACTGCTAACCAGACCCAAAATACAGAGGTAGTTGGATTTACGGATCCAAATTCAGATCTAAATGTTAGTGTTAACAAACAGCCCATACCATCGGGTTACAAAATATCAGATAATTTTGCCATGTCCATACCTGAAAATCAGACAGGATTTAAATTTATATCACATAAAACACTTGACTTAAACGGTAATACTGTTCAAAAAAATGTTTACCAGTTTAATAACAGTTCTATTCAGAGAACAGAACTTTGGATCAACAAAAATGATGCATTATACAGTATTATATACATAACCAGCAATAAGAATTTAAATGAAAACAGCCCAGAAATAAAGGCATTAACCCAAAATTTGACCATTAATAATGCTACAATTCCTGATACAAACACGTGGGGAGAACTTTCATTTCCAACCCTTGGATTGAACTGGAACATAGTTGAAGACACTGTAAATCATTATAAATCTGTTTATCACTATTCTGATAGTTTTTATCCAGGTCAAAACGGCACTATAGGGTTTTTAGGACATCATACAAGATATTCGGCCCCATTTGATAACATAAATCAGCTTCAAGCAGGTGATCCAGTAATAATCACAGATTATCTTACTCAGAAAAAATATGTATACAAAGTTACAAGTAATGGGGATATTAAAGCTGATTACAAAACCAATCCAATACAGTTCCCTACGGGTTCTTATAGTCTGACTCTGGTTACTTGTTATCCTCCAGGATATCAGGAAGCAGCCTACATGACCCACCTGTCTTTGGTGTCTGTTGAGCCAATATAAAATTAATTTTTTTTTTATTTTAAAATAATATTCTTGAAATTTTTCCAGTATACATGAATGTGGAATATTCCGGTAATAAATGTTAAAATTCCTGCTTCAACATGCCAGAATAGTAGAGTATTGTTTATTGGTAACAGTTGAAGGTTGATATATATTTCCATCAAAATTCCACTTAAACCCACTATTAAAGCGCATACTGTTAGCACACTAATCCATATAAGTTTGTAACTTCTAAGTGTTATTGTTCCATCAGTGTAGAGGAAATATGATAGTAGGTAAAGAATTATGAGAAAAATTGCTATTGGAAGGAAATAAAAAGTGCCTATCATAATTTTTTTTCCAGATGCTTTTTTTATTTTAATTAACTAGCAATATTTGATAACAATTTTTTAAATGTACTCCAGTTACTTTGTAGGTGAAATAAAAGTACAAGAAAAAGGATTATTCCAATTTCTCCATGCCAATAAATGAGGTCTGGACCTATTGCAATGTTTAAACTAAAGTCTATAAGTCCCGCTTTTAAAGCACCCATACCTGCAGAAATTAAAAAACTCATTAAAAGAACAATATTCCATATTTTATTATGCAGTGACTTCGTAATTTTATTCTTTCTGTAAAGAGCATAGCTCAATATGTAAGATATTATGAGAATAATTCCAATCGGGATAATATCGTAAGACATATATTAATATAAATTGTTCTCCAGAAAATAAATAAATTTTGATCAATTATTAGTAAAAATTTATATATCTTTCTGTCAAAACTTTTATAAGAAAAATATGGAACTAAAGAAACGACTTCTAATTGTAATATTCATAATAATATTTATATCTGTTGTTAGTGCATTCTATTTCCCTCAACCTAAACAATCTGTTAAAGTCAGGAATATTATTAACATAACAGATCTTCCTGCTCCAGTCTTGACTGGAAATTTATCTGTTGAAGAAGCCATTCAGAACAGACGTTCCGTTAGAACATTTAACAATGAATCTGTTTCACTGGGGAATGTATCACAAATCCTATGGGCAGCTCAAGGAATTACAGATAAACAAAATAATTTACGGGCAGCTCCTTCAGCAGGTCAGGTTTATCCACTGGAAATATATGTCATTGCCGGGAATAACAGTGTATCTGGTCTTCAGGCAGGAGTCTATCTTTATGAACCATCCAACAATACCCTTGAAATGATTATGACAGAGGATGCAAGAAGTGATCTTGCCCAGATAGCAGATGGACAGCCATGGATAAAAAATGCCCCCATTGATATATTGATCACTGGGAATTATCTTAAAATGATGGGTAAATACAGTAATAAGGATCTGAGCACCAGGTTCGTTGATCTTGAAGCAGGTCATGTAGGAGAAAATATTTATCTACAGTCAGAATCACTTGGTCTGGTTACAGTATCCATTGGATCTTTCAATGAAAATCAGCTTATACAGCGCTTTAATCTCTCTAGTAATGAAATTCCACTATATATATTCCCTGTAGGCCATCCAGCATGATCATGTATCACTATACCCTATCAAACAGAACTTTTTCCAGTTCTTTAAGGTTTTTTTCTATGAAAGGCCCTGAATTTGAATCTGCAAGTATTTTCAATGTTTTATTATTCGTAGTTAGGTAACAATTGTACAATATCTTTTGAAGCTCAGGCACAGGCATATCCATAACCTTTTCAATTTTTAACATTTCAATATCGGATAAATTAGTTCTATAATCTTCTATATGACTTGAAAAAGAGTTAACAACGTTATAATTGCGTTTTATCATGCTTTTAAGCAGGATAGATGGGACCTTGGTAAAAATCCCCATTAATTCAGTAACATCCTCTTCTGAAATTTCAACTTCTTCTTGAGATTCCATTGTATTTCCTCCCATTATACCAAATATCAGTTTACATTTGATTCATAAATCTAAATTTCTTCACTCATTCATTGAATCTTAATCTATTAACTATAATAATACATAAAAGTTTAATTAAAAATTTGAGTGTTTTATTAATTAATTTTATTGAATTTTTTATATTTCTAAATAAAGAATATATCTTAAATGTATTTCTTCAGATCGCTGCGATGGGTACATTGTTTTTATCACATATCTTTATTATATACTGTGATGAAAGGAATAAGCTAGATATTCCACTAGATGTTTGATTAGTCGAGATACTGTAGATTATAATTCCTAAAACACTTTTTTGAGCGTCTAAAACAGGCCCTCCACTGTAGCCATGTTCGGTTACAGCATTGGTTTCATAATATATTGTATTATTATTCGGAATTTCTGCTGTTAAAACACCGGTTGTTGTGGATGGTTTTATAGTTGATGGATTGACATCGGAGTACATATCATTAGTTACCACAGGATAACCGTATATTTGAAGTTCATCCCCAACTGAAGGACTTTTAGAGTTTACAACCAAAGCTGGTAGTTTATTAAATAAGGTGTTAACTTTTAAAAGAGCCACATCTTCATCAGCATCAGAATTTCCAACATCCACCAAGTTAGCATCCATTGAGTTTCCACTGCTCGAGTCAGGTAAATTTACTTTGATAAGCTGCTGAGATGATTTAACATTTAAAAGGTTTCTTTGAATTAACATATCGGTTGTACTGTTTGTATCTGGCTGGCTTTGGATAATTGTGGGGTTTCCAGGAAGATTGTTGGTCAAAAGCTCAGAACCAAGTTGTGGATTGTACTTGGAAATGTAACCTGTCACAGCTGCCCTTTCAACGTAAAGTTGTATATCAGTGCTGTTCATTACTTTTAGAGTCATCTGGTTTTGGAGTGTTTGAGGATCACCAATTATATGGTAGGCTGTTACTATGTAGCCATTACTGTTAACAATAAACCCAGAACCTGAATCTAATGGATCGTATATTACATTGATATCAATTGTTCTATTCAAGAATGGATCAGTAACAGAAACATCACCAGATACTCCGTTTTCAATATAAACAACAGATGAAGATGTTTTAGAATTAGAACTTGATTGTTGATTATAATAATAGTTTCCAAGTATATTCTGACCAGCAATCCCTAAAATTACAACCAAAAAAGCGATTGTAATTAATGATTTTTTTACATGATTCATCTTCGAACCCTTATTTTTTAAGACACTAAGTGATTTTTATATTATCTTGTTGTAATATGATGGTATTTAATGAAAAATATTTCTATTGAAACAAACTGGGAAATATAATAAATCTGGTGTTAATCTATTAAATGGTTTTAATTTTGTTTCAATTTTCTAATTTCAGTTACTCACAAAGCATGAATAATAAAAGTAATGGCATTTCAGGTTCAATTCAACTCAGATCGATTTAATTTTAAACCGGTTAAGATAAGTTTTCAGATTTCTTTGGTTTGATTTAATCTTGAGAGATTAAAATTATCATGAATTAGATTATTCTATCTGAAGAATTTTTAAATGTTTTATAAAAAAGATAAAATCCTTGAAAAACAATTAATTATAGGTGAAAATTTGATGATAGTTGAAAAAATCGAAATAACAAGACACAAGATCACTTTACATGGTGAATTGAAATTATCTGATAAAGGACTTTCCAGAGCAGACTGCGAAGAAATGGTAAGCCGTTTGGTAAGCTGGAAATTAGGGCCCTTAGAACCTGCCAGACACTTCGAAATGGTTTACAACAATAAAAAAAAGCAGGTAGAATTAGAAGTCTATGTTACAGTTTCCATAAAAGAATCATCTGAAAACCATACAGATACGGTTAAACATATATTTAACAAGTTAATGGAATTTATAAATTTATATGAAAGGGTATTTGAGGATATTTCCAAAAATTAAAAAAAAACTACCATCATCCTAAAAATAAATAATAAATGAAATAAATATATTCAAATATTAAATTCCACGTTTATTTGAAAGCCTGGGACGTTCAGAAGCTCCTTTACCAGATTTTTTACCACTTTCATGCTCTTGTAGCTGTTTTTCGGCCTCATTAGCAGTTAAAGGCCTTATTAGACCATGCTGCATTGAATATCCCTTGTTCAATATGTTTTCAAGAACCTCCTGAAAGTCCTTTCTTGATAAATCAGGAAAATCTTTTTTTAATGCAGTGTATAATCTTTTATCGAGATAAACACCGTTATGATGCTTCAGTATATCACGGGCCTTATATTCTATCTTAGATAATTCTTCACCATCAGTCATAATCGTATCCCTCACAAACAAATTAATTAATTTAAATCTACTATGATAATATATTCTTACTATTCAATATAAATTTCTCATAATAAGTAAAAAGTAGATTGATATTTTGTTACTATACATTGAAATTATTTGATGATAATTAACTGTTTAAATTATTTTTATAGCATAAATTTAATTTGTGTGATAATCAAATCTAGATCAAAGGTTTTTTTTTTGTTAAATAAATAATTTTAATCTTGAATTTAAAATGAGATAGTTAATTACATGAAGTTTCCATGACATATTATATCACAGGAGGGCAGGTTTGTGGAAGAACATAGCGAGGTTAATGAAGAAGAATTTAAAAAAATTGTTGAAACCTGTGAAAAGCTTTTAATGGAAGATCCAAAGGATCCTGAAGTTTGGACGCGTAAGGGAATGGCATTAATGGGACTGGGGAACGCTGAAGAGGCTATTGAGAGTTTTGATAAAGCCTTAAAATTGGAACCTGATTTTGTGTGGGCACTTGACAATATGTGCATGGCCATGTTACTTTCAGAAAGATACGAAGAATCAATGGACTGTTTTAATAAAGCACTTGAAATAAATCCATCAGATGAAATACTTCTAAACAACAAAGCATTTCTATTGTCGTCGATGGGAAAGTTTGAGGATGCCATTGCTATATTCGATCAGATTCTCGATCATACTGAAAACAGAATTTCGGTACTTAAAGAAAAATCCAATTGTCTTTTAAACCTTGAAAGGTATGCAGAAGCGCTTGAATGTCTGTCAGAAATCCTTGAAGAAGAAAATGATGATCCGGACATATTCTTCAAACAAGGTAATGCCATTGGAGGTCTTGGAAAACCAGAAGATGCTATAAAAGCATTTGATAAAGCTTTAGAATTAGACCCGCTTTATGTGGAAGCTTGGAACTCCAAAGGTGTAGCTTATAGTCTTATGAAATGTTATGATGAAACTATAATATGCTTTGACCATGCAATTGATCTTGACCCTGATGATGACAGGGCATGGTTTTTAAAGGCAAAAACACTTTCTGCCATGGTTGAATTGGGTGATGCCCTTGAATGTTTCAACATAGCACTCGATATTAATCCTATAAACATCGACGCATGGTACAGGAAAGGAATTGTACTCTACGATCTGAAATTGTTCCCTGCATCCATTGAATCCTATGAGAAGGCCCTTGAACTAGATGAAAATTCAGCAGAAGCATGGAATGGGAAGGCACTTTCACTTTATGAAATTGGTGATCATGAAGAAGAGATAAAATGTTACAACAAAGCACTAGAAATAAAACCTGAATTTTCTGAGGCATGGACCAATAAAGGAGCAACCTTTTTGACAATGGGATTGGACAATAAAGCCCTTGAATGTCTAAATAAAGCTTTAGAATTAAACTCAAAAGACCATAATGCATGGATGAACAAGGCAAGTGTTTTGATCCGACTCGAAAAACTTGAAGATGCAATAGATTGCTGCGATGAAGCATTGAAAATAAAGCCAATGCTGTTACCAGCCCTGTTTTTAAAAGTAAGAACACTCCAAACTATGGAGAAGTTTGAAGAGTCTGTTGAAAGCCTCGACAAGGTTATAGAACTGGACCCTGAAAATGATGAGGCATGGTTTTTAAGGGGAATTTCCTTGGAATACCAGAACAAACCTGAAGAAGCACTAGAATCATTTCATAACGCATTAAACCTTGATCCCAAAAACATTGGTGCATGGTATTTCAAGGGCAGATCATTGATGTTTCTAGGTAAAACAGAAGAAGCAATAAAGAGCTTTGAAATGGTTACACTGATGGATCCTGATAACTATGAAGCCTTCCTTTTAATGGGTATCATATTACTGGAACTTGAAAGATACAAGGAGGCACTTGAAAGCTTTGAAAGTGTACTGAAATTAGATCCTAACAATGAAGAAGCCCTAATAAAGAAAGGCCAGTCACTGGGATTTTTGGAAGAACCAGATAAAGCACTTGAATGTTTTGAGGAAGTCCTGAAGATCAACGAAGATAATCTTGAAGCCTTGAATTATAAGGGAGTAGCTTTAAAACACATGCAAAATTATGAATCATCTATAGAAACTTTTAAAACTATAATTGAGAGGGAACCAGAGAATCCATGGGCATGGCATCAAATTGGTTTAAACTACAAGAAACTCGAAAAATATGAAAGTGCTTTAGAGGCCTTTGATAACGCATTAGACTTTGATACTAATTTTATTCTTGGATTTATGGAAAAAGGAGTGACATTAGGTTTAATTAAACATTATCCAGAAGCTTTGGAATGTTTTAATGAAGTACTTATAAAAGATCCGGAAAATCCTGATGCACTTCATTTTAAGCAGATGACAATGGAGTTAATGGAACAAGAAGTTAAATAACTATCCAATTTACATAAAATGGTGAAAATATGGATTACAAAGAATTAAAAAGCTACATGGAACTTAGTCCATTTGAAGTACAGTTTGCTTTGACTAATATTGCAGGAAATTTCAGAGATCACACCCTATTAAATGCTGGTCGAGGAAATCCTAACTGGATAGCAACAACACCGCGTCAGGCCCTTTTCACACTGGGCAATTTCGCAATTGAAGAAACAAAATGCAACTGTAAATATATACACACTGGATTTCATGCTGAAAAGGTAGGCATAGCTGATAGATTCCAAGAATACGTATTAAAGAATCCCAATGCTCCCGGTATCAAATTTTTAAAAGATTCTGTTGACTATGGAATTAATAAATTAGGTTTTGACCGTGATTCATGGGTATATGAATTGGTTATAGGGAGCATAGGAGATTTCTATCCTGAACCCGATCGAATGTTGCCCCATGCCGAGCAAGTGGTACACTCATTTTTACTGGAAT
>Ga0182021_10002934_pt1 | contig 20080 bp, 18 predicted proteins | sample 612E3MmetaG_FD_120493 | JGI IMG/M metagenome (GOLD analysis project Ga0182021, IMG submission 120493) | Permafrost microbial communities from Stordalen Mire, Sweden - 612E3M metaG (Illumina Assembly) | ecosystem: Environmental > Terrestrial > Soil > Wetlands > Permafrost | place: Sweden... | reverse complement strand
CGCCGGCGAAGGCGCAGTGATCCCGTCATTGAAAGTGATGGCTCCTCCGGTAAAGGTCGCTGCCCGAGCCGCAACGGGCATTGCGATTAACAGTGCACTGAGAAAATGCGCCACGGTCGGTTTCCAAAATCCGGCGCGCGGAAATTGCAGGCGACTGAAGGAGGGCGGACTTTCCTCTTGATTGCTGGCGACCAGTTGCCCCTGCAACCAGCGCAAGACGAGCAAAGATCGAACTGAATTTCTTGATCTTTATGATGTCTGGTTTCAGGACTGGTTTGGAGGTAAGGCGATGTCAACGTTCTGAACGGCTGATTCCAAGCTGCCGGCGGACATGTCAACCGCCGTTGTGACCGTGCACGACATTCAAGTCCGCGGGAGAGAGGAAGGGCTCGGCCTCCTATGGACTATTTGGCGGCCGCAACGGATGGCGGAACATGACATGACACGCCATTTCAGCTGCCCGTCCGTGGCGTCATTCGCCACCACGGCACCGGGCCTTCCGCCTCAATCGACTGTCCGTCAAGGTGATGTTGAGCAATTCCATACCGACTCTAGTGGACCGCTCTGAGGGCGCAAGCCCCCTGAATGCGGGGTTCGTGAAGGGTACTGGGCCACCGGAGGGAGCCCAAAAGCTGTGATGCCCATGCACCAAGCGTGTCGGACTCATGGGTCTGGTGAGCGACCGGCTGCTCTGTCCCTGTCATTTCAGCAAAGCGACGGTCATCCAACGGTGGGCATCGCCTGTTTGGTCCAGGAGACGGATGTCTTTCGACCACTCCTGGTGGCTTGCTCGGGTACGCACCGCGCCGAGTGCCGGCCTTTGAGATTTCGTCGCTGCGGCAGAATGGCGGGCTGCCTCTGCTGGACTTTGAGACCGGTCAACGGCGCGGCGAGGTGCTTGCGTCGAGGACTGTCAAGGATCTGGTGGCGGGCTCGGGCCTGCGCTTCGAGGAACGCGGCATCAAGTCTTTGAGGGATGTCCCCGGAGACTGGCCTCTATCTCGGGCGATCGTCGACAGAGCCTGAATTGGCCCGTGCCACGCAGGGAAGACGAGAAGCGTGACCGTTCTAAGTCGGTGAATGCGCAGGCTCGTACCCCTGACAGGAACGAAGCAAGTACAGCCCCTCCGGCGGGCTCTGGTCAGCGCGCGGAGTCGAAGTGACCCGGCGCCGCCAGTGACGCGTTCGTGACGAACAGATGGCACCACCTCGTCGGCAGTGACCGAGTCGGGACGACGTGCCTGGAAGCGGTCCGTCGCGAGCGTCGCTTCATGTGGCCGAGACGACCTGTTCGTGACTTTGGTCAACAACTGCCGCCGGCCAATCAGGCAATCTCGCCGAGGGACTGGTGCCGGGCTTCACCTCGAACTCGCCGTTGCAGCCACTTCCAGGCATCCGATCGGCCAGAAGGTCGCCATACTGCCGTCCGGCTGCAAAGTAGAGCGATCATAGGTCGACGACCGCTCAAATCGAGCCGTTCTCGAAAGCAGTCGGTGCCGGCCTTGCAGTGAAGGCAGACATCCGATGCAAGCCGTACGTCCGCAGGTCGATCCGCCGCAAAGCGACTGCCGACCCGATTCAGGCTCACGCAATACCCAGTGGCAGTGGCCCAACGCCATATCCAGAAGGCGTCGGACGATCCCCAGAGAAAGGACGACTAATTGCCTTTCCCGGGATCGACACCGCAGCGGCCAACCGTCACACTTCCCAAGACGGGCGACGAGGGTTGGACTGTTTTCCATAGTCGCGAGCGCCGCTGCCACGGCCGTGGGACCCACAGCCAGTGTTCTTGCCGAGGAAGGCCGCCCGAAACTCATGAAGCTTCTTCAAGCACTGCAATCCCAGGCAGTCGACTTCGTCGTCGCCGGGCTCCACGGTCGACACCCGGACATGGCCCAGCAACTCGGGCCGCGCGGCCTCGAGGCCTGCCGCAGGGACGTTGCTTTTCACCTGGAGTTCCTGGAGGGGGCGTTGCTGGCCGACGAGACGGCCCTGTTCGTGGACTATGCAACCTGGGTTGACACTGTCCTGCGCAGCCGGAACGTTCCAGCCAGCCACCTGGGCGACTCCTTCGAAATCCTCGGCGAATACCTGGGCGCGCACCTGCCGCCCGCCGAGGCGGCACGGGCCGGCGGGATGCTCGGCGCGGCCGTCGAGGCGCTGGGCGATGGCCGTCCGCCCGTGACCTACAGCCGCCTGCGAGTTCCTGCGCTGGCCGGTGTTCCTGTCTACACGGAACTGGCGCTGCATGGCAGCCAGCAGGATGCCCTCGGCGTGATGAGCGCAGCGATGCGGGACGGAGCCTCGCTGACTCAGGCTGCAGTGCGCCTGGTCCAGCCCGCCATGTACGAGATAGGCCGGCTTTGGCAGGAAAACCGCATTACCGTCTCCCAGGAGCACCGGGCCACCGCCATCAGCCAGACCGTGCTGGCCTGCGCCTATCTGCAGGGGAAGTTCGCACCGCCAGTGGGGCGCAAGGCGATGTTCGCCGGCGTCGCCGGCAACCAGCACAGCTTGGGATTGCGAATGCTGTCGGACGGCTTCGAGACGATCGGGTGGGAAGTGGCATTCCTCGGTGCCGACGTTCCCGTCGTCGACCTGGTCCGGCAAGTCGACGTCGACCGCCCCGAAATCCTCTGCCTGTCCCTGGCGCTGCCGGGTCACCTGACGGTCGCCCGCCAGACGACGAACCGCTTGCGCGCCGAGCTGGGAAACCGTTGCCCGACGATCTGGGTCGGCGGCCAAGTCACGCTGACCACCGAGCGAGTGTGGCGTGCGGTGCATGCCGATGGCTGGGCCGCCGACGCCCTGCATGCCCTCGAGCAGTTGGCGACGTGAGCACGATGCTGTCGGGCGAGCAACTCCCAGCGGACCGCGACGACTGGACGCGCGGGCTGCGCGACCTGAAATCGGTCGCCATCGCGGTCGTGCATCAGGACGGGAAATTGGTCCGGAGCAACGCCGGTTTCCGGCGTCTTCTGAACGCCGCCGAGGTTGGTGACCATGCAGACGTGGCCGCCTGTTTCGTCAGCCCGAGCTTCGATCGCCTGTGCACGACTGTGCCAAGGCCGGACGGCTGCGTCTACGAGGGCTTGCTCCACATCGGCCCGCCCGGGCAGGCCTGCCGCTCGCTGCGCGGAACCGTACATCGCGCCGGCGACACGCTGAGTATTGCAGCGGAAGTGGACGTCGACGGGCTGGAGGAACTGAGCGCCCAGGTTCTGCAGCTCAACGACGAGCTGACCGAAGCACAACGCGAACTGCAGCGCAAGCAGCGCGGACTCACACTCGAGATCGAGGCGCACCGGCGAACGGCCGCCGAACTCGACCAGCACCGCCATCATCTGCAGGATCTGGTGGAACAGCGCACGAGCCAGCTGCAACAGGTCAACGCCGAGCTCGTGCTCGCGCGCGACAAGGCAGAGTCCGCGAACCGCGCCAAGAGTACCTTCTTGGCCACCATGAGCCACGAGCTGCGCACACCCATGAACGCGATCATCGGGTTCGCGCACCTGTTGCGCCGCGACATGCCCGATGCGCGCGCGATCGAGCGCCTAGCCAAGATCTCCGCAGCGGCGTCCCACCTGCAGCAGCTGATCAACGACATCCTCGACCTGTCACAGGTCGAGTCCGGTGAGCTTCGGCTCGAATGCACCGAGTTCTCGCTGAGGGCCCTGATTGAAGGCGCATTGGTGCTGGTCAGGGAGCAGGCCCGGGCCAAAGGCATTGCGCTGGTGGTCGAGGTCGACCCGATGGCGCCCGACCAACTGCGTGGCGATGCCAAACGCCTGTCGCAGGCAGTGCTCAACTTGCTCGGCAATGCTGTCAAGTTCACTGCCGAGGGCCGCGTGGCATTGCGCGTGGCGCTGCGCGAACCTCGCGATGGCGGCGTTCGCCTGCGGCTGAGCGTGCAGGACACCGGTATCGGCATTGCTGCCGACCAGCTCGAGCTGGTGTTCTCACCCTTCGTGCAGGCCGACAGCTCGATGGCGCGGCGCTTCGGCGGAACTGGACTCGGACTGGCAATCACCCAGCGCCTCGTGAAGCTGATGGGAGGCGAGTTCGGCGTGACCAGCGAACTGGCGGTCGGCAGCGAGTTCTGGTTCACGGTAGACCTGACCCTGGCTGCGGCTGCGCCGATTGCCGCCGATGCGCCTACGCCGGACCTGCATGCGGAATTGCGGCGACGTCATCCCGGTGCCCACGTGCTCGTGGTGGAGGACAACCCAGTGAACCAGGTACTGATGACCGAATTGCTGCGAGAGGCCGGATTGCGGGTATCCGTGGCCGGCAACGGCGTTGAAGCAGTCGAGTCTGCGCAGCAGACTGCCTACGAACTGATCCTGATGGATCTGAAGATGCCGGTGATGGGCGGTCTGGAAGCAACGCGCCGCATCCGCGCACACCCGCCCAACGCTGCGCTGCCTATCATTGCGGTGACCGCAGACGCCTTCGGTGACGATCGTGCGGCCTGCATTGACGCGGGCATGAACGACCAACTGGCCAAACCGGTCGACCCCGAACACCTGTATGCAACCCTGCTGCGCTGGCTCCCCGCCCGGTTGCCGGGTACAGCCGACAGGCTGGTGCCGGGCGCGACGCGTGCGGGATGAATCGAACATCACTCTGACGGAGCGGATGTCTGAAACCGATCGGCATTTCCAGTTCGCGATATTCGAGTTCGGCTGTTCGGCAGTGACCTTGTCCCGGTCGCACATTGCCAAGCGCGAACGGCTGCAGTTGGGGGGCACTCTCCTTTCTCGACATGATCGGCGAACAACGGTTTCCTAAGTAAACCTGTCGCTGGACCAGGAACATGCCACTGGCGCCTTGGGACCTCCTAGGACGCCGCCCTGCGGCCGGCCAATCAGGGACACCCCTAGCGGTTGGTCGAAGTTGGCGCCGATTCCAGAAATGCATTCCGCCGCGGTGCAGCATCGCCCAGACACATCAACTGGTGCACACTTCCCCACCTAGCCGATCTAGGCCATCGTCAGCAACGCCTTGACGGTTCCCTTCCGCTGACACATACGACAGTAGGAGCAACGCATGAGTGCATTCATGTTGGTCAGGCACAAGGTCAAGGACTTCAAGACTTGGAAAGTCGGATACGACGCCCATCAGCCGAAGCGGCAGGAGGCCGGATTGACCGAGAAGTACGTGCTCAGAAGCTCCGACGACCCCAATGAGGTAGTCTTGATGTTCGAGGCACAAGACATCACTCGGGCGAAGGCATTCGCAGCCTCCGACGATCTTCGAGTGAAGATGCAGGAGGTGGGCGTCATCGACCGGCCCGACATCTACTTCCTCAATCAGTGATCCCGCTTCATTGAATTGAAGCCGACCCCTCGCTCAAGCGCAGTGCCAACGTCCGCCCACCGGCATAGCCGACAGTGACCGTTTGAAGACGCGGCGCCGTCCGGCCGCCTGGGGTCGTTCAGCAACCGTCATTTGCCGGCGACCATGGGCAGTCGCGCGACGTAGAGGGGTCGACCACTCAGCGGTCCAGGTCTGCCATCTGCCGTCACTCACGGCCGGCAACTTCCTGGCGGGTCAACACCATCGCTGCCATGCTTCCCCGGTGATCGCGCCGTGTTGACCCGTTCCGGAAAGCCATCTTTCGCCCACTCAGGTTGCGGGTCTGACTCCGAACCACGCGCCACCGTCCCATTGCGACGGCGGCGCATCGCCGATTCAATCTCGCGAAACTCCGAAGCGACCTCCGCATGAATATCAAGCACCCAAGCAACGAAAGTTCATTTCAAGGCGACACCCTCTCTTTCACCAGTATGGGTGGACTTCGGCGTGCACGACCAATGCACCACGAGGGTGGCACCGACGGACCCATGGACCGAAAGTTCGTTAGGGCAGCGCTTGCATGCGCGTCGACGTTCGCCTGCACCGTCGCCGTTGTGAGCGCGCACGCTCAATCTGGCGCCGAAGTCGCCGGACAGGTCGTCAATCCGTTTGTGAGCATGACGAAGGTGCCACTGCAACTCAACGTCGACAGGAGACTCGGCCCGCAAGACGGCGGCAACGCATCTGTGTTCAATATTCAGCCACTCATTCCATTTGCGCTCAATGCCGACTGGGACGTCATCTCGCGCACGATCGTGTCGGTCGTGGCGCAAAGGGACATTGCTCCGGGCTCAGGCAGCCAGTTTGGTCTGGGCGATACGTTGCAGAGTTTCTTCCTCTCCCCGCCGAAAGCCAACGCACACGGCATCGATTGGGGCTTGGGCGCCGCGTTACTACTGCCCACAGCGACCAACGATCTCTTGGGCTCGAAGCAGTGGGCGCTCGGGCCGACCGGTGGGGCGTTCATGGATTCGGGCCCTTGGACGGTCGGGATTCTCGCCAATCACGTGTGGACGGTCGCCGGAAGCGTCACCGGCGGGCGGATCAGTTCGACGTTTGTGCAGCCGCTCGCGTCCTACGCTCCCAGCGATGCCTGGTCGTACACGCTGCAAACCGAGGCTACCTACGACTGGACGGCCAGGCAGTGGTCGGTGCCGATCGAGGCCAGCGTCGCCAGACTCACGAAGATCGGCGGCTATCAGTTGACGGTTGAGCCCGGTGTCCACTACTGGGCTGCGAGCCCGCAGACCGGACCCAAGGGTTGGGGTCTTTCGTTCACCACCACGTTGTTGTTTCCGAAGTAGACGGCATGGCTCGAAGAACTTTGGATGAGGCCGTTGTGAACAACCGCATCGAGGGACCGATCAAGACGTTCGCCGGCGCGCCGCCCAACCCGGTCAGGACGCGAAACCGGGCAGCACGGAGCCGATGCCGCCGCCGCGCCACCTGCAGCGGTCGTCGCCTGGGCAGTAGCATGTCCTATCCGGTGGCGTAGCGAAGCTAGACACTCTTCACCCGCTGCGAACCAACGGCGTCGGACAACCCACGATGTGCAGTCCCGCACCAATCTCCTGGAATCGCCACAGGCACGATTGCCATTCGGCTGATCGTGGTCAGCGTCATCCATTGGGACACGATCCAGAACTCCCTGCCCAAGCCGTCCTGACCTGCGCGCGATCAGGACGTCGCACGCGGACTTTGCCCGTCCTGGACAGCAGCGGGCCGACACGACGCAGTCATCTCGGCCAGGGGCGGCCCATTGCACGGATGCGCGTGTCGGCCAGTATGCAACGGCCATTGTCTGCCGCATGCTCGGCCGCTGAGGTTCAGCCACACTGCAGCAGTCGCCATGTCGTGGCCGATTGTTCTGGCATCCGCGCGGTGTGCGCAAACCGACGTCGGGCCTAACCGGTCACGGGTTACGAAGCCTGTGGCAACACGTTATTCACGTTTGACGTGCGTCAGCATCCTGCCTGCACGGGGCAGGCCCTGGGCCCTTTCGGCTTCAGCATAGGCGCGTCGGCCGTTCACGTATACGGCGATGACGCCGATGCTCGCGCTGATCGGTCGGTCATAGGTCGACGTGTCTGCAATGCGCTGCGGGTCGAAGACAACGATGTCGGCGAAAGCGCCGGCACGCAGCAAGCCGCGATCCTCGATGCGGAAGTTGCGCGCGGTCAGCCCGCTCATCTTGTGCACCGCGGCCTCGAGCGAGAACAACTTGCGCTCGCGCCAGTAACGCGCGAACACTCGCGGGAACGCGCCCCACAACCGCGGGTGCGGGTGCCGGTCGTGGGGCAGGCCATCGGAGCCGATCATCGTGCGCGGGTGCGCCAGTACGCGCTCGACGTCTTCCTCGATCATCTGGAAGTAGCACGCGCCGCCCGGCTGCAAACGTCGGCACGCTGCCTTTTCGTCGACTCCCCAATCGGCTGCGATCGCCGACAGCAAGCGCCCGGCATGTTCGGGGAACGCGTCGCTCCAGGTCAGCATCACGTCGATCACGCCGTCCACCAGATCTTCGCGCAGCACGGTCGAGCCCGCAGTGTATGGATAGACATCCATCGCAATTGCCTGGCGTTGCGCAAGTGCGTCGATCAGCGGCAGCGTCTCGCGCGTGCGGCCCCACTGCGCCGGGCCGGCGCATTTGTGGTGTGAGATCACGAGCGGCACGCCGGCTTCGAACGCGCTGTCGCCGGCCTCGTGCATCGCCTCGATGATCGTCGCCATCTCGCTGCGCAGGTGCGTCGTGTAGACGCCGCCGTGGCGCGCGACGACACGCGCCAGGTCGGTCACTTCGTCGGCGGGCGCAGGATGCGCTTCCTCGTAGAAGAGACCCGACGACAGGCCGTGCGCGCCCTCGGTCAGGCTGGCGTCGAGCAGCGCCGACATGCACGCGCGTTCCTCGGCGCTCGCAGCGCGCGTCAGGTCGGGCATCGCGGCGAACCGCAGTGTCGTGTGGCCGACCAATGCGGCGACGTTGACTGCCGGATGCGCCGCGTCCACCGCGTCACGGTACGCGCGCATCGTCGGATACCTGTACGACGCGGCACCGAGCAGCGTCAACGGCGGCGACGCTTTGCGCGTCTGGTACGGCGCGAGCGAGATCCCGCAGTTGCCGGCGACGACGGTCGTGATGCCCTGAGAGATCTTCGGCAGGCAAGCCGGGTCGTGCAAAACGATCGCATCGTCATGCGTGTGCGCGTCGATGAAACCGGGCGCAATGACGAGTCCGCGGCAATCGACGACGTGCACGTCGGCCACGATCAAGCCATCCGGCAGCCGATCTCGCAGACCGGCGCCGATACGCACGATGCGATCGCCAATGGCGAGCACGTCTCCCGGCCACGAAGGGCCACCAGAGCCGTCCACGACAAGCCCAGCCTCGAACAGGGTCGCGTCAGACACGGTTGACGCCTCCCCCGTCCCAGCTCTGCAGCGGGTGCGTGCGGATGTCGATGCCGTGGCGCTGCAGCGCGGTGCGAACGCCGCGCAGGCGCTGCACGGCCGGCTCACCGACCCGCTGTGCGATCAGCACCGTCAGGATTTCGATCAGGGTCAGGTGCACGAGATACGCGTCGATTCCAACGTGCATCACTGCATCGTCGGGCACCGCCAAGCCAAGCAGCCAGTCGGCGCGTTCGGCCAGCGGCGTGTTCGGCCGCGTGATCGCGATCACCTTGGCTCCCTGCGAGCGAGCGATGTCGACCGCATCGAGCAACGACGGCATGCCGCCGACGTGGGTGATCGCGATGACGACTCCACCGGGCCGCTGCGCGCCTGCCGCGACCTGTTGCAGGTGGTAGTCGGACCACGCGTTCGCCGACAGCCCGAGCCGGAACAACCGTGCCTGCAGATCGGTGGCCATGAACCACGAAGTGTTGCCCGCGCCATAGATGTCGATGTGCGGCGCGGTCGCGATCGCGGCCACCGCGGCGTCAAGCGTCGGCATGTCGAGCTGGTAGCGCACGCCGGCGACCGACGCGGCAGCGCTGCGCGCGACCTTCGCGACGACCTCGGCCGCGGCGTCTTCGATGTTGACGCGTCGGTGCAGCGGCGAACCGCCGAGCGCGAGTTCCTGGGCGAGTGCGAGTTTGAATTCGCGCAGGCCGGCGAAACCGAGATCGCGACACGTGCGCATCACGGTTGGCACGGAGCTGCCGGCGCGCTCGGCAAGCTGCTCGAAGCTCTCTTCGAGTACGCGGTCCGGGTCTTCCAGGATCAGATCGAGGATCGCGCGGCGCGCCGCCGGTGCCCGTGCCCGAATCGCGTCGACCTTACTCAGCAACGGGTGGTTCATGGTTGGAAATTCGCGGATCAGAAATGCGTGACGACCGCATCGGTGACGAAGTAGCGATCGTCGACGATCGGCATCCATTGCCACTTGTCGAAGGTCGTGCAGGGGTGCGAGATGCCAAGCCCGATGCGTTCGCCGACGCTCGGCGCGCTGGGTTCGTCGGCTGCGTCCCAGCGCAGATACGCGTGCTGGTCGTTGAGACCGGTGATCTTCCAGCTCGCCGGAATCGCCGATGGCGCCTGAGCGTCGCGCAGCGCCCGCGCGAACGGGATCGGCATCTCGATGTCGAACGACAGGTCGCGTCGCCCGACCGCTAGAATTGCGAGCCCGGGCTCGGGCTGTGACTGCACCGTCGCCCAGACCTCGAGCGCGGGCCGCAAGCCATCGTCGCAACCGCATCGCTCGTTCACGACGCCGACGAAGCGCTTGTAGAAACCGTGGTCGTGCGTGACGTAGCATCCCGAGCGAAGCAGGCCGCGCACCGGGCGACCGAGCGTCGGCGTCAGCCGCGTTGCGACCAGATCGAAGATCGCGGAACCGCCAGCCGATAGCAGCACCTCATTCCGTTCGAAGAGTTGTTCGGCGACGCACAGCCGCGCCAACGATTCGAGGCGGTCCATCAGTGCGTTCGCGTACGGCACGTCGTCGTCGGTATTGCCCTTCGCACCCAGGCCTTCATAACATTCGATGCCGACCAGTTTGACCGCAGCACTCGCGCGCAAGCGTCGCGCCAGCGCGGCGGCTTCGACGTGCGTTCGGCAGCCGGTACGACCGCCTGCCACGCCGATCTCGAGCAGCACCTCGAACGCCACGCTGCCGGCGTGGTCGGCGTACCATGTCTCGATCAGGTCGAGCTGCGCCGATGAGTCGACCAGGAACACGACGCGCAAATCGGCGTCGGCGCGCAGCAGTGTCTGGATGCCTTGCAGATCAGCATCCGACAGCACCTGATTCGCGATCAAGGTACGACGCGCCCCGGCGGCAACGCCGACAGCGAGCTGCGTGACCGTCGCGAACGTCAGGCCCCAGGCGCCGGCAGCGAGCTGGCGGCGGAAGATCTGCGGCGACATCGTGGTCTTGCCGTGCGGCGCAAGGTCGATGCCCCAGGTGCGCGCTTGATGCTGCATCCACGCGATGTTGTGCACAAGCGCCCCGCGCTTGATCAGCGCGATCGGGAAAGGCAGGTCGCCGGCCAGCACGTTCCACCCCTTCGCGGCCACGTCATCGAGCCGGACGGCCTTCTGGCCGTGCGGAAACCCCTTCATGCCCGGTGAAAGCACGACCTCGCTCATGACCTCATTCATGCGGCTGCCTTCATCAACACGATCTCCTTGCGTATGCACGCCGCCCAGCGGCCCGGCTCGACCTCTTCGAGCGTCGGCACATGCTCGGCACAGGCGTCGATCGCGTGCGGGCAGCGCGTGCGAAACACGCATCCCGAAGGCGGCGCGATCGGACTCGGAATGTCGCCCTTCAACGCGACGTGCACGCTCGGCTGGTTCGGATCGGCTTTCGGGCTGGCAGCGAGAAGTGCGCGCGTGTATGGGTGCAGCGCCTTTTCGAAGAGCGCGCCGGTCGTCGCCACTTCCATCACCTTGCCGAGATACAGCACGACGACGCGGTCGCACAGGTACTCGACGACGTCGAGGTCATGTGAAATGAACAGCATCGTCAGAGACAAGCGCTCGCGCAGCTCGGCGAGCAGGTTGATCACCTGCGACTGGATCGATACGTCGAGCGCGGACAACGGCTCGTCGGCCACGATGAACTCGGGCTCGACCGCGAGCGCGCGCGCCACGCCGATGCGCTGGCGCTGGCCGCCCGAGAACTCGTGTGGAAACCGGCTCGCGTGTTCGGCGCGCAGGCCAACCAGTTCCAGAAGCTCGGCGACGCGCTTTTCGCGTGCGCCTTTGCCTGGATGCAGGTGGTGGGTCGCGAGCGCCTCGCAGAGGATCGCGCCGATGCGCATCTTCGGGTTCAGGCTCGCATACGGGTCCTGAAAGATGATCTGCAGCTTGCTGCGCAACTTGCGCAGCGGCTCGCTCGCCAACGCGCCGATGTCGCCGCCGCGATAGAACACCTGACCAGCTGTCGGCTCGACGAGGCGCAGCACGGTGCGGCCGATCGTGCTCTTGCCCGATCCGGATTCACCCACCAGCCCGAGCGTCTCGCCGCGTGCGATCGCAAATGAGACGTCGTCGACCGCTCGAACCGGGCGGTCATTGCTGCCGAAGAATTTCTTCAGGCCACGGACTTCGATCAACGGCTCGTTCATGCGAGCTCCGGCAGTGCGGCGACCGCGCGGATGCAACGCGCTTCCCGCCCCGCGCCCGTCGAGAGCAGCTCGGGCATCGTCGCTCGACATGCGGCGATGGCCTGGTCGCAGCGCGGCTCGAAGGCACAACCCGGGGGCGGCGCGAGCGGGCTCGCAACCTGACCACGGATGACGAACAGACGCGCCGGTCGCGGTGTCCCTGGCGACCGCGCCTTGCCTGGCAGGCAGGCCAGCAAGCCCTGCGTGTACGGATGCGCAGGCGCGGCGAACAGAGCCCGCACGGGCGCGCTCTCGACGACCCGCCCAGCGTACATCACGACCACGTCGTCAGCGTGGTGCGCGACGACACCCAGGTTGTGCGTGATGAACAGGATGCTCATGCCGGTCCGTGCCTGCAGCTTGCGCATCAGCTCCAGGATCTGCGCCTGAATCGTCACGTCGAGCGCGGTCGTCGGTTCATCGGCGATCAGTAGCGTGGGGTCGCACGCCATCGCGATCGCAATCATCACGCGCTGGCGCATGCCGCCCGAGAGCTGGTGCGGGTACTCGTGGACACGCCGATTGGCCGCCGGAATCTCGACGAGATCGAGCATGCGCGTGGCATGCGCGAGCGCCGCGCCGCGATTGAGCCCTTTGTGCAGCCGCACACTCTCGGCGATCTGCTCGCCGACGGTCAGCACAGGGTTCAGGCACGTCATCGGCTCCTGGAAGATCATCGCCAGCTGATTTCCGCGCAGAGCGCGCATCGCCTGTTCGTCGAGCTGCAGCAAGTCGACGCTGCGGCCCTCGCGCGTGCCGAAGCGCGCGATGCCGCTGACACGCGCGTTCGCGGTCTTCGCGAGCAGCCGCATCAACGTCAGGCTCGTCACCGACTTGCCAGAACCCGATTCGCCGACCAGTGCGGTCGTCTTGCCGGGCTCGATCGAAAAGCTGACGTCGGCGACCGCGTGCACGAGCCCGCCGTCGGTCGGGAACGAGGTGCTCAGGTGCTGGACGGTCAGACGCGGTTCGTTGCTCACGGCCATGTCCATCTCACAGCGTCTTCTTCAATTTCGGGTCGAGCAGATCACGCACCCCGTCACCGAGCATCTGAAGCGACAGCGCCGTGAAGATGATCGCAAGGCCCGGGAACAGCACGACCCAGAACGCCTGGTGTGCGTACTGCTGGCCACCGGCGACCATCGTGCCCCAGGTCGGCATCTCCGGCGGCACGCCGACGCCGAGAAACGACAGCCCGGCCTCGGCAAGGATCGCGTACGCGAAGATGAACGATACCTGCACCAGAATCGGTGACAGCAGGTTGGGCAGGATGTGGCGCCACAGGATGCGCGAGGTACGCACGCCAAGCGCGCGCACGGCCTCTACGAAGAGCAGTTCGCGCACGACCAGCGTCGACGCTCGAACCACCCGAGCGACGCGCGGTGTGTAGACCAGCACCAGCGCGAGCACGACGTTGACCAGCGACGGACCGAGGATCGCGACCAGCGCGATGGCCAGCAGGAAGTCGGGCAACGACATCATTGCGTCGACCACCCGCATCAACGGCGCATCGAGGGGGCGGAAGAATCCGGCGACCAAGCCGAGCAGCGTGCCGGCGATCACCGAGCCGAGCGCTGTCAGCGCCGCGATCGAGAGGGAGTAACGCGCCCCGTGCACGATGCGCGCGTAGACGTCGCGGCCAAGTTCGTCCGTGCCCATCGGGTGCTCCGAGCTCGGAGCCTTCAGGCGCTGCAGCACCGCAGTGTCGTTCGGATCGATCGACGCAAACCACGGCGCGCCGATCGCGAGCACCGCGATGACCAGCAGCACGACGGCCGCGGCCAGCACGATCCGGCGGTGCAACAACTGACGCAGCATCGGCGGCAGTTTCATCAGCCGACTTTCACGCGCGGATCGACGACCGCGTACAGCAGGTCGATCGAAAAGTTGATCAGCACGTAGATCGCCGCGACGACGAGCAGCGCGCCCTGGATCACAGGGTAGTCGCGACGCAGCACGGCGCTGACAACCAGATTGCCCACACCGGGTAGCCCGAACACCGTTTCGGTCACGACCGCGCCGCCGATCATCAGCGCGACCGTCAAGCCGACGACCGTGACGATCGGCACCAGTGCGTTGCGCAGCGCGTGTTTCAGCACCACGGTCGATTCGGCAAGGCCCTTCGAGCGCGCGGTGCGTACATAGTCCTCACCGAGCACGTCGAGCATCGACGCGCGAGTGAAACGGATGATCAGCGCCGAGTTCAACAATCCAAGCACCGCAGCCGGCAACACCAGCGCGTGCACGCGCTCGGCGAGCGCCGCGTCCGGCGCGCCATATCCTGATACCGGGAACCAGCCGAACGAGACGGCGAAGATCTGGATCAGCACCAGACCGAGCCAGAAACTCGGGATGCTCGCGCCTAGCATCGCCACACCGGTGAACAGTTGGTCGATCCAGCGCCCGCGAAATACCGCCGAGACGATGCCGCACGGGATGCCGAGTGCCGCGGCGATGGCGACCGCCATCAGCGCGAGCAGGGTCGTCGGCTCGGCGCGCTCGCGAAGTGCCTGCGTCACCGGGCGCTGCAGGAAGATCGAGTCGCCGAGGTTGCCTTGCACCACTTGGCGCAGCCAGTAGCCGAATTGCACCGGCAGCGGTTTGTCGAGGCCGTAGACCTTCTGCACTCGGGCGATGTCTTCGGCAGTGGCCTGTTCGCCGAGCAGTACCGAGATCGGGTCGCCCGACGCGGCGCGGGTCAGCACGAACACCATCAGCGCGACGATCGCGAGCACGGCAAGCATGCCGAGCGCTTTCGACAGCAGGAATTTGCGCATGATGGTTCGGCGTCAACGACGAAATTCGGGTGTTGTCGAATCGAACGAGGCTATTTGATGCGTGCGTTCCAGAAGAACGGCCAGGTCGCCGGCTGATAGTTGTCGAGCGCCGGGCTCTTCGCCGACAGGCCGTTGAACTTGCCGACGTTGATGTACGGCACCTCGTCGTAAACGACCTGCTGCACCTTGCCCCACAGGGCGCCGCGCTTGACCGGATCGGACTCCTGATTGAAAGCAGCGAGCGCGGCCTGCTTGGCCGGCGTGTTCCACCAGCCGGGTGCGCCGTCGCCGAGTTGCGGGGGCGACAGCATCGGCTCGGGAAAGATGCCGGAGTGGGTCACGTAGATATCCCACAACTTCGAGTCGTTGCGGCGCTGGACCAGCGTCGCCCAGTCGACGACGTTCAGCTCGACCTTGAAGCCGGCCCGCTTCATCTGCTCGGCCATCAGCAGCGCCATGTTGTAGTGAAAGTCGTACTGCCGGCTCGTCAGGATGCGCACCGGCTCGCCCTTGTACCCGGCCTTCTCGGCCGCGGCCTTGGCCTTGCTCGCGTTGCGCTGGTTGTATTGATCGGTGCCCGCGGTCGAGTAGTACGGCGAGCCCTTCGGAAAGTGATTGCCTTCGGCGACGAAGAATCGCGTGTCGCCGAAACCGGCGGCGAGCATCTCGCCCTCGCCGATCGCGGTCTGGATCGCCTGGCGGATCTGCTCGTTCGCAGTCACCCCCTCTTTCGTGTTCAGCACGAGGTACGGAAACCCGAACGAGGGCGTGAGGATCGGCACCGTCTTTCCGCCGCTCTTCTCGAGCCGCGTCAGTGCTTCTACCGGCAGCAGGTCGGCGAAGTCGTACTGGCCAGCCAGCGCGCCTTCGACGCGCGTGTTCGCGTTCGGCACCGGCACGAATCGCAGTTCCTCGATTGCCGCTTCGCGTTTGCCGCCGTAACCACTTGCCGGCTCCTTGCGCGCGCTGTACTTGTCGAATCGCGTCAGCAGCACGTATTGGTCGGGCTTGCGTTCCTTGAACTTGTACGGGCCGGTGCCGACGTAGTTCGCGAGCGGCGTCGCGATCGACTCCTTCGCCATGATCGCGGCCATGCCGCTTGGCAGCGCGAGTTGCGAAACCAGCGGCGCGTACGGTGCCTTCAGAACGATCTCGACGCCGAGCGCCCCCTTCGGCTTGATGCTGTCGAGTTCTTTGGCGACGGCCTTGCCGCGAGGCGACTGCTCCATCCAGCGCTGCAGACTCGCGACCACGTCATCGGACGTCAGCTCGCGGCCGCTGTGCAGCATCACGCCTTTGCGCAGCGTGATCGAGTAGGTCCTGCCGTCGACCGATACCTTCGGCAGCGACTCGGCGAGCATCGGCACGACGTTCCACTTGGCGTCGAACGTGTACAGCGTCTCGTACACGTGCTGCATGATCGTGCCGACCAGATCGGCCGTCGACGCCATCGGGTCCAATGTCTGCGGCTCGGCCACCATCGCCAGCGTTGCGTAAGTGCGCGGCTGGCCAAACGCGGTACCAGCTGCAAGCAGTGCGCCGATTGCCAAGGCGCGGATCACGGCAGAGCACGTCAGGGTGCGACGAGAGACGCTATCGATCAACGGCATGAGATCTCCCACCGCTCGGGTTAAATGGGCCAATTGTGAAATGTACTTTCACTTTGGTGGGTACTATCGCCATCGAATTCGGTCACCGCATCAGGGATAACCCATACTTTGGTGTAATCGTTGAAATATACTTTCATTCAACCTCGATCAGGAGTTCACAACCATGCCGCTCGAATACCTTGGGACCCCACCCGTCGCCTCGGATCGCCTTGCTCGACCGTTCTCGCCCGCGGTGCGTGCCGGTGACTTTGTCTATGTCTCCGGCCAGGTGCCGACCAATCTGGATGGCGAGATCGTCGCGGGCGGCATCGAAGCACAGACACGTCAGGTGATGGAGAACCTGAAGGCCGTACTCGCCCTTGCCGGGGCGACCTTCGACGACGTCTGCAAGAGCACCTGCTGGTTGCAGGACGCGCGCGACTTCGGCGCGTTCAATCGCATCTACATGAGCTACTTCGTGAACGGCCGGCCGGCGCGCTCGACGACCGAGGCACGCTTGATGATCGATGCGAAAGTCGAGATCGACATGATCGCGTACCGACCTCAAGGCTAAAGCCGACGCGGCATGGTCGCTGTGCAGTGACGGGATGGACGGGTTCTTCACGCTCGGCGTCGATCCGAGCAACAACTCGCGCGTGCCCCAGGACTTAGTTCCAGGTTCCGGAACTGCATTGCGCCTTCGGAGCGCTTCCTGGCCGCGTCCGGTTTTGGTCGTTCCATCGCCTCGTGCGTGGTTCCGCTTTGGATCGTCATCGGTCCGCCATCAAAGCGACGATGGTCTGCAGCATGCGAATTTGCCGAGACTCAACCGCGGTGGAGTCGACGCAGCGCCGCAACCGATTGTTCTAACCTCTGTAGGCGTCCGCGCGTTGCACGGATTCAGACGAGGGGTTTTCAGCCCGTATGACCAGCGCGCAACTGGCGGCGACGCTGTGCAGCTCAAACCGTCAACCACAATCGCGTGGTGCTCGGGTCGGAATCGAACCGACACTCCCTGCGCAACGGGATTTTGGGCACAAAGCGCCTACTTTCTTCTCTGTAAATCAAACACAAACTCTGCCGCCGTTGGCCAGGGCCGACGACGCTCATGAAACGGCTGACCGCGTTGTGTGCGGTCGTGCGGGCGCAATCCGCAATTGACCGACATCCCAAATTGAACCATAATGGTTCCGAAATGGTTCTTTGCTGATCCGTCGTGGCGACGACTCTGACCCTCAAGAATATTCCGGATGCGGTTTACGCGCGGCTGAAGGCATCTGCGCTGATTCATCGGCGCAGTCTCAACAGTGAGGCGATCGTGTGCTTGGAGCGCGTGTTGCTGGAAACTCGGCTGGCTCCCGAGAATCGTCTTGAACGCGCACGCGAATTGCGCGAAACGCTGACACCGACGAGGTTCAGTGCGCGCGACATCGACGCGCTCAAGAAGATCGGACGACCATGATCGTCGTCGACACGAACGTCGTGGCGTACTTGTATTTGCCGGGAGAATTCACGCAGCGAGCCGAATCGCTACTCAAATTCGACCCGAACTGGAACGCCCCTGTACTTTGGCGCAGCGAGTTTCGCAACATCTTGGCGGGGTACCTGCGGCGCGGCGTACTCTCGCTCGCTCACGCCGTTGCAGTGCAACGTGAGGCCGAGGATTTGATGCGAAATGCGGAGTTCGATGTCGACTCGGCCGAAGTCCTGGAACTTGTGCGTGGCAGTGACTGCTCGGCATATGACTGCGAGTTCGTCGCTGTCGCCAATGCGCTCGACGTCAGGCTGGTGACAATGGACAAGAAGCTGCTGAAGGCCTTCCCTGATCGTTGCAACTCGTTGTCCTGAGCCGAGTCGAACCGCCACCATCAGATCCAGATGTTTGAACGGCGCCGGCCGCAGTCCACTGGACTCGGCTGGGATCGGCGCCTCTCCAATTCAATGCGAAGCGCGGATTCGGCCCCACGAAAGCTGCGCCTGTCTGGTGCCTCGGTTCGGAATCGAACCGACACTCCTTGCTGAACAGGATTTTGAGCAGAAAGCGTCTGCTCTTTCGCCTTGTAAATCAATAGCTTACGCCTACGAAGTCACTTTGCAAGAACTTTGCAAACCCTGCGGCCGGAGAAGCCACGGGAGGACATCAAATGGCACTGGATCTAAAGCCTGCGCGGAAGAGACGGCTGCAACGTCCGACACAACTTGACTTACTATGTAAGTCAATCTACAATCATCTTGATTGATATCGCACGGAAACCATCATGTCGACGCTCTTGGTGTCATCGAAGGGGCAGATCGTGTTGCCTGCCGAGTTGCGTCGCCGCTTGGGAATGGGCGCAGGCGCAAGAATCGAAGTGCTCGAAGAGGCGGACGGCCTTAAATTGCGTCTGGTGCGGTCAGTCGCGACCTCGAAGGTAACGGAATTGGCTGGTATGGTCACCGCAACCAAGCGCAGCGTCCCGGGTCGCCTCGAAGACTTCGATCCAGCGTCCCTGTTGCAGCGATCGCGTTCGCGAAAAACATGAGAGCGCTGGACACCAATGTATTGGCCAGGTTCTTCGTCGATGACCCCCACGATGAACAGGCCACGAAGCAACGACCGGCCGCCATCGCGGCCTTGTCTGATCGGGCGTTCGTTTCGGTCACCGTCGTCTTGGAATTCGAATGGGTGATGCGTGGGTTCTATGAACTCGCGCGGAAAGACATCTGCAAAGTCCTCAGGGCTCTCATGACCATTGAGCACGTGACCGTCGAGGACCGAGACGCTGTGCTAATTGCGCTCGATGCACTCGACAAGGGCTTGGATTTTGCCGATGCATTGCACATCGCCCGAAGCGGGCGGGCCACGGCTTTTGCGACCTTTGATCAGCGATTGGCAAAACGCGCAACGAGCCTTGCACTGACCCCACCGGTCGAACTGCTTAACTGAACACGCCAGGCACAAAGACCAAGTCGTCGCCTTCAATCGATCAGTCGCCACGCGCGACCGCATCTTGGTTGCGCCTTTGGGCCAGGGCGCATTGACCGTCTGGTGCCTCGGGTCGGAATCGAACCGACACTCCTTGCGGAACGGGATTTTGAGTCCCGCGCGTCTACCGATTTCGCCACCGAGGCCGGTGCTGGGCAGAGCCGAATTCTGCCACAGTGCGTAGCGACCGCGCGCGTGCGGGCCGGCCCCGAAACAGCCCGACGCCCGACCCGACGAGCCGGTCGCCTTAGACTTCGCATTGACACCGCCCTCACGGAACTAGCGCATGCCGCCTATGCCCCCCATCACCCAGGCCCTGTTGTTGATCAACGTGGCGGCCTTTTGTCTCGACCTGTTTCTCGGGCCCTGGTTCATTCGCGCCCTGGCGCTGTGGCCGCTCAGCGCTGGCTTCCTGCCGTGGCAGGTGATCACGTACGCATTCCTGCATGGCAGCTTCACGCACCTGTTCTTCAACATGCTCGGGCTGTGGATGTTCGGCGCCGACCTGGAGAGGCTGTGGGGCCCGCGGCGCTTTGTGCAGTACTACTTTGCCTGTGTGCTGACCGCCGCGGCGGCGCAGTTGGTGGTCTCGGCAGTCACCGGAGCCGTCTATCCGACCGTGGGTGCCTCCGGGGGGCTGTTCGGGTTGCTGCTGGCCTTCGGCATGATGTTTCCGAACCGTACGATCATGCCGCTGTTCCCCCCGATCCCGATGAAGGCCAAGGTCTTCGTCGCGATCTTCGGCGGGCTGGAGCTGCTGTTCGGCATCACCGGCACGAT
>Ga0182021_10002933_pt1 | contig 20080 bp, 19 predicted proteins | sample 612E3MmetaG_FD_120493 | JGI IMG/M metagenome (GOLD analysis project Ga0182021, IMG submission 120493) | Permafrost microbial communities from Stordalen Mire, Sweden - 612E3M metaG (Illumina Assembly) | ecosystem: Environmental > Terrestrial > Soil > Wetlands > Permafrost | place: Sweden... | reverse complement strand
CGAGCAGAAAGCCGGATATCAATCTGTCGTCTGGAACGCGAATGTATCTTCGGGATTATATTTCTATCGCATCGAAGCAATATCGAAAGACGATCCATCAAAACGATTTGTGGAAACCAAGAAAATGTTGATGCTAAAATAGTATCAGGTGATATTGCTTGAGCAAAGTGCACTCGTATAAAAACTACCAAATAATCCAAGTTTTTGCACACACAGGATACTTATAATTTCATCCTATTGAATGTTTGCCTCCGCCTTCCTACCTTATTATTATAAAAAAGGTAGAGGCAATTTCGATGAATTTAACTAAGGATGAGAAACACACACTCTTAACAATTGCGCGATCCGCAATTATTTCTGAGCTAGAGAATAAATCACTTCCATCGCTCAGCGTCCAAAGTGAAGCATTGGAACGTCCTTCCGGTGTTTTTGTAACACTGCGGATAGGCGATGACTTACGCGGTTGTATCGGATATATTGAGCCGTTGTTTCCACTTGCCCTTGCGGCACAGGAAGTAGCAGTAAAAGCCGCGATGGAAGATCCGCGATTCATGCCTGTGACACTTCCTGAAATGCACAATATTACAATTGAAATATCGGTTCTTTCGCCGCTTTCGGAATTGAAGGACGTGGAACATATTGAAATCGGTAAACATGGCCTTGTGATCGATGCCGGATATAAACGCGGATTATTATTACCGCAGGTGGCAACAGAATATCATTGGGATCGTAAGCAATTTCTTAAACAAATCGCTTTGAAAGCCGGATTGCCGCCCGATGCCTGGAAACGAAGCGAAGTAAAACTCTTCACATTCACAGTTGAGAAATTCGATGAATCTGAATTTGCACTATCAGAGGAGAAATAAGTTCGATGCGTGAGAAATATTTAGTTCGTCCATCCACCGTTGCCGGACTATTTTATGATGATTCGCCGGATATTCTGCGAAAGAATATTGATGAATACTTAGAACATGCGCGTGTTCCAACACTGAAAGGGACAGTACGGGCATTAGTTTCGCCTCATGCGGGATATGTGTATTCCGGATTCACAGCATCGCACGCATATAAAATGATTAAAGGAAGCAAGTACGATTGTGTGATCGTCATAGGACCGAGCCACCGGGAATATTTTAACGGTGTTTCCATTTATCCTGGAGACGCATATGAAACACCGCTGGGGATCGTTCCCATCAACAAAGAAATAAAAGAAGATCTCTTAAAAGAAAAAAAAGTTATCGTCTCGTCAGATGCAGGACATCGTTCGGAACATTCTATTGAAGTACAATTGCCCTTCCTCCAAAGCGTTCTTGGGGACTTTTCATTTGTGCCGGTTATTATGGGAGATCAACACCGGCAATTGTGCAATGAGCTTGCAGAAGTGATTGTGCGGGTCGCCGCGAATCGTAACATATTGCTTGTTGCCAGCAGCGATCTTTCGCATTATCATCCCTACGATGAAGCAGTCATGCTCGATAACCGTGTTATAAGCGAAATGGAGAAATTCAATTCAGAGACATTTATCGATCAAACAGCAGAGCACTCATTTGAAGCATGCGGCGGCGGACCGATTGCTGTCGTCATGAATGCAGCACGACAACTGGGAGCACACAAAGCAGAGATTCTCTATTACTGTAACTCCGGCGATATCACCGGCGACAAAAGCGGTGTTGTCGGATATCTTGCCGCTGCTTTTGTGTAGGGATTTCCATGCGAGCGAAGAAACAAAACACGATGAGTGTCATTGGCGCCGGCAGCGTTGGATCAACACTCGCACTGCTGTTGTCCAGGGCAGGCTATGATGTTGTTTCCGTTCTGAGCAAAAAGAAAAATTCTGCACGAAAACTTGCGCGTCTTGTTCAATGCCGCAACTATTCAGACTCTCTTTCTGACATACATCCTGTGACGCGAATTATTCTTATTGCAGTACCGGACGAAGATATTTTGGGAATTGCAAAAGAGCTTTCAACATGTGCGCATCTCGATTTCTCAACACTTGCCGCTTTTCACACTTCCGGTTCACTCACGAGTGATGCTTTATTGCCGCTCCGCATGAAAGGTGTTATGACATTTTCGCTTCATCCCATTCAATCTTTTTCAAAGGCGTCAACTCTTGCACATCAAATAGGTCAGATGCAAAACGTTGTGTATGGATTTGAAGGGAACAAAGAGGCAATCCCGTTGGCCCGTCAACTCGTGAAAGCTTTATGCGGTACATTCGTTCAGATTCCAAAAGAGGAAAAAATTTTGTATCATATTGCAAGTGTTTTTGCTTCCAATTATTCGGTAGCAATTCTTGGAGCGGTAGACGATTTGACGAAGCGGATTGGCGGCGGAATAAAGCTTGCGCATTTTAAGCCTCTTATACAAACGAGTATTGAAAATGCTTTTCAGCAAACGCCCCGGATGGCACTCACCGGACCAATTGCACGCGGGAGTGTGACGACAGTTGAACATCATTTGCATAAACTGCGGAAATCCGATAAACCGCTCGCGTTACTCTATCAGCACATCGGATTGCAGGCACTACAGATGGCGGTAAAAAGAAAATCGATAAAGCCGAAGGCTGCGAAGCAGATTCGCCAAATGGTTGTATCGTAGATTACTATCGAAAAGGAAATCCATTGAAAGCACTCATTGCAAGCGGCGGACGCGGGACAAGATTGCGTCCGATAACACATACGCAGAATAAGCATCTCATTCCAATTGCAAACAAGCCGATTCTGTATTATGCAATCGAAGCAGCAGTGGATGCGGGCATCAAAGAAATTGGAATTGTACATAATGCTGATAGTCAGGAAGTGCCGCAATATATCGGTGATGGCTCGAAGTGGGGAGTGAAGATTACGTACATCCCGCAAACAGTCCCCGGGGGACTAGCACAAGTAGTGCAGTTAGCAGAAAAATTTATTGCAGGCGACAAGTTTATTTTTTACCTCGGCGATAATATGCTTGTCGGCGGAGTGAAACGATTCGTTGAAGAATTCGAGAAGAGCGGATGCAATTGTTACCTGACATTGGCAAAGGTGAAAGACCCGGAGCGTTTTGGCGTGCCGGAATTTCGCAATAAGAAAATTGTGAGAGTGGATGAAAAACCGAAGAAACCAAAAAGCAATTATGCTGTGGCCGGAATTTATCTGTACGATCATAACATTTTTGATGCTGTGAAGAGTCTCAAACCGAGCGCCCGCGGTGAACTGGAAATCTCCGATGCGCATTCATTATTAATTAAACGCGGCTTCAATGTCGGCTATACGGAAATTACCGGCTGGTGGAAGGATACAGGAAAGCCGACAGATTTGCTGGAGGCGAACAGATTAATTCTGGACAATATCGAACCGCGTAATGATGGTACTGTTGACGTACAATCCGATGTGGCGGGTCGCGTTGTCATTGAAGAGGGTGCGTGCATTATTAAAAGCAAAATTCGCGGACCGGTTATTATCGGGAAAAATTGCATTATCGAAGACAGTTACATCGGTCCTTATACTTCTATCGGTGATCGAACGGAAATAAAAGAAAGTGAAATAGAATACAGCATTATACTTCGGGATTGCAAAGTCCATAGTGTCGGTATACGCATTGAGGGCAGTATTCTTGGCAATGATGTAGAAGTCGTGGAAGCAGTCGGTAAACCGCGTGTTCATCGATTTATGATCGGTGACCAAAGCAGAATTGAAGTTGCGTGAAAGCAATGGGAAGTAAGCAGCAAGCAAAGATCATTGAACAATTTCTCATAACACCAAAGAGAACGAGAGAACATGAGTCAGAATAAATCGACCGCGGGTGAACAAGCAAAGACGATGGAGAAGATCGTGTCGTTAGCAAAACGGCGCGGTTTTGTTTTTCAATCAAGTGAAATTTATGGCGGGTTGAATGGGTGCTGGGATTATGGTCCGCTCGGTGTAGAGATGCTCAACAACCTGAAACAGCAATGGTGGAAGAGCATGACCTTTCGCGATAATGTAGAGGGACTCGATGCATCGATCCTCATGCATCCCCGCGTGTGGGAAGCATCGGGGCATGTTGAGAATTTTACCGATCCCATGGTGGATTGCAAGCAGTGCAAAGCCCGCTATCGGATTGATGTCTTGTGCGATGAACTTTCGGTCAAGAAGAAAAAAGAAGTCCTCCGTGAAATTGACGCACAAAAATTCGGCGGTCAACAGAAGGACGAGACTATTGTGGAAGAATTCGCCAAACTCGTCGCAACGGACCAGGATGCCGCTCGCATCGTGCCGATGCTTTCCTGTCCCAGCTGCGGCAATAAAGGCACATTCACCGAAGCCCGCAAATTCAATTTAATGTTTAAGACCTTCGTCGGTCCTGTGGAAGATTCATCCTCGGTTGTTTTTTTACGCCCTGAGACAGCGCAGGGTATCTTCGTAAACTTCCTGAATGTTCAGTCTGCCTCACGGCAAAAACTGCCGTTTGGTATTGCACAAATAGGAAAGGCGTTCCGAAACGAAATCAACACAAAGAATTTTCTTTTCCGTACGAGGGAATTCGAGCAGATGGAAATGCAGTTCTTTGTCAAACCCGGCACGGACGATCAACAGTTTGCATACTGGCGCGGTGAGAGGATGCAGTGGTTTATCAATCTCGGAATGACGAAAGAAAAGCTGCAATGGCATCAGCATCCGAAAGACAAACTTGCACACTATGCCAAAGATGCATACGATATCGAATATCTTTTCCCATTTGGCTGGGGAGAAATTGAAGGTGTACATAATCGAACTGATTTTGATCTATCGCGGCATGAACAATTCTCCGGCAAGAGCATGAAATATTTCGATGAAGAGACGAAAGAGAAATTTACACCGTTTGTCATCGAAACGTCTGCCGGAGCGAGCCGTTCCTTCATGGCGTTTCTTGTGGATGCCTATCGCGAAGAAGAAGCTCCGAACGCAGAAGGCGGCATGGAACTGCGGGTTGTCATGAAACTCAATCCGAAACTTGCACCGATCAAAGTTGCCCTCTTCCCCTTGGTCAATCGCGATGGAATGCCGGAACTCGCCCGGAAGATAGAAGCTGATCTGCGGTCATCGTTCTGTGTGTTTTACGATGACAGCGGCGCCGTGGGAAGACGCTATCGGCGTCAGGACGAAGTAGGCACACCGTTTTGTGTTACGATCGATTCACAAACTCTTCAAGATCAAACAGTGACCGTGCGTGATCGCGACACGATGGTGCAGGAACGAATCGCAAGTGCAAATCTGAAGGAGTACTTTGCCAAGAAGTTGATGTGATCTTAGGGACCATGCTTCTTCTGTTTTGTGCGGCGTCAATTGAAAAACAATGAACGTGTCTGCGTAATGTTAAATAATGATCAGGAAGGTTTTCGTTACGGCAATTTCGAACTCGTCAGGCAACAACCGTCACCAGTATCAGTCTGCGTTGAAAAGAGTTATAAATTATTTTATTTACTCAGTTCTTCTTATTCTTTTCGCAAATTCTATTTCTCAGTCGCAATGGATTGAAGATCGACTCATAGACCAGCGCGTCCAGCGCGGTATCGATGAGATTTATAATTTTGAATTTGATAAGGCAGACGCTGATATTACCGAGGTCATTAAGCTGTGTCCCGACCATCCGGTGGGATATTTTTTCCGGGCTATGGTTCAGTGGGAACGCATCATCAGCAAATTTGATGATGAGTCGCAGGATAAAAAACTGTACAACCTCTTGGATGTCGTTGTGGACATATGTGAAAAACGACTTGATGAAAATCCGGAAGATGTAGCGGCAATGTTTTTTAAAGGCGGTGCTGTCGGTTTCCGCGGACGTTTGCGCGCAAATAGAGGGAAATGGCTTGGTGCCATAAATGATGGAATGGTCGCGTTGCCGCTGGTACGAAAAGCATATGAACTTGAGCCAAATAATTATGATGTGTTGCTGGGAATCGGTATTTATAATTATTATGCAGCTGTTATTCCGAGCAAATATCCTTTCGTGAAACCAGCTATGATATTCTTTCCAAACGGTGATCGGAAAAAAGGATTGGAACAGCTCCGCCAGGCATCGCTTCATGCAAAGTATGCGCAAGTAGAAGCGACGTACTTCCTTATGCAGAACTATTTCACATACGAGAAAGACTATACCAGTGCGCTTGGTCTTGCCAGAAAGCTGCATGAAAAGTACCCGAACAATTCTATGTTCTATCGCTATCTCGGACGCTGTCTGGTGATCACAGGATACCTTGGAGAGGCAAATGATATTTTCATCGATATCATAAATCGTTATACTCAGCAGCAGCTTGGCTACGATATGTATGATGCACGGGAAGCGCATTATTACATTGGGAAATTCGAATTTTTAGCAGGACGGTTTGACGGCGCTCTTAAAAATTTATATACATGTGACGAGATTTCCAGGAAATTAGATAAAGAAGAATCATCCGGCTTTATGTCGCTTGCGAATCTTATCATTGGTATGACGTACGATGCTCAGGGAAAACGGCAGGATGCGGTACAGCAATATAAAAAGGTGCTGGCGATGAACGAATATGAAAATTCATACCAGGAAGCTAAAAGATATCTTCAACAACCATATACGCGCAAATAATGAAAATTCAAATTCTCCTTCTCGCTCTTATTGCTTCACTCGCAGTCGTGCTTGGCGGATCACTTATCGTTTCCCGCAAAAGCTGGCCCGCACTTTTTCAGGAAACCCTCCTCGCGCTGAGTGCCGGATTTATTTTAGCGCTCGTATTCCTCAAATTGGTACCGGCAAGTTTTCAGTTTGTTGGCGAGTCTGCCGCTATCTGGATTCTCTTAGGTTTTGCTACAATACATTTCTTTGAACACACTATTGTAGGGCATTTGCATTTTGGTGAAGAGACACACCACGATGTCATGGTCTCGAGAACGACAGGGTATTCCGCCTTCACCGGATTATTTGTTCATGCGTTCTTCGATGGATTGTCAATATCGGTCGGTTTGCAATTCAATTTTATTCTCGGACTTTTAATTTTCTTTGCCATCCTTTTGCATAAGTTTCCGGAAGGGCTTACCATAGGTTCGATTATGATGGCCGCCGGTTTCTCACGCACGATCGTGTTGTACTCAGCAATCGGTATTGGCCTGGCAACTTTTTTAGGTGCATGTTCGGTGTTCTTGCTGGAACATGTCAATGCACAGCTTGCAGGTATAGCATTTGCGTTTTCTGCCGGAACTGTTACCTACGTGGGAGCGAGCGATTTGATCCCAGAAGTGAATAAAACGAAAAGTCGCATGCCGCCGTTCTTGGTATTCGGCGGAATGATACTTTTTTATGTAAGCGAGAAAACATTGGATTTGTTTTTACGGTAAGGAGGAATTCCTGAAAAACAGATCTGACTTCATTTAACATTCTAGAGATTGATGCCAAGAGAAAATCGTTGTATTCCGCCAAAGGCGCCGTATGAATTATAGGAGTAATCAATCTGATATTCACTCAACACTAGTCCAACGCCGAGTGAAAATCCGCTGAGTCCTGCAGTTGTTCCGGTCTTGAGTTCTTTGCGCTGTTGATTGTCGTAACCAATACGCAGCCGCAGTGATTTGCTCATGAGAAATTCTGCACCGATTGTAAAATTGCTGAAGCGATCCAGGAATTTATCGCCGCTTTCATTTAGCCGGTGAAAATCAATATTGAGGAACACAGGTAGATGTTCCGGCCGTTTTGTGATTCCAAATTTAACATCAAAAGGGAGCGGTTCATGGAGGCCGGCATATGTTTTTAATTGTTTGCCGATATTCAACATACTGCCGCCGATCGTAAGATTCTGCGAAGGAATATCATACAGGAAACCAAGATCGATTGCAAGCGCGGTGGAACTGTATTCTGCAATAGAGGAATAAATATATTTTGCATTTATGCCTACAAGAATATCATCATCATAGTGCGCAGCTATTCCGGCCACAAGTGCTAAATCGGCGGCGTTAAAAGTTCCCAGTACATTCAATAATTCATCTGTTCTATTGAATGAGCCATAATTCATATAAATAATGCCTGCGCCGACATTTCCAATTCCATTAATATACTGTCCATAACTCAATGTTCCGGCGTTGACATCCATGAGATGGTTCACGTAACTAACAGAAACTTGCGGTGAGGTTAATGTTCCGATGGCTGCAGGATTATAGAACAGGACATTGGGATCATCCTTCATCGATACAAAACTGCCATTCAATGCGGCGGCGCGTGCACTCACATCTGAACGAAGGAAATTGTATGTACCTTGCTGGGCAATAAGTGGCGTCACGGTACATCCCGTCATGATCAGTAAAAAGAGTATTCGTTTCATTGACTAGAATTTACCGAATAAGAGGTTGATATTCAAGAATTCATTGAAGAAGTAATAGAATGCACTGATTTTCATTTAGACAGATTTACGTTAAGGATAGTAGACGCATTACCAATGATATCTGGTCAATAAAAAATGTGCACAATTGAAATAATCCTCCTTGATGTCCCTTGTGCTGAGATTTGCCAAAATTCTCTTTGCAAATCAATCCATTTTTTCTTATTTTATTAATAGTTCATAATATAAAATCTTGAGGATAGTGATGAAAGACGGAATTCACCCAACATATAAAAAGGCTATAGTGACCTGTGTCTGCGGAAACGTGTTTGAAACCCGTTCTACAGTAGGCAACCTCCATATCGAAATTTGTGCTAATTGCCACCCATTCTATACTGGCAAGCAGAAACTGCTTGATTCAGCAGGCCGGATAGAGAAGTTCAAAAAGAAGTATGCTACGAAGAAAGAAGAACCAACGGCGGCGACTGCCGGGGTATAATAACGGCGTTTAAATTCCGAAAGGCGGGATGTGTGATGAAAAATGCATTCCGCTTTTTTTGTTGTAGGCAGTGGGAATGTTCAAAACACGGAACCTTCACATGACCACCAAATCAACAAAAGGAGATAACCGATGGTACCGCAAATCTGTATTTTCGAAGACGATCATTTTGCACAATTCCTCCCGTTGGTTCATTTACGGCCTGTCTTTGCCTTACGCTGTGGAATATTCTCATTGAAAGAGAAAATTCAGCGGACATATCCTCGTGCAAATATTTCTATCCAGTGCAGAAAATCTCTCGCTATATGTATCAAATCCCGCAAACCGCAATTCTCTGTAAATGAAATTCTCGCTTCAGAATGTCTCTTCATGAATGGCCGCGTGCTCGCGGATAAAACGCTTGTTAAGAAGATTCCGCTAATGGCAAAACAAGATGCTGTTTATATCTCGGGCGATCATTTGATTGCCGCCTCTGTGAGTGGAAAAAATCTTGAACGAATAAAGAATCATCTTTCATCTCATTTATCGCTCTCGGACTTTGAAGGATTGCCTAAAATTGAAATCGACGCACAAATTGTCACATATCCATGGAATTTGATTCAAAATAATGGTGCACAGATCGTTAAAGATTTTGAAACCATTGCTAAAAAGGCGGGGAAGAAACAGTCGCGCATTCGTGGAAAAGTACACTCCGGAGTACATTTGTTAGGGAAGCACAACATCATCATTGAACATGGCGCTGTCATCAAACCGGGTACAGTGCTCGATGCTGAAGGCGGTCCAATCTATATTGGAAAGAATGTAAACATATTTTCTCAATCCACTATTATTGGACCTGCATGTATCTTGGATGGTTCTGCAATCAAAATCGGTGCACAGATTTATGAAAATACAACGATCGGGCCTGTGTGTAAAGTTGGCGGTGAAGTAGAAGGATCCATTATTCACAGCTATTCTAACAAACAACATGCCGGATTTCTTGGACATTCCTATCTTGGCTCATGGGTGAATGTAGGTGCCGGCACAAATAACAGTGACCTGAAGAATAATTACAGCAACGTCAAGGTGCAAATAGGAACTGAACAGATTGATACGGGTTCAATGTTTGCCGGTCTGGCAATGGGTGACCATTCAAAAAGCGCTATTGGCACAACCTTTAATACTGGAACAGTGGTCGGGGTGTGTTGTAATATTTTTGGAACCGGTTTTCCTCCGAAACATATTCCATCATTTACATGGTGCGGTCCGCAAAAACCTTTTACTGTCTATGATATTGAAAAAGCCATCAGCGTAGCGCGGGTCGTAATGGCCAGACGAAATATTGAATTGATCAATGTTGAAGCAGACCTACTCCGTGAGGTTTATTCTTCAACTATCGAGGAACGCCGTGAAAATGGAATAACAGAATGATGAAAGAAGATTGAATGCAAGAAAACACTGATCAACAGGATCAAGCTGATAATCAACCTCAACAAATGAGCGTTTATGCCGGTCCACGCGGAACTGCAGTAAAAATTCTGAACCGCATTGAACGTTCAGATGCATACCTTGATAAATTATTAGATGCCGAACTACGCTCGGACGATATGAACGAGCTCGATAAGGGGCTGATGAATGAGATCGTCACCGGTGTGATCCGCTGGAAAATGAAACTTGATTGGGTATTAACAGGTTTTTTCCATGGCAACTTCACAAAGGCAGAGACAAATATCAAGAATGCACTTCGCGTCGCATTGTATCAAATTCAGTTTCTTGACAGGGTGCCGCATTCTGCCGCAGTGAACGAAGCTGTGGAGTTTACTAAACATTTACGAGGTCAGAAAGCAGCCGATCTGGTTAATGCTATTTTACGCAATATCATCCGCAATATTGAGAACATTCGTTACCCGGATCCGGAAGAAGATAAAATTCGAAATCTTGCAGTCATCGAATCACACCCGGTGTGGATGACGAAACGCTGGGTGGAGCGCTATGGGTATGCCGATGCAAAGAAGATGATGGAAGCAAATAATGCTGTTCCTGATTTGGCGTTGCGTGTAAATCGCTTAAAAGTTGATTTCAATTATTTCCTTTCGTTGTTGGAAAAACATCAGCTTCAATATACACCTTCGCAATATCTTGATTATTTTTTAAGAGTACAGCATATGGCGGGCATCGGCAGTTCGGAACTCTTCCAGCAGGGATATTTTTCCATACAGGATGAAAGTGCCGGCATGCCGGTGCTCTTACTGGATCCGAAACCGGGAGAACGGGTGATCGATCTTTGTTCAGCGCCGGGGGGGAAAACGACCTTCATTGGGGAATTGATGAAAAATTCCGGCGAAATCATTGCCGTCGATCGTTATGAAACTCGTCTCCATTTAGTCAAGAATGCTTGCCAGCGGCTTGGTATCACGAATGTGCATTTGATTGCAGATGATGGTGCAACAATTGAAATTCCCCCGGCCGATAAAGTGCTCGTGGATGCGCCATGTTCCGGCCTTGGTGTGCTTGCGAAGAAACCAGATGCAAAATGGCAGCGGGATGCAGATGATATTCCAAAACTTGTCAATTTGCAAAAATCACTTATGGAAAATGCGGCGAAACTTGTCAAATCCGGTGGTGTCTTAGTCTATAGTACGTGCACCATTGAACCGGAAGAAAATATCAATCTCATCAACGAATTCCTTGGACAATATGTAGAATTCTCCATCGAGTCTGGAAGTAAAATTATTCATCAGGATATTATCGGAAAGCAAGGACAAGTAGAAACCTTCCGGCATAAGCATGGCATGGACGGATCATTCTCTGTCCGGCTCAGAAAAAAATAGTGAGAAGTGATTGTAATAATTCATTTGTAAAATAAAACTGACAAAGAGTAAAACCCAACCCATCATGAATCTCAACGAACTGCTTGCCGCCGAATTGAAACGGCTCGAGGAATCTCAAACCATAAAATATGAAACTGTACTCCAATCTGCTCAAAACGGGATCGTGACAGTGCGAGGCAAGCAAGTTGTCATGCTTGCTTCCAATAATTATCTGGGAATGTCGAATCACCCTGCTGTGTGTAAAGCTGCAATCGAGGGCATCAAAAAATATGGATATGGGCTTGCCTCGGTGCGTTTTCTCACAGGCACACAAACAATTCATCTTGAATTAGAAAAATTAATTTCCAAATTCCTCAAAACAGAAGACACGATTCTTTTTTCTTCATCGTTTGCAGCGAACGTAGCATTCTTCTCTGCCCTGACAAATGAAAGGCTTGGATACGAAAACTATAAAGACGTTATCTACAGCGACCGCTTGAATCATGCCAGCATTATTGACGGACAGCGTTTATGCCGTGCAGAGATGACAGATCGCAAAATTTATAATCATGCAGATACCGCAGATCTCGAGCGGCAAATGGAAGAAGATAAAAACAAAGAGTACCGCATACGAATGATCGCCACAGATGGTGTGTTCAGTATGGAGGGCGATGTCGCACCGCTGTCAAAAATTTTTGAACTTGCAAAAAAATACGGTGCCGTTGTTTTTGTGGATGATGCACATGGTATCGGTGTATGCGGCAAGACCGGGAGAGGAACAGCAGAACAATGTAATCTGGTTGGTAAAATTGATATCACGGTCGGTACTCTCGGTAAAGCGGTTGGCGGTGCGGCGGGCGGATTCATCAGCGGCTCGAAAGAAATGATCGGGTATATGCGTCAAAAAGGACGGCCGTATATTTTTTCGAATTCGCTCCCGCCTGCTGTTGTGTGCGGATCGATGGCAGCATTCAGGTTGTTGATGAAAGACAAATCAATCGTCAGGCGGCTTCAGGAGAATACCGGATACTTCAGAAAAGAAATTAAGAAGATCGGTTTCAAAATTATCGAAGGCATGCACCCCATTGTCCCGATCATGCTTGGCGAAGCGTCTCTTGCGCAGGAAATGAGCAGCCAACTTCTCAAAGCCGGAGTATATATCAAAGGATTATGGTATCCGGTTGTTCCGAAAGGTGAAGCGCGATTGCGTGCACAGATGTCGGCGGCGCTCACGAAAAAAGATATTGATCGTGCTCTTGAAGCATTCGAAAAGGTCGGAAAGAAAATGAAACTCATTTGATGATGAAAATGATTTATCCCGCAATCACCAACTGAAAAATTACACATGGCTGCTCCAGCAAAAAATCGACTTGCATTCATCGACCTTCTGCGGGGATGGGCGCTGATTGTAATGATTGAAGTTCATGTGTTCAATGCTTTTATCGTTCCCGTTATTAAAACGACCCCTTGGTTTGCTGTTCTGAACTTCATCAACGGATTAGTTGCGCCAAGTTTTACATTTATTTCTGGTTTTGTGTTCTTGTTCGCAAGTCAGAGGAAGCTGGAATCATTCCGGACCTATGGATCTGCATTCTGGAAACAACTTGGACGAATCGGCTTGATATGGGGCATTGGATATTTTCTGCATTTGCCTTTTTTCTCATTCCGTCGAATGATCACAGATACAACACAAGAGGGATGGCTGAGTTTCTTTCAGGTTGATATTCTTCATTGCATTGCATTTGGATTACTCGTGCTTTTCATATCGAGATTATTGATAAAAAATAACAGGGCATATCGCGTATTTTTGTTTACAAGCGGATTGCTCGTGGTCTTTTCGACGATCTTCGTTTTAGACTATGATTTCTTGAATTGGTTTCCAGCACCAATCTCAGCGTATATAAACAGTCAGCATTATTCGCTCTTCCCGCTATTCCCATGGCTGTCGTTTATGCTCTTTGGTGGATACTTCGCCTCCGGGTATATTGATGCCCGCGAACAACAAAGGGAAAAAGAGTTCATCTTGCGTTTTGCATTTGGCGGAGCCCTTCTGTTTGTTGCTTGTATGATTGGATTGAAATTGCAAGCCGGCTTGAATTTTCTTCCATGTGATATCCGGGCGAATCCGCTGTTCTTTTTCGAACGGCTTGGAATTGTGATGTTGCTGCTTACTGCCTGCTGGTTGTATGCAGACTATCACAGGACCGAAAAGTCATTTGTGTTAGATGTTGGCAGGGAATCATTAATGGTGTACACGGCGCACTTACTCGTCATTTATGGACGGTTTTGGAATGAACGGAGTCCTGCTTTTTATTTTGGAGGCACTTTTAGTTTAACAGAATGTATTATATGCACGCTTACTCTCATTATTATAATGAGCGGAGCGGCAATGGTTTGGGGATGGCTGAAGCGAAATCATTTGCCGCTTGCTCGCGTGATGTTCTTTATGATGATGGGAACTGTGATACTCGTTTTTTTAACAAGGTATGCCTGAAAAAAATAAATTCTAAATTTAAAAGTATTGGAAGAGGATAAGGCATTATGGAAGTTGCATCATTCATTATATCGTTCTTAGTTTTAATCTTTATCGTCGTTCTTTTGCTGCGGCAATCATCACGAAAGGGAGATAATTCATCGGAGACGACAATGCTTTTTCAGCAGCAGGTTGATGCGTTGCGCAGCGAAGTAAGCCAGAACCTCAAGAACACTGCCGACACGCTCGTTACATCAATGAAGAATACCACGGATGTTGTTTTTAAAAGTCTGCAGGCGACTACTGAAACTGTGAATCAGCAACTGACAACGGTCACTTCGCAATTGAGCAGTGTGACATCGCAGCTGCAAAATAATACCGGTCAAATGGGTTCGCGTTTAGATAATGCTGCGAAAGTCATCCAGGATGTGCAGAATAAACTTGGCGAGCTTGGTCAGGCCACGCAGGAAATTAAAGAGTTAGGCCAAAGTGTCTCCAAGTTGGAAGAAATGCTGAAAGCGCCGAAACTGCGCGGCGGTCTTGGTGAATTATTGCTGGAAGACCTGCTCAAACAAGTTCTTCCCGCGAATGCGTATGATATTCAATATACATTCCGCAACGGCCAGACGGTTGATGCTATCATAAACACAGCAGGCGGCAAGGTGCCGGTGGATTCTAAGTTCCCTCTTGAAAATTTCCGCAAGATGCTCGATGCCAAAACTGAGCAAGAAAAGAAAACCGCTGCCCGTCTATTCAAATCGGACGTGAAGAAACATATTGATGCCATCTCGGAGAAATATATTTTGCCCGATGAAGGAACATTCGATTTTGCGCTCATGTACATCCCAGCTGAAAATATTTATTACGAGACTATCATTAAAGAAGAATCGTACGCGGAAGAAGATGGACTTTATGCCTATGCAACGAAGCGGCGGGTTGTGCCGGTTTCACCGAATAGCTTTTATGCACACCTGCGGGTCATTGCCCTCGGGCTGAAAGGCTTGCAGATTGAGCGAAGTGCAAAAGAAATTTTCCAAAATCTTGAATTGCTCAGTACGGAGTTACGAAAATTTAATGATGTGTTTGAGACACTCGGCACGCAGCTCAACAATGCAAAGAATAATTACGACAAAGCTGACAAACAATTGGCTGGTCTTACTGAGAAGTTCAAAACGGTGCAATCAATTCCTGATGCAAAAGCGCAGAACCAGTTAGACGCATTCCCGAAGTAACATTCACGATCACAGTGTGATTTTATGGAGCGTTTCATGCTCTTCAAAGATATAGGTAAATGATGCATAATGAACTGTACCACCGTCTGGCTCAAAAGTTAGATGAACTTCCCAATCGATTCCCCAAAACACAAAGCGGTGTTGAATATCAAATGCTGGCTAAGATTTTTGCACCGGAAGAAGCAGTGCTGGCATGTGCAATGAATCTGGAACCTGCCTCTGCGACAATTATTGCCAATAGGGCTGGAAGTGATCCCAAAGGGTCTCGCGATACGTTGAAGCGTATGGTTGCAAAGGGACTGATCGATCTGCGAAGAGGAGAAGGAGAATTGACGTATGCCCTGCGTCCGTTCGTAGTAGGGTTTTACGAGGGACAATTGCCGCGCATAGATAAAGAAATGGCAGAGTTGTTTGAACAGTATTACCGCGAGACGCAAGGAGGTGTGCTGCGTCCAAAACCGGCGCTCCATCGTGTTATACCTGTGGACAGAGCAATTCCACTGAAAGTACAAATCGATCTATACGAACAAGCATCTGCAATATTGGATAAAGCGCAATCGTGGGGCGTGCGGGATTGTATTTGCCGCAAGCAGCAGCATCTGATAGGCAAAGGCTGCCATCATGCATTAGAAACCTGTTTAGTCTTTTCATCAATGAAGAATGCCTTTCATCGAAGTATAGTGGATCGGACAATCACCAAAGAAGAAGCACTCCAAATCCTGCGGGATACAGAAGAGGCAGGACTTGTGCACTCGTCAGGCAATTATAGGGATGGAATAGAATATATCTGCAATTGCTGTACGTGCTGCTGCGGAATTATGAGGGGCATTGCTGATTATGGAATCCTCAGCGCTGTTGCGCATTCGGATTTTCAGATTGCACTTGAGGAAGAAAAATGTACTCTGTGCGGCGCGTGCATCGACCGATGCCAGTTCAAGACGCTGTCGATTCTTGATACTATGCTTGATGTAGATTTAAAGCATTGTGTCGGATGCGGATTGTGTGTTCTCGTGTGTCCAACTGAAGCGCTTCATTTAGAACAACGAGAACCAGATCAAATTTCCATTCCACCATCCGATATTAAAGAATGGCGGGAGCAGCGTAGTGTTGCAAAGATAAGTTAGGCAGAAAACCATGTCAACGTTACCTGCGTTTGAACTAAGAGAATGTTGATAAAATTACTGTATATATAGATAAAAACATAAGCGGGCATGAGAATATGAAAAAACTTCGCTGGGGCATCTTAAGTACAGCAGATATCGCACGACAGAATTGGAGAGCAATATATGACAGTGGTAATTCAATTGTAGCGGCAGTTGCGAGCCGTACCATTGAACGGAGTGAACAATTTATAAAAAGGTGCCAAGCCGAAAATGCATTTGATGTGCAGCCGAAGGCATATGGCAATTATCAGCAGCTGATAAATGCGCCGGATATCGATGCTGTATATATTCCGCTCCCGACAGGATTGCGGAAGGAGTGGATTGTACAAACAGCCAAAGCAGGCAAACATATCCTCAGTGAAAAGCCGTGCGGCTTATGCCTGGCCGATGTTCAAGAGATGGTAGATACCTGCAGACAAAATAAAGTGCAGTTTATGGATGGTGTGATGTTTATGCACAATCCTCGACTGCAACGCGTCCGCGAAGTATTTAATGACGGTCAGAGTATCGGTCAGATCAAGCGAATCTCTTCCATGTTTAGTTTCAATGCACCCGAAGAGTATCAACAAACAAATATTCGTCTGCATAGCGAACTTGAACCGACTGGTTGTTTAGGTGATCTTGGTTGGTATGATATTCGCTTTTCGCTGTGGACTATGAATTGGCAGTTGCCGCATGCAGTGAGTGGGAGAATTCTATCCCAGCGAAGCAGTAACACGAGTCCTGCGCCGACACCAACTGATTTTTCCGGTGAGCTTATATTTAATGATGATACATCTGCAGGATTCCATTGTTCATTCTTAACAGCGTTTCAGCAGTGGGGGATTGTGAGCGGAACGAAAGGGAGTTTGTATATCCCCGATTATATACATCCAGTAAACATTCACGAACCGTCATTTGATGTCAATACTACCCGGATTCGAGTCAAGTGCTGCACTTGTACAGACGGACATACGGAAAGCAGAGCTCAAGCTCAGGATACCAATATGATTCGAAATTTTGCTGACCAGATCCATTCTGGGAAGCTGAATGACGAATGGCCTATGATGTCTTTAAAGACACAGCAGGTGATGGATGCATGTTTTGAATCTGCAAAAAATGATAGCAGATTGACTTTGGTTTAAGTGAAACTCTGAAACGGAGATTTACATGATTACGCAGCTCGCTCATATCAATTTATTTTCCGATAGACATGAAGATATGGTTGATTTCTATATCCACAAGCTTGGATTAAAAATAGCGTTCACGCTTGATAACAACGAAGGCGTTCCTTTTGGATGGTACGTTGAGTGCGGTAAGATGACGTTTATAGAAATTTTTAATCAAGCTGGTGCAGTCCGCCAATGGGGCGGCCGTGTCGAAGCTTTACAGCATGGAACCAGGTACCGGCACCTGTGTTTTGAGGTGAAGGATTTAGAAGTATACAGAGACCTCCTTGTCGGAAAAGGTGTTGCTATAGGGCCAATTACGCTTGGAATGGATAATTCAAAACAAGCCTGGATCAAAGACCCGGATGGCAATAACATCGAGTTGATGGAATATACACCGACGAGTTTTCAGAAACGTAAATCATAAGAGTAAAAACGTCTCTTGAAAAACATTACCATTATTTTCCTCGTATTGATTGTGAGTGTTAAAAATTATTCACAAACACTCGATCCGATTGTTCCAGATAGACCTGGGCAGACAAATCCGCCCACTATTGTTCCTGTTGGTATTTTCCAACTTGAGACAGGGTTCTCACGCGAGTCAAGCAAAGCCGGTGATATTCTCACTACAAACTTTCTTTACAATACTTCTTTAATCAGGATAGGATTGTTAGAGAACTGTGAATTGCGGTTGACCTTCGAATATGCAGGAACGAAGATCGATAGTGTTGCTCAATCATCAACCGTCAATGGGCTTAATCCAATTTCGATTGGATCAAAGCTCGCAGTTTGTCCTGAGAAGGGAATGGTGCCTCAGACTTCTTTCAATATGTCTATAGCAATGCCGTATTTCGGTAAGCAGGAATTCAGGCCGTCGTATCTTGCACCATCGTTCTTCCTCCTTATGCAAAATACACTGAGTGACATGTATTCACTCGGGTACAATTTTGGACTTCAATGGGATGGAAATCAACCGAATGCGACTGCCGTGTACAGTATTTCTTTATCGATAACTGTACTGGAAAGTGTAAGTGTATTTGCAGAATTCTATGGATTCTCGATGGAGAAGTCGGCAGCTGAGTATCACGGTGATGTTGGCTGTACATATTTGATAAATAATAATCTTCAGGTGGATTTATCAGGGGGCGTCGCTCTGAATACGATTGTCCCTGATTCATTTGTTGCATTTGGGTTTGCATGGAGAATGGGGAAGTAAGAAATTATACAAGCTGCAAGAGAATTGGACGCGAAGAGACATCGAATCTGGAATTCAATGAGGGAAACAACGTGAACGATAATATTGAAATTACGAAGGTGGAGAGGAAAATAAGAAAACGAAAATATTCGGAGTGCCCAAATTGCGGTGCACGGCTTGAGACCTCGGACACGTATTGTTCGCAATGCGGTCAGGCGAATCACGATCTCAATATCCCTCTGCGGCACATGCTGGAAGAGGCGTTAGAAGGTATTTTACATTTCGATATAAAATCCGTTCGGACAATACAAGCTCTTACGTTTAAACCCGGATTTATTACATCGGAATTTATCAAAGGCAGACGTGCACGGTACGTTCCTCCAATCAGGCTTTACATCTTTATTAGTTTCCTGTTTTTTCTTCTTTTATCTTTGCCGTCCGGAAGGCATGAGTCGGTCTCTTCGGCAGATTCTCACCCCACGACAATCACATACCATAAAATAAATTCCCAGGAGCTGCGGGGGCTTCAGCAAGCACAAATAGATTCTCTCATGCAATCCCGCGGCGTCGCTCTGACAATACTGAACAGGTACATGGTTCGGCAAATGGCACGCATCGGCACAGAGGGACAGGAGGGATTCAATCACCTCCTAATGAAGGGAATTTCATACATGATGTTTGCCTTAATGCCGTTATTTGCCCTCTTTGTTTTTCTCCTGAACCGGAAAAAAGCACAGTACTACATCGGTACACTTGTATTCTCAATCCATTATCATAGTTTTGTGTTCCTACTTCTTACCATAACTTTAATAGTGGACCGGCTTGGCGGCACATCGCTGATATGGGCTATTTCCATCATTATCTGTCCATTCTATTTGTATCTGGCGTTGAGGTATATGTATCAAGGGTCCCGGATGAAAATGATGGGGAAAACATTGCTTGTCGGTGTGCTTCAATTTGCTTCAATGGCTCTACTATTTTTTTGGACAGCAATTATTAGCATACTGATATTTTAACAAACGTCTAAATCAATTGAATCATACCCTCCGGCGTGCCCGGGCTTGCAAGGTGAACATTTGGCAAGAACATAAAGCAGAATGAGACGATTGTGGGAATCTCTTGAAGGGAAGAGTTTAACAAAATACACGAGCGTCTTGCTTTTCCTTAAGAGTTTTGAGATATTCACAACGAGTGTAAATATCCAACAAGTTCATCACACAACAAAAGGAAGAATGTTATGACACACAGTGCGCATAAAGAAACCAAGTTGCATTGGAAATGGGTCATCTTATCGGTTGTT
>Ga0182021_10002932_pt1 | contig 20082 bp, 15 predicted proteins | sample 612E3MmetaG_FD_120493 | JGI IMG/M metagenome (GOLD analysis project Ga0182021, IMG submission 120493) | Permafrost microbial communities from Stordalen Mire, Sweden - 612E3M metaG (Illumina Assembly) | ecosystem: Environmental > Terrestrial > Soil > Wetlands > Permafrost | place: Sweden... | reverse complement strand
GGAAGGAGCCTAGAGGAGCGAGGTCACCGCCGCGTGAATGTCGCCGGCGTTCGGCAGGAAGGCTCGTTCGAGGCCTTCCGCTTGGGGCGAGATGCCGTTGGCGGCTCCTACTCGGCCGACCGGCGCATCGAGGTAATCGAACGCTTCGAATTGGATTCGGGCGACGATCTCGTTGACGTAGCTGCCGATCAGGACCGCCTGGCTCGCGACGACGCAGCGGCCGGTCTTTCGAACCGAGGTGAGGACCGTCTCAATGTCGAGCGGAACCAGACTGCGCAGGTCGATGACCTCGGTCTCGACGCCCTGTTCGGTCTTGAGCCGCTCAGCCGCCTTTAGCGCGTCGAGCACGGCCGGACCCCAGGCGACGATCGTGGCATCGGTGCCTTCGCGGACGACGCGAGCCACGCCTATGGGCTCCAGATACTCTTCCTCGGGCACGACACCCTTGGTGCTGTAGAGGCCCTGGCTCTCGACGAAAAGGACGGGGTTGTTCGTTCGGATCGCCGACTTCAGCAGCCCTTTAGCGTCGGCCGGGGTCGCCGGGTAGATGACGTAGATGCCTGGGATGTGTGTGAAGACGCTCTCGAGCGACTGTGAATGCTGCCCGCCGTAGCCTTTGCCGGCGCCCACGGAGGCGCGGATGACGAGCGGAACCTCCGTTTGTGCGCCGCTCATGTAGTGCCACTTCCCGGCCTGGTTCGCGATCTGGTCGGACGCCATGAGCGCGAAGTCCATGTACATAAGCTCTACGACAGGCCGGAGCCCGGTCATCGACGCCCCGACCGCCGTGCCGCAGATGCAGGCCTCGGAGATCGGCGTGTTGAAGACGCGCTCGCGGCCGAAAGCCTCGAGCAGATCCTTTGTGAGCTTGAAGGCTCCACCGTAGTCGGCTACGTCCTCGCCGTAGACGATCACGCGCCGGTCGCGAAGCATCTCTTCGACGAGTGCCTCGCGGAGCGCGTCTTTATACGTGATTACGCCATTGACGCGCTTGGCCACGGGCGGATCGGCATAGGTCACTACCGCACCTTCAGAGTCGGGAACGACGTCTGCGGCAGTGTCCGTGTAAAGGTACTTGAGCAAATCGGCCGGGGCCGGGTCCGTTGCTTCGGACGCGCGAATCGCGGCGCGGGCGTTGCGGTCGTGGGCTCGAGACTCGATGTCGGCGAGTCCGGCTGCGTCGGCGGCACCGGCGTCGACCAGCTGGGCTTTGAGCCTTTCGATTGGATCGACGGCCCGCCAGGCCGCCTCTTCGTCCCGAGTGCGGTACTCATTGCGGGGATCGGAGAGGGAGTGACCGTAGTAGCGGTAGGTGCTGGCCTCGATCAGGACTGGGCCATGTCCGTCGCGGCAGATCGCTGCCGCTCTTTCCATCGCGTCGCGAACAGCCAGGACGTCCATGCCATTGACGACCTCGGCGTGCATGTTGTTCTCAGCGAAGCCGGCCGCGCGACGAGCCAGATGGTTGACACCCATCACTTCTTCGTCCGTGCGATGGGTCATCCCGTAGTGGTTGTTCACGATCAAGTAGATCACCGGAAGACCGGCGGCTCGTGCTCCGGCGAGGTGGTTCGTCCACTGATCCTGAGAAGCCCAGTTGAGCGACTCGAGGACGACGCCGTTGGCATAGGCGCCGTCGCCGGCGAAGCAGCAGACGACTCGATCGGAGCCGCGATAGCGCAGCGACATGGCCGCACCGGTCGCGATCGGGACGCTGCCTCCGACGATGGCGTTCGCGCCGAGATGGCCGGTCGAGAAGTCGCCGATATGCATGCCGCCGCCCCGTCCGCGGCAGTAGCCCTCCTCTTTGCCGAATAGCTCGGCGATAGTGCGGAAGACGTGCTCCTCGAGCGCATCCCCGAGGAGCGCCTCATGGTTCTTCGCCACAGACCAGGGAACGCGAGCCCGGAGGGCCTCGTCGGTCATTCCACGGATGGCGGCGAAGCCCTTGGCGATCGCGTCGCCGTGGCCGCGGTGGGAGCTGGTGACATGGTCGTCGGAACGCAGCGCCGAGCACGCCCCAACCGACGTGGCCTCCTGGCCGATTGAGACGTGAGTGGGTCCGCGGTAGTCGTAACCTGGCAGCGGATCGTAGCCCCCCGAGCGCAAGCGGACGATCATCTCCTCGAGCTCGCGGATTGCGAGCATGTCGTCGAGCATGTCCAGGGCCGCCGAGGATGCGATTCGCCCGGCCGCAATCTCGGACCCGGCATCGCCGGCGAAGTCGAAGCCGCGAATCGACCCCAGGGACTCCTCGAAGGGGTCGAGGTCGGGTCGAGTGTCGCTCCGGTAGGCCGGCTCCGTGACCATTGCTTTCACCTCTGTCTGTCCTCTTCCTATCGCCGCTCTCCGGCGGCGCGCTGGAGTTGCCGTCATGGGGTCAGAAGCAGCCGGGCTGCCTCCTCGTCCGTGATCAATCGATGGATGAGACCGCTTCGGAGAGCCGCTAGAATTGCGGGCGCCTTCACGGCGCCGCCGGCGATGGCCACGACATCTGGGACGGCTCGCAGCTGTTCCGGGCTGATCGCGATGAACCGGCTGGGCAACCCGGCAACGCGAAGCTCGCCGCCGTTGGCGTCCAAGACAGTGGAGCACACGTCTGCGACGGCACCGGCTGCGTCGAGTTCGACGGCGAGCCCTGCGGGGAGCGCCGCTCGCACAGTCGATCCGCTCGCCGTCCAAGCCCCGATGCCGACGACCGCCTTGGTGAGACGCCCGAACATCTCGATGGTCTTGTGCACGTGTGGGTCACGCCGCAGGGCGGCCGCCATCTCGGGATCGTCGACCAGCAATGGCACGTGAAGCGGAAAGACGGGACCGCCAGCGCAGTCGGCCACCCGTCGCACCAGCTCCATGGAGTTGACATCGAGCTCGAGGGTCGGGACGCTGCCCACGATCTGGACGACCGTGCATCCGGGCAGCCTGGAGAGGTGAGCGACCATCGAGTGGAGAGTCCGGCCCCACGAGATCCCCAGAACGTCGCTCGCATCGAGCGTCTGTGTCAGTAGCGCTGCGCACGCCCGGCCGAGTTGCTCTCTCTTGAATTCGTCGGGTCCATCGCTGGCCCGAACCACAAGGGTGTCCCGCAGGCCGTAGCGCGCCGCGAGCTTGCTCGACAGTTCAACGTCGAATTCCGGCGGCCCGCCTATCTCGATCCGAACGATCCCGTCGCGTCGAGCGGCCTCGAGCAGGCGGGCGACCTTGAAGCGCGAGATTCCGAGCTCCTCGGCGATCTCGCTCTTGCTGGCGCCGTCGAGGAAATAGCGTCGCGCCGCGATGACGGTGGTAACCGCCTCAAGGCGCACGACACGCCCTTCGTACCGGGCCGACGGATTCATCTGGTTTTCGTTCGCATCGATTCGTCCACCTGGAGGCTCGGCAGGCCGCTTCGCCGGGGGTCCCGGCATCGTAGCAGCTTCACATTTGAGCAGCAACCGCTCATCTGAGCAGGGGTCGGCCACCGGCTCGCCCCCCAAGAGAACGCCTTTCCTTCCCAAGGCCGCTTGAGCCAGCCTCTGAAATAGCCGCCGATTACGACCTACTGGCTTGATTGCTGATCCGCAGGCACGTAACATGGGAACTAGCAGCAACCAATCGGAAAGATCCGAAACACGTCGCCTGCAGGCACAGGCGGGCTCATTCTTCGTGGTCGCGTGTGGAGTCGGGCCACGCCAGGCGGCATCGGTCAAGAGGAAGCGTGGACTACAGGGATCACCGGACCTCGCACGCGCGATTGGGCAGACCGATCGTCAACACGCATGTCCACCTCCCGCCAAACTTCTCCGCGTTCGACACCGCTGAACAAGCGGCGCGCGTGGCAGCCGCCGAGGGCGTCGCCGCAATCGGCACCTCGAACTATCACGACTTCAGCGTCTATCCGAGATTCGCAGCGGCAGCGAGAGAGGCCGGCGTCGTTCCGCTGTTCGGGGTCGAGATCATTGCCCTGATTGACGACCCACCGGGCGGCCCAACCCTTGTCAACGATCCGACGAATCTCAATCGGATGTACCTGTGCGGGAAGGCGATCACCCGCCTCGACCCGCCCACGGATTCCGCGGCACGGCGGATGGCCGCAATGCGGGCGGCAAGCGACGACCGAATCCGGCGTATGACGGAGCTCATGGCCGCTTGTTTCCTCGAAGCGGGGCTGGACGGAAGCACATCGGCCGATCGGATCGAAACCACGGTCGCGGGCCGATGCGGCGTCCCGATTGAGTGGGTGGCCCTGCAGGAGCGTCACGTAGCACAGGCGTTCCAGGAGTCTTTGTTCCGCGACGTGGCCGTGGAAGACCGAGCGGCCACGCTTGGCCCGCTGCTGAAGGCCGAAACGAACGTCGACGCGAACGATGCCGTGGCCGTGCAGGAAGCGATTCGTTCGAGGCTCATGAAGGCCGGCGGGGCGGCGTTCGTTCCCGAAGCCGCCACGTCGTTCGACGATGCGTACAAGCTCATCCTGGAGCTCGGCGGCATTCCGTGCTACCCGATCCTCGCCGACGGCGCTTCGCCCATCTGCGGCTTCGAGGACCCGGCCGAAGCGCTGGTAGACCGACTCCTGGCTCGCGGAATCTATTGCGCCGAACTGATTCCGGGGCGCAACCGGTCCGAGGTCGTAGACCGCTACGTGGTCGAGCTTCGTCGCGCCGGCATAGTCGTCATGGCCGGCACGGAACACAATACGCAGCAAATGATCCCCCTCGAGCCTGCGGCCCTTGGCGGCGAGGCCCTGTCCGACGTGGCCCGAGAGGCATTCTGGGAGGCGACCTGCATCGTTGCGGCACATCAGTATCTGTCCAGGTCGGGCCAGCCCGGTTACGTCGGTGGCGACGGCCGGCCGGCTGCCGGATTCGCCGACGACGAAGCGCGTATCAGACGGTTCCGCGACGTCGGCGCAGATCTCATCACCGCTCGATCCGCCGCGAGGACCCAAGCGTGAACATCCACTCGACGTCGCAGTCTCGGTCGATCGCCGAGGCGTTGCTTGACGATGTGGTGGCGCTGTCGCACCGGTTCGGCGAAGACCCCGAGTTCTCGCGTGGCGGCGGCGGCAACAGCTCGGTCAAGGCCGACGGGGTCCTCTACATAAAGCCGAGCGGGACCTCGCTCGCAGCGCTTACGCCCGAGTCGTTGATCGCCCTCGACATCGAGCCACTGCTCCAACTCCTGGACGCGCCGCCCGCCCGACCGGTGACAGGCGGCACAGACGAGGTGTTCGAAGTCGCCCTGGCCGCTCGCGTCGGCGCGCCGGACGAGAGGCGCCCGTCGGTCGAGATCCTCTTCCACGCCCTTCTCCCGGAACGGTTCGTTCTCCATACCCATCCGACGACGGTAAACGCGCTCACTTGCTCGAGCGTCGGAGCGGAAATCGCCGAACGGCTCTTTGGCTCGAGCGTTCTCTGGGTGCCCTACACGGATCCCGGATTGCCTCTCGCCCGAGCCATCCGCGACGCGAGGCATGGACACGAGGAGCGAACGCACACGGCGGCTCCGAGCACGATCCTGCTTCAGAACCACGGCCTCATCGTGGCCGGAGCCTCGACGGCCGAAATCGAGGCCGCCTCCACCCGGCTCGTCGCGGCGATACGGGCCCACCTGGATAGCCTGCCGGCGCTGGCGTGGGGCGATGTTGATCGACTGGAGCCCGCCCAGGCGCAAGCGACGGTGCGCACCATTGGTCCGGCCCTCCGGGCACTCCTGGCCACGGGTGAACGACTCAAGGTCGTAACGTTCGACGACTCGCCACTAGCCGTCTCCATGGCGAGTTCGGCGGTCGGACGTGGATTCGCGCTCGGCGGCCCACTCACCCCCGATCAGATCGTGTATGCCGGCTCGTTCCCGCTCATCGCCGCGCCCCCCACAGGAGCCGCGACGGACCAGCTCGTTGACGGCCTGACGAGCGCGATCGCGGCGCGACGGGCCTCGGAAGCGGGAGAGCCGATTGTCGTCATCGTGCCGGGATTGGGGCTCTTCGCGGCTGGCGATTCCTTTGCTCAAGCGGACACGGCTCGGCAGGTCTATCTCGACGCGGCGGGTGTCTCGGTCGACGCTCACCGTCTGGGCGGCGTCCGCCCTCTGGCCGACGGGGAGCGACGGTTCATCGAGCTCTGGGAGGCCGAGGCGTATCGCAAACGAGTCGCAGCGGGGACCACGGTTGCCGGGCGGGTCCGCGGCCTGGTCGTGGTCGTGACCGGCGCTGCACAAGGCTTCGGGCGGGCGATCGCCGCCGACCTCGTCGGCCAAGGCGGGCACGTGGTCCTGGCCGACATCAATGCCAAGCAAGCAAGCCGCGAGGCCGAGATTCTGGCCTCCAAGTTCGGATTCGGGCGCGCCTTCGGCATCGCCCTCGATGTGACCGACGAAGCCTCGACGGCGGCCTGCTTCGACGATGTCGTACGCCGCTACGGCGGGCTCGACCTGCTGGTATCGAATGCCGGGATCCTCCGAGCCGGCGGCGTGGCATCCCAGGCTATCGGCGAGTTCGACGCCGTGACGCGCGTCAACTACCGCGGCTACTTCCTATGCGTCCGACAAGCGGCGCCCATCCTCGCCCGACAGCATCGAGCCCGGACCGGCTACTGGGGCGACATCGTCGAGATCAATTCGAAGTCGGGTCTCGTCGGCTCGAGCCGCAACTTCGCCTATTCCGGCAGCAAGTTCGGAGGGATCGGGCTGACCCAATCGTTCGCGCTGGAACTCGTCGACGACGGGATCAAGGTCAATGCGATCTGCCCGGGAAACTTCCTTGACGGGCCGCTCTGGTCCGATCCGGACAACGGCCTTTTCGTGCAGTACCTGCGCGAGGGCAAGGTCGCCGGCGCGAAGACCATCGATGACGTGCGGAAGTTCTACGAGGCCAAGGTTCCGATGGGACGTGGCTGTACGCCGGAGGACGTGCTGGAGGCCCTCTACTACGTGGTCGCCCAGAAGTACGAAACTGGCCAAGCCATCGCGGTCACCGGCGGCCAGGTGATGCTGCGATAGCCGGGAGTCGAGCCTTGACCGAAGAAGCGCCGATCCAACGGCCGATTCCCGCCGCACAGCACGCGATCCAGTTCGTCGACGCCGGCCGGATTGTCCACAACCGCGACAAGGCAGTACCGCAACCGGGGCCATACCAGATCCTCGTCCGCATGGAGGCGGTCGGGATCTGCTTCTCCGACACGAAACTCCTGCATGCGTTTACGAGCCATCCTCGAAAGAGCGAGGTCCTATCCGGGCTCGACGCCAGCGTGCTCGCGGAGATCCCCTCGTACGCGCCGGGCTCGCTGCCGACTGTGCCGGGGCACGAGCCCGTCGGGCGAATCGTCGCGGTGGGCGACAAGGTGCTGCGCCATAGTGTCGGGGAGCGATGCCTGATCCAGACAGACTACCGGCACCTGCCGACGGCGTCCGCGAACGCGGCCTTCGGCTACAACTTCGAAGGCGGGCTGCAAGAGTACGTCCTGCTTGACGAGCGGATGATCGTCGAGCCCGAAACTGGTGAACGATTCCTCATTCGGGTGGGCGAGGAACCCAGTTCGTCCGCGGTGGCGCTGGTCGAGCCGTGGGCGTGCGTTGAAGCCTCCTACCTCTATCGTGAGCGTAGTGGGCCGCTCCCCGCGGGTCGCCTGCTGGTGGTCGCGGACGCAGGTCACGCCGTCGAGGGCATCGCGGAGCTGATCGAGAAAGCCCGGCCGACTCGGCTGACTGCTCTCGTCGCCGACGCCCAGCGGCCGATCGTCGAGGCGCCGGGCTTCGACACCATGTTCGTCGACGATCTCGCCGATGTGGAGCCCGAGGGGTTCGACGATATCGTCTACTTCGGGGCCGCTGCCGGCAGGATCGAGGTGCTCCAGGACTGCCTTGCATTTCGCGGCCTCATCAACGTAGTGGCTGGCGGAGCTAGGATCGGCCGGGCCATCGCGCTCGACGTCGGTCGAATCCACTACGACCTGACCCGTTGGACCGGCACAGCGACGGCGTCGGTAACCGAGGGCTACGCTGCAATCCCCGCCGACGGAGAGCTTCGGTCCGGGGATCGGCTGGCGGTGATCGGCGCCGCCGGCCCCATGGGCTTGATGCATGTCGTCCGGGCCGCGTCTGCCGGCTGGCAGGATCTATCGATTACCGCAGCCGACATCGACGACGCACGCCTGGCTCATCTCGAAGCGGCAGCCGGACCGATCGCCCGATCGCATGAAGTCGAGTTCGCGGTCGTTAACACCCGCACCACCGAGCTCGAGCCCGGCTTCAGCTATGTCGCGCTGATGGTGCCGTCGACGGCGCTCGTCGGCGATACGGTCGCGATCGCCGGTTCGGGCTGCCGGATCAACATCTTCGCCGGCTTCGCCAACCACACGCGGGCGCAAGTGGATCTGGATCGCTACATCGAGCAGCATTGCTACTTCCTGGGCACCAGCGGCTCCGGCATTTCCGACATGAAGTCCGTGCTGCGCAAGCTCGAGGCCGGCGAACTCGACACTAACATCTCGCTCGATGCAGTGGCAGGCTTCGACGGAGTCGCCGATGCGCTAGCCGCCGTCGAAGGCAGAACCACCGGCGGCAAGATCATGGTCTACCCGTCCCTGCCCAACCTGGGGCTTACTCGCCTCTCCGAGCTCGCCGTGCGCTTCCCGACCGTTGCGGCCAGGCTCCACGATGGTCGCTGGACGAAGGCTGCCGAGCAGGAGTTGCTCAGCGCCGCCTCCCGGTCGGACGAGCGGGGGTGAAGTCGCTTCGCCTGTTCGGTTCGGGAGATCTACGCCTGGTGGACGAAGATGCTCCCGTTCCCGGCTCGGACGAAGAGCTCGTTCGCGTGACCGCGGTGGGAATATGCGGCTCCGATCTTCACTGGTACGCCGAGTCTCAGATCGGTGATGCCGTCTTGTCCCGCCCGTTGGTCCTTGGTCACGAGGCAGGCGGTACGATCGAGTCGGGTCTTCGCCGCGGCCAGCGCGTGGCAATCGATCCGAACATTCCCTGCGAGGCGTGCGAGCAGTGCCGCGCCGGGCACCGCCACCTCTGCCTGGATCTCCGTTTCGCCGGTCACGGCTCCACGGATGGGACGCTACGCGAATTCGTGGCCTGGCCCGGCAGATGCCTGGTTCCAGTCGCGGACAGCCTCGACGAGGCGGACGTAGCCATGCTGGAGCCGCTGGGCGTCGCCCTCCACGCCATCAGGCTTGCGCACATTCGACCCGGTGCACGCGTCGGCGTCTTCGGCTGCGGGCCGATCGGGCTCTTCCTCATCCAGCTGGCTCGGGTTTCCGGCGCGACGACCGTCGTCGCCACCGATGCATTACCGCATCGCGTCGCGGCCGCTCGCGAGGCCGGCGCAACGATCGCCACCCAGGTAGCCAGCGGTCGCGAGCGCAGCGAGCTTCTCGAGGCGACGGGCGGGCATGGCGTCGACGTCGCGTTCGAGGTCGCGGGCGAGGACGACTCGCTGGAAACTTCGATCGCCCTCGCGGCCCCCACCGGACAAGTGGTCATCGTCGGAATCCCGTCGAAGGATCGGATGTTCTTCTCTGCGTCCGCTGCCCGCCGAAAGGGCCTGACTATCAAGTTCTCTCGGCGAATGAACCGTGTCTATCCGGACGTCATCCGGCTCGTCGGAGCGGGACTGATCGACGTTCGATCTGTAGTCACCGCGAGCTATCCGATGAGCGAGTTCAAGACCGCCTTTGCCGCGGCGGCTGCTCGTGAGGGGCTCAAGATCGTCGTTCGGCCATCGGCCTAGTCGCGCTCCGCGCTCCAGGTCAGGCTGACGGGATTGGCGCCTGGGTTCCCGGCTCGTAGCGACGCAGCGGTTGCGTGGCCCGAACTACTGAACGAAGTGTGGCAAGATCGCCCCGAACCAATCCGAGCGCCCGAGCCTGCACCAGGACGTTGCCCAGGGCCGTGGCCTCGACCGGACCGGCTATGACGGGCAGTCCGCATGCGTCGGCGGTGAGCTGGCACAGAAGCTCGTTCCTGCTGCCGCCACCGACGATGTGGACGACGGAGATGTCGAGCCCCGAAATCACGCGCACGTCGGTGATTGTGCGAGCGAACGCTGCGGCCAGGCTGTCGAGAATGCACCGCGCGAAGGCGGGCCGCGAGGCCGGCACGGGCTGGTCCGTCGCCCGGCATCTTGCGGCGATCCGGGCTGGCATATCGCCGGGTGGCAGGAACTCGGGCTCGTCCACGTCGATTACGCTCCCACCGCGGGGCAACTCCGCGGATGCAGCCAGCAACCCCGCGAAATCGACCTTTCCGCCGTCGCGTTCCCATTCCCGAACCGATTCCTGGAGAAGCCAGAGGCCCATGACGTTCCGGAGGTATCGAGTCCGCCCATCGACTCCAAGCTCATTCGTGAAGTTGGCCTTCCGGCTCGCCTCCCCCCGGATTGGCGCGCCAAGCTCCACGCCGACCAACGACCATGTGCCGCACGATACATAGGCGAAACGCTCGTCTTCCGCCGGTACTCCGACCACTGCGGAAGCCGTGTCGTGGGACCCGACGGCCGTGAGCACGGCATCGCGCGGCAGCCCCGTATCGGCGACCACCCGTGGTCTGAGCGAATCTAGACGGTCGCCGGCGTGGACGAGCTGGGGCAGGATACCGGCCGGCAGACCTAGCCGATGGACGAGATCGAGCGCCCAAGACCCGGAGGACGGATCGAAGAGTCCGGTCGTCGACGCGTTCGTGGCCTCCGCGTGAAGTCCACCCGCCAGCCAGTAGCCCATGAGGTCGGGTATGAGCAGAAGGACGTTCGCCTCCTCGAGCTCAGCCGTTCCCAGGGCAGCCGCCAACTGGTAGATCGTGTTGATCGGCAGGAACTGGGTGCCGCTGATCGAGTACAGGAGATCTCGCGAGGCGGCGGCATCGATCCGCTCGACCCCCAGGGCCGTTCGGCCGTCGCGATAGTGGTATGGGTTGCCGAGGAGCCGGCCCGAGGCATCGATGAGACCGTAGTCCACGCCCCATCCGTCGACCCCGACGCTCGAGATCGCAGGTGCCAGCCGGGCGGCTCGTCGCAGGCCTTCGAGAATCTCCTTGTAGAGCCGCAAAACGTCCCAGTGCAGCCCATCGGGGAGAGCGACCGGTTCGTTCGCGAATCGATGAGCCTCCTCGAGCTCGAGTATGCCCGGGCCGACGCGACCGATCATCACGCGCCCCGAAGAGGCGCCGAGATCGATCGCGGCGACAGTACCGGTCACCGCGGGGCGGCCGCTAGACCGGAGCCTTGGAACCTGTTGAACCGGGATGTGCGGCGCCTCCTGGCGGCGCTCACGCACCCCACCCGGCCTGCTGCCCGCCCACTCGCTCCGCGGCGACTCGCTCCGCGTATCCGGAGCTGGCGAAAGCCGCCATCGGTTCGGGGTCCAGATCCATCTCCTCCCGCACGCTGCGCAGGAGAGGACGCACGTCGGACCAGAACGCATCCATCAGCACCGCGTTTGCCCCGAGAACGTCGCCGGAATCCTGTGCAGCCTCGAGTGCTGTCGCGTCCACCAGGAGCGCCTTGGCAGTGGCCTCCTGGACGTTCATGACGCTGCGGATCTGTCCCGGGATCTTCGGTTCGATGTTGTGGCACTGATCGAGCATGAAGGCAACGCCGGACTCCGGACGAAGCGCGCCCGCCTTCACGACCTCGTGCATGATCCGGAACAACTGGAATGGATCGGCCGCGCCGACCATCAGATCGTCGTCCGCATAGAAGCGTGAGTTGAAGTCGAAGCCGCCGAGCTTGTCGGCGCGGAGGAGCGAGGCGACGATGAACTCGATGTTGGTACCTGGCGCATGGTGGCCCGTGTCGACGACGACCTTGGCTTTGGGGCCGAGCGCCAGACAATGGGCGAACGAGGTACCCCAATCCGGGACATCGGTCGAGTAGAACGCCGGCTCGAAGAGCTTGTACTCGAGGACCATTCGCTGATCCGGCCCGAGTCGTTTGTAGACCTCCTGCAACGACTCGGCCAGCCGATCCTGACGCGCTCGAATGTCATCCTGCCCCGGATAGTTCGTGCCGTCCGCAAACCAGAGCTTGAGGTCGCGTGACCTAGTGGCGTCCATGACGTCGACGCATTCGAGGAGGTGGTCGACCGCCTTGCGCCGGATGCGAGCGTCCGGGTGGCAGACACTGCCGAGCATGTAGTCGTCATCCTGGAAAGTGTTCGAGTTGATCGTACCCAGGGCCACGCCCTGCTCAGCGGCATGTCGCGCGAGATCCTCGAAGTCGTCGACCAGATCCCACGGGATGTGAAGCGCGACCGTGGGTGCGACGCCCGTGAAACGGTGAACTTGCGCCGCGTCGTCGATCTTCTCGTAAGGGGTCCGCGAAACGCCCTTCTGCGCAAAAACCTTGAACCGCGTGCCGGAGTTGCCGAACGCCCACGACGGGAGTTCGATCCGCTGCGTCCGAAGAACGGCCCTGGCCGAGCGACTGTCCGGATTCGTTGAAGTCACGGTCGCCTCCATCCCTTCTGTCGCTTGCGGACGCGCGCCCTGATCGACGCCGCGCCCCGGGCGACCGAGTCTCCCGGCAGCATTCGCAGGTAGTTGCCGGCAGCTTGCCACAGGTTCCGAATTGTTTCAATCTCCTTGTTGACAGTTCGATTGCTTCTCAACTACTGTCGGAATCCGCAATCGTTGCGCCTTGGCAGGGCACGGGGGCATCGCCGAAGCGAGCATCGCCGAAGGAGAATCGGGGTCAGATGGAATCGAGCGACCACCTGGAGGTGTTCGCGCGTGAGCGCCAGCAGCACATCGCCCGGATCGCTGAAGAGCACGGCCGGGTGCTCGTCTCCGATCTTGCAGTTAGATTTGGGGTCTCCTCGGTCACCATCCGCAAGGACTTGAGGGTGCTGGAGACCGAGGGACGAGTCGTGCGGGCGCATGGCGGCGCGCTCGCCCCAGGTCGAAGCCGACCGGAGCGCGCCTTCGAAGTCCGAGAACGGCTCCAGCACGACGAGAAGGAACGGATCGGCGCCGCGGCCGCGGATCTCGTCGTGGACGGCGAAAGCATTGCCCTGGACGCCAGCACGACGGCCTTCGCCATGGCCCGTCACCTCAAGGCGCGCGGCCGCTGGGTTCACCTCACCGTGATCACCAACGGGCTCCGCATCGCCACCGAGCTCGCCGGTCACCCGGGCGTAACTGTGGCAATGCCCGGTGGCTTCGTCCGGTGGGAAGCGCTCTCTGTGGTGGGCCCGCTGGGCGGAGGGCTGCTGGAGAAGGTGAACATTCAGAAGGCATTCATGGGTGCCGCCGGCTACACGCTCGAGACAGGACTCAGCGACGCAACAGATGAAGAGGCACAGATCAAGCGGTTGATCGTCGAGGCGGCGAGCGAGGTCGTAGCGCTTATCGACCACACAAAATGGGGTCGATCGGCCTTCGCGACATTCTGCCCGACCGACCGGCTGACCGCAGTCGTCACCGACGAAAGCGCGCCGACCGACGTCGCCGACGCCCTTCGAGCGCGACAGATCGTCGTGCACATAGCGCCGACAATCGACGGGACGGCCGAAGGACGGGACGGCCGGCCACACGAAACGCGACGGATGGGTCCTCATGACTGAGACGATGCCCACCGCGGCCGCAAAGAGCACCGAAACTCCAAGCGCGCCTCCGCCTGTGGCTCTCGCGTGTGTTTCGAAACGGTTCGCTGCCACACAGGCGCTCCAGGACGTCTCTCTCGACCTGAGGGCGGGCGAGATCCATGCCCTCGTCGGCGAGAACGGCGCCGGGAAGAGCACAATCGTCAAGATACTCGCCGGCATCCACCAGCCCGACTCGGGAACTGTCGTGCTCGACGGCAAGCCGATCTCGCTCCACGGGCCCGCGCAAGCGCGGTTGCTGGGCATCGCCGTCGTCCACCAGGAACCTCGGCTGTTCCCCGACCTGACCGTCGCCGAGAACGTCTTCATGGGCCACGCGCCGACTGGCAGCTTCGGCACCGTCAACTGGCGCGAGATGCGCCGGTCGGCGGACGGGATCTTCGAGAGCCTCAACGTCCGCATGGATTCCGGAGAGGTGGTCCGAGGCCTCTCGATGGCCGATCAGCAACTGATCGAAATCGCAAAGGCGCTCTCTATCGAGGCACAGGTGCTCATCCTCGACGAGCCGACGGCCTCACTGTCCGCACACGAGGTTGAGCGACTCTTCGATATCGTCCGCCAGACCCGCGACCGCGGCGTGGCCGTCCTGTTCGTGAGCCATCGCCTTGAAGAAGTCTTCGAATTGTGCGACCGCGCGACCGTCCTCCGCGATGGACGCCGTGTCATCACCGCACCGACATCAGAACTCACGGCCGCCGATCTCGTGCGCCATATGGTCGGCCGGGCCGTGTCCTTGTTTCCCAGGAGCTCGGCGCAGATCGGTGACGTGCTTCTCGATGTGCGAGGCCTGACGCGGGTCGGCGCTTTCCGAGACATAACGTTTTCGGTCCGGACCGGCGAGATCGTTGGCCTGGCCGGTCTCGTCGGCGCCGGTCGCACCGAAATCGCCCGCGTCCTTTTCGGCCTGGATCGCGCTGATGCGGGCGAGGTCTTCCTCGCCGGCAAGCGGGCCGGCTTCAGGAGTCCGTCTGCAGCGCTGGCGGCAGGCATCGCCTACGTTCCGGAAGATCGGCACCTGGATGGCCTGATCGGGGGTTTCTCGATTTCCGAGAACGTGACTCTGCCGATCATTCCACGGCTCTTTCCGCGGCTCTTCATGCGAACCGGTCGCGAGCGGGCTCTTGCGGCCGGCTACGCGCAACGCCTGCGGATTCGCGCCAACGGCATGGACGACCTCATCGAATCGCTCTCAGGCGGGAACCAGCAGAAGGTGGTCATCGCGAAATGGCTGGCCACGAAGCCTCGCGTGCTGATTCTCGATGAGCCGACCCGTGGCGTCGACATCGGCGCCAAAGTGGAGGTTCATCGGATCATCTCGGACCTCGCCGCTTCGGGGCTCGGGATCATTCTGATCTCGAGCGAGCTTCCGGAAGTCCTTGCGATGAGCGACCGGATCATGGTGCTCCACGAGGGCCGGATAGCGGCCGAGATCCCGCGAGCCGAGGCTTCCGAGGAGAAGGTCATGTTTGCGGCGACTGGGCAGACCTCGGAGGAGGCGGGCGTTGGCTCTTAGCGTTCCGGCAAACGTTCACGCGCCTGGCGGCCTCGGCTCTCTGCTGGGCAGGCTGGCTCGCTCTCGCGAGGCAACGCTTGCCGGGGTGGTGGTCGTACTGGGACTGCTCGTCTGGCTCGAGGCACCGAGCTTCCTCTCGTCGACCAATCTGATCTCGGTCACTTCGTTGACGGCGATCGTGGCGATCGCGGCGGTGGGCGAGGCTCTCGTCATCATCACCAAGAACATCGACCTCTCCGTCGAATCGACCATGGGCCTCGTTGCGTTCGTCGTAGCCGTGGTCCTGAAGGACGATAACGTCCCGGTAGCTGAGGCCTGGGCGATCGGGATCGGGCTGGGCCTGGCCCTTGGCATGGTCAACGGCATCGTCATCACGATCTTCCGAGTGCCCTCGATCGTCGCCACGCTTGGAACGCTGAGCATCTATCGCGGCCTGACATACCTCGTTGCGAATGGTCGCGAGATCACCAACTCGGACCTGCCGGCCGGGTATACGGATCCCTCGAGCCAGACCTTCTTCGGTGTGCCGCTCTTCGTCCTTCTCGCCATAGCGGTGGTGATAGTCGCGGCCCTCGCACTTCGATACACGGTCTTTGGTCGGGCGGTCTACGCCGTCGGCAGCAACGAGGAGGCGGCCGCGACGATCGGCGTACGCGCGCGATCGACCGTCTTCCTGGTCTTCGCCGTCAGCGGGATGCTCGCCGGTGTAGCCGGTGTGCTGTGGGGGATCCAGTTCGGACAGCTCTACGCATCGTCCGCAAGCGGCGAGTCGCTGGCCGTAATCGCCGCGGTGGTTGTCGGCGGCGTGTCGATCTCGGGCGGATCTGGGACCGTCATCGGAGCGGCCATCGGCGCCCTGTTCCTGGGCCTGATCAACAACGCGCTGGTGGTGCTGAACCTTCCGCAGGAGTGGCTCAATGTGATCTACGGGGCCGTGATCCTGCTCGCCGTGGCCACAGACGCGCTCATTCAAGTGCAGGCACTGCGCGCAAGAGCTCGGAGTAGGCAGCGATGACTCACGACCCGGGTGCGGCGAGCGTGAAGCCGGATCTGTCGCCGGCTACGACCGACGTTTCGGTGCCTGCCGGTGGCAGTTCGGTAGGCACCGTGAGCCGAGCCTTGGGGGCGCTTTCCGCCATAGCCCGCATTGAGTTGTTCCTGGTCGTCATCCTCATAGTGCTGGTCTGGTGGGGTGTCCAACTGTCGCCCTTCTTCCTGACCGGGCCCAATTTCGGGTTCTCGTCACAGGCGGTCATGGAGATCTCGATCATGGCCCTGGCCATGACGCCGATCATCATCACCGGCGAAATCGACCTTTCGGTCGAGTCCATGGTCGGCCTGTCGAGCTGCGTTCTGGGATGGCTCTGGGCTTCGGGCGTTCCCCTCGAGGCTGGCATCCCCATAGTGCTCATGGTGGGCGTCGCCGGAGGCCTCTTCAACGGCGTGATCGTGACCCGCTTGGGCCTGCCATCTCTCGTTGTGACCCTCGCGACGTACGCCCTGTTCCGTGGGCTGGCCCACGTGGTCCTGGGCTCGACCGTCATCAGCAACTTCCCGACCGGTTTCACCGACTTCGGTTTCGGCTACGTGCCGGGCACTTTCGTTCCCTGGACACTCCTGGTGTTCCTGCTTCTGGCCATCGTCGCGGTGGCCCTCGTCCACGGGACCTGGATAGGACGCCAGGTGTTCGCAGTTGGCAAGAACAAGGATGCGTCGCGCTACTCCGGCGTGCGGGTAGGCGCACTCAAGACGGGGCTGTTCGCGGTCTCGGGTTTGGTGGCCGCTTTTGCGGGCATCATCCTCACCTCGCGGACTTCGACGGCGAGCCCCGACAACGGACTCAACATGACGCTGGCAGTCGTGACAATCGCCGTCCTGGGCGGCGTCGATATCAATGGCGGCAAGGGCACAGTTCCCGGAGTGATCCTCGCCGTCTTCATTCTTGGGACTCTCAAGAGCGCCTTGACCCAGGCTGGCGTCTCGACGGACTACCAGAACGTCGCCATCGGGTTGCTACTGATCGTCTCAGTCATAGCCCCCCAACTTGCTCGCCAGTCTCGGGTGTTCGTCGACCGCGTTCGCCTCGGTCGGCGACCCCCGACACGCGCCCCGGCGCCTGGCGAGGTCGTTCGATAGCGCTCGAAGGGAGGAATGGTTCGATCCAAACGTTTCGAAGGTGGAGTCGCCCAGTATCCCCTAACTCTCGAAGGAGGAGTTGCTCAATGTTCCATCGCTTGCCGCGAGCGGCCACCGGAATGGCGCTCGTACTAGTGCTTGCAGGTTGTAGCTCGACGGCCGCAACGCCGACAGCTACGGCTTCCACTGCACCCGTCGCCACCCCAACCGCCACCACCGCGCCATCCGAGTCGGCATCGACGTCGGCGTCGGCGTCGGCGTCGGCGTCGGCGTCGGCGTCGGCTGCCGCCTTCTCGGGCAGCATCGTGATGATCCCGAAGCAGATCAACAACCCGTACTTCGACGTCGCCTTCAAGGGCGCCCAGAAGGCCGCGACCACCTTGGGCGGCACGCTGACCCAGGTCGGACCCAGCGCGGCTGATGCGACCCAGCAAATCCCGTTCATCCAGACTGCGACCACGCAGGGCGCGAAGGCGATCGTCGTCTCCGCCGACGACGCCAACGCGATCGCGCCAGCCCTGAAGGCGGCAATGACTGCCGGCATCAAGGTAGTCGGCTATGACTCCAGTCCTGCGGTTGGTGCGTACAACGTGTTCGTGAACCAGGCCGATACCGCCGGCATCGGCAAGGGCCTCGCCGACATGGCTTGCGACGAAGCTCCGAGCTGCACGGGCGAGATCGCCGTCCTCTCGGCTGCCCAGACGGCGACGAACCAGAACGCCTGGATCGCCGCGATGCAGACGACCCTCAAGGACGCCAAGTACTCGAAGCTCGTATGGGATGGAGTCGTCTACGGTAACGACGACCCGACCATCAGCACCACGGTGGCCCAGGGTCTTCTCTCGGCTCACCCGAACCTCAAGGTCATAGTTGCCCCGACGACCGTCGGCATCGTAGCCGCGGCGCAGGTCGTAAAGGCCAAGGGTTTGACCAGCAAGGTCTTCGTGACCGGCCTCGGCACTCCCAAGGGCATGGTCGATTTCGTCAAGGGCGGACAGTCCCCCGAATTCGCCCTTTGGAACGTGACGGACCTCGGCTACCTCGCGTACGCCGTGGCCGTCGATCTCGCCACCGGAGTGATCAAGGGCAATGCGGGCGAGACGTTCACCGTCCCGACCATCAACGGCGGCGCGCCGTACACGATTGGCACGGACGGCGTCGTTGTCCTCGGGCCTCCATTTGTCTTCAACGCGGCCAACATCGACCAGTACGTGGCCTCCTTCGGGTTCTAGCCACGCTCTTCTACCCCATGGTTGCCGACCCCGGCCCGGATCACCCGGCGCCGGGGTCGGCCATTCAGAAAGCAATCACATGGAACGTATCGCCTTTGCGATGAAGCTACTTCCGGGAGCCGAGGCCGAGTACCGGCGGCGACATGCTGCAGTCTGGCCCGAGATGCTCGAGGCGCTCAGGGCAGCCGGAGCTCGGAACTACTCGATCTACCTGCGAGGCGACGATCTGTTCGGGGTGCTCGAGGTCGACGACTTTGCGCGCTTCCGTGCCATGATGGACGGAGCCCCGACAAACACTCGCTGGCAGGCGGAGATGGCGGCTCTGGTCGACCCCTGCATCGATCCGGCGACAGGCTTTCATCGCCGCCTGGACGAGGTGTTCCGTCTCGATTGAGTTCGGCGGCGGCAAGCGTTGTCCCGGCCGTTAAGGTCAGGGAGACGCAACGCAAGGCATACGACCCGCCGGCATTGCGCCGCCCAAGACAGGCGGCGTCCGCAGCAGGAGGTCATAGGCAAAAATGGCGCTAGTGGAACCATTCCCGGACTTGGAGGAGATTCTCGCCTCCATCGGAGCGGGCGGCAGCCACGTGGCCGCCATCGACGCCAGCGAGGGAGCTGCCGGCAACATCTCGGTCTACGTCGGCTGGCCGATCGAGGTGCGTCGGCGTTTCCCGATCATCGAAGAGATCCCACTTCCACGGCGAGTCCCGCACCTCGCAAATCACATCGTCATCGTTACCGGCTCCGGTCGGCGCCTTCGCGAGATCCAGCTCGACCCGGCCGCCAATCTAGGAGTCGTCCGAATCTCCCCCGACGGCGCGACTGGCACGCTCCATACGGCTCCCAACCGTCTCTTCGATCGCGTCACCTCGGAATGGAATTCGCATCTCGCGGTTCACGACGACACGGTGGAGCGGACGGGCACGAACTTCCACGCCGTCGTCCACGCACAACCCCCGCACCTCACATATCTGAGCCATATCCCTGACTATCGAAATGAGGACGTTCTCAACCAGCGCCTCATGCGGTGGGAGCCGGAGACGATCATCAACCTGCCCGCCGGGATCGGTGCGCTGCCGTTCATGCTGCCCGGCTCGGATCTGCTCATGGAAGCGAACGTCAGAAGCCTGCGTGCGCACCGTATCGTCGTGTGGGCAAAGCATGGAGTCATGGCCCGTTCGGACATCTCCGTAAAGCGCGCCGTCGATCGAATCGAGTACGCGGAGACGGCGGCAAACTACGAGTACATGGACCTGCTGATCGGGGGGCGAGCCGAAGGCCTGACGCCCGATGAGATGCGGGCTGTGGTGGCTGCCTTCGACGTCAAGACCACCCTCGTTTGACTGAAGGCGGCGACGCCGGACCAAGTCGAGGCGCCAACAGGCAGCCACGGCTTCTCACTTAGGTCGGGCCGCCCGGACGACCACCTGAGCTTGACACGCCGCTCGGCACGTCATAGCATCAACGAGCCTTTATATAAAGGCTCGTTGTTTTGGCAATCGTCACCGGCGCACGAGGCCAGCTCTGGCTGGCAGCGGCCCTCGGCATCATCTTCGTCACCGCCAGCATCACCGCAGTCCAGCGTACCTGGCACGTCCGAATGCAGCTTCGTAAAGAGGAG
>Ga0182021_10002931_pt1 | contig 20086 bp, 18 predicted proteins | sample 612E3MmetaG_FD_120493 | JGI IMG/M metagenome (GOLD analysis project Ga0182021, IMG submission 120493) | Permafrost microbial communities from Stordalen Mire, Sweden - 612E3M metaG (Illumina Assembly) | ecosystem: Environmental > Terrestrial > Soil > Wetlands > Permafrost | place: Sweden... | reverse complement strand
CTGCCTCACGGCAGTGGTTCAGACCTTTCCAAGGACGACATCGTCGTCCTGATGGCCGGCGACGCTGGTGCGGAGGCCATCATGGGCGCCGTGCGGCGCGCCCGTGCCAAGCTGGTCGCCGTGGTGCTGCCGGCCGGCGGGCCTGCGGCTCACGAGGCGGCCCGGCGGGCGGGCGCTTACGACGACGAGCTCGTGTTCGCCGACCCGGCTACGCCGTGGGCCGCTCACAAGCTGGCCGATGCGGTCGCTCGCGCCGCCGGCCAGAGGGGCCCGGCGCTGGCGCGGCGGCTGCCGGCCGTACGCGACGCCGTCGTCAAGCGGCTGGTGCAGCACGTGGCGCGCCAGAACGCCGCCGTCGGGGCCGTGATCTGGGTGCCGGGCGCCGACATGCCCGTCATGACGCTCAACCAGGTGCGCATGGTGCTGCAGATCGGTGCCGCCTACGGCGAGGACATAGGTCCGCAGCGCGTCCCGGAGGTGCTGACCGTGGTCGGCGCCGGGCTTGGGCTGCGCACGGCCGCGCGCGAGGCGCTCGGCTTTGTGCCGGTCGCCGGCTGGGCCGTCAAGGGCGCCATGGGCTACGCCGGCACGCTGGCTTTGGGCCGCGCGGCCGTGAAGTATTACGAATCCGGCGCTGTGCCGGTCGACCCTTCGAGGGTGAAAGGATTGCTGAACAAAGTTGCCCGACGCGGGAAGGTCAAGGCGGACTGAGGCTGAGCCACACGAGGAGCGTGCCGGCCTGCTGAGTCGCGTCCGGCGACCCGGCCGGTACGTGGGCGGCGAGTTCAACGTGCGGCGTAAGCCCACGGCCGAGCCGCTCATTGTCCTCTCGTACCCAGACGTGTACGAGATAGGTATCTCCAACCCGGCTCTGCAGATCCTCTACTGCCACATCAACGACGCCACGCCGGCCGCTGCCGAGCGGGCGTATTGCCCATGGCCGGACATGGCCGATCTGATGCGTGCCCAGCACGTCCCCTTGTGGACCCTGGAGACGGGTCGGCCCGTGCGTGACGCCGCGTTGTGGGGGTTCACCCTGCCGCACGAGACGACGTACACCAACGTCCTCGAGATGCTGCATCTGGCCGGGGTGCCGCTGCACGCCGAAGAGCGTGGGGAAGACGACCCCGTGGTGCTGGGCGGCGGTCCGGCCATGGCCAACCCGCTGCCGATGAGGCCGTTCTTCGACGCCTTCTTCATCGGCGAGGTCGAGGGCCGGCTGGACGCGCTTGTGGGCGCTGCCCGAGCGGGCACGCGCGCTGCTCGCCTGCGGGCGCTGGCGCGCGTGCCTGGTGTGTGGGTCCCCGGCGAGCCTCTCGAGAAGCCGGTGGAGCGACAGGTGTTCGCTGACTTCTCGGACAGCTCGCCGGTCACCCGTCCTCTCGTGCCGCTCCTGGAGGCTATCCACGACCGGGTCGTGCTGGAGGTGGCCAGGGGCTGCACCGCCGGCTGCCGCTTCTGCCAGGCGGGCATGTGGTACCGGCCGGTGCGGGAGCGACCGGTCGATGCCATCGTCGAGGCCGCCGACGAAGCCCTGCGGCAGACCGGCTGCGACGAGGTCTCGCTGATGTCGCTCTCCAGTTGCGACTACAGCGACATTGAAGAGGCCGTCCGCCGCGTGGGCGAGTTGCGGCCCGGCTTGCGCGTATCGTTGCCGTCTCTGCGTGTCGACTCGGCGGCCATAAGCCTGGCCCGCATGGGCAGCGCCCAGCGCGGGTCCGTGACCCTGGCCCCGGAAGCGGGCCGCCAGCCCATGCGCGACGCGATCAACAAGCGAGTCGACGACGCCATGCTCACCGCGGCCGCGGCGGCGACCTTCGGCGGCGGCTTCACCGGTCTCAAGCTGTATTTCATGATCGGGCTGCCGGGCGAGGACGACGAGGACGTGCGCGCCATCGCCGCCGTCACCAGCGCCATGCGCAACGTGGCGCGCTCCATCGCCGGCGGCCGGGCGCGGGTGTCGGCGGCCGTGTCCGCCTTCGTGCCCAAGGCCGCGACGCCGTTCCAATGGGAGCGCTTCGCCGGCGAGGAAGAAGTAACCCGCCGGCAGCGGCTGTTGCGCGATGTGTGGCCGCGCGGCGTCAAGCTGTCGATGCACGATGCTCGCGCCGCAGTGGTAGAAGCGCGACTGGCGGTGGGCGGCGAGGAGCTCGGCGCACTGGTCGAGGCAGCCTGGCGTCGCGGCGCTCGCTTCGACGGCTGGAGCGAGCACTTCTCACTGGAACGGTGGGAGCTCGCCGCGGGCGACGCCGGAATGAGCCTGCAAGACGGGTCCGAGTCGTCCGCGTCAGCGGCGGGCGCCGCGGCCACCTTTTCGAGGCCGCTGCCGTGGGAGCGCGTCATCGATCCGCTGCTGGACACCGACTTCCTGGCGGCCGAGCGGGAGCGATCCCGCAGCGGCGTTCTGACCGACGACTGCCGCCAAGGCGACTGTACGGCGTGCGGCGTCTGCCGGCCCGGAGTGAAGATGGACCTCGCCCGATGAAGCCCCGCGCGGAGAGAGCACCCGGAGGCGCGTCGTGAGCTGGCTGGTCATCCGTTTCGAGCGACGCGGAGCGGCACGCTACCTGTCCCACCTGGACACGGCGCGGGCGCTGCAGCGCACCTTCGCCCGCGCCGGCCTTCAACTGGCTCTGACCGAGGGAATGCGGCCCAAGCCGCGTTTCAGCCTCGGTCTGCCGCTGCCGGTCGGCGTCGCCGGGCTCGACGAGTTGGCGGCGGCCGAGCTGGCTGCCGACCAGCCCGGCGGATCCGCTGAGATCCTGGCCAGGCTCGCAGCGGCGGCGCCGGAAGGCTTGCTGCCACTCGCTGTCGAAGTGAGCGGCAAGCGCGTGCGGCTCGAGCCGCTGGCGGCCGACTATGAGTGTCTGGTTTCAGTGCCCGCTGCGGAGCTCCTGACGGCGGCCCAAGAATTTGCTCACGCAGACAGCGCTCTGATTGAGCGGGTCTCGCCGAAGGGACGCCGTGAGGTGGACTTGAAGCGATTCGTTGTCGGCGTCGACGTAGCGCCGGCAGACGAAGGGTCTGTGCTCCGCTTCACCGTGCGGCACCGCGCCGACGGCGCGGCCCGCCCAGACGAAGTGGTGCGTGAATTGTTGCGGCGAGCTGAGTGCGAAGAAGATGTCGCCTCGCTCGTGACGCGCGTGAATGTCGTGTATGACGGCCTGCCCGTGGGGGCCTACGGCCGAGAGAGTGAGAGATCGTGAACGCAGACAACAACGACGACGCGGCCCTGGCCGGCCGATCGCCGGAGACGCCGGCCGGTCCAGAGGCCGGCGACGGCGCCGGCGATCCCGAGGCCGGTCGCAGCCGCCGCTCGCGCGGTCATCGCGGAGGGCGGCGCCACAAGGGCGCGGGGCCAGCGATGTCCGCAGAGCAGGACGCGGGTGCCGGGGCGACCGCGAGATCCGAGGTCACGGATGCCGCACCCCCCCAGCCTGACGCCCCGGCGCCGCCCGCCCCGGCCGAAGCTGCGCTGAGTGGCGATGTCCAGGAAGGACAGGCCGCGGCTCCGCGCACCGTCGGCGGCTACTCCGTGCAGCGGCACCGCACGCGCACGCAGGCGAAGAAGCCGGCGCAGACGGCGGCCCAGCGCACGTCGGACGCAGTCGAAGCTGAGCCCAAAGCAGCGCCGTCACCTGGCGAGGCGCCACCGAAGCCTGAGCCGACCGGCCCGACCGCAGAGCAGACACAGGCACGCGTCACGACGACGGCCGAGCCCGCGCCGATTCGGGCGCAGGCCGCTGCCCAGCCGGCACCCGAAGGTGCGGACGCAGTGGCCGCCGACGAGGTTGACGCGGGGGAGGAGGCCTCGGACGAGGCAGCTCGCCCTGCCCGCCGCCGCCGCCGTGGGGGCCGCAGGCACAAGACGGCCGCCCAGAGGGCAGCCGCCGTGGCGGCCGAGGCCGCGAGCTCCGCAACAGAGGAATCTGACACGCCACCGGCTACCGCCGAGACGACGTCTTCGGAGGAAGCCGACCTGGCAGCGACGGCGTCCGTCACCGTGGAGCCGCCGGCGAGGCGGCGCCGCTCGTCGCCACGGTCCAAGGCGGTGGCGCAGGACGCGGCCGCGCCGGTTACGCCTGCCGAAGGTTCGCACACGGAGCAGACTGAGCGTGTCGGCGCCGTGGCGAGTGCGGAAGGAACAGTGGCTGAGGAGCCGCCCAAGCCGGCTCGCCGCCGCAGGGGTCGCGGCCGCGGAGCGGCATCCACCGAAGGAGCTGCGGAGACGGCAGCGACCGGCGACGCTGCCGCTGCCATCGCACCCATCGCTGAGGCGGCTGTGCCGGAGGGCGCGGCCGCCGCGGAAGAGCCGCCCAAGCCGGCTCGCCGCCGCAGGGGTCGCGGCCGGGGAACCACAGCCGCGCAAGCGGACGCAGAGACGAGTCCACAGGCAGGCGCCGAAGTGCCGGCCACCGCCCCGACAGAGTCGACGGAAGACGAGGCATCCACCGCACCGGCGCGCAAGCGCCGCTCGCCGCGGCGCCCGAAGACCGCAGCCGACGTAGACGCGGCCGCGGCCGACGCCGGCACAGCTGTCGCCGAAGGTCGGGCGCCGTACGCCGAGACCGCTGAGGAAGGGCGCCGGCGCGGGCGGCGGCCGAGTCGCCGGCCGGCCGGGCCGCCGCCGATCCCGCCCACGGAGCGTGTCATCCTGGCCAGCCAGGAGTACGGCGAGCTGCGGGTGGTGCTGCTCGAACAGGGACGGCTGGCTGAGGTCTACTTCCAGCGCCCAGAGCGGCCCTCCTATCTGGGCAACATCTACCGGGCCAAGGTCGAGAGCGTGCTGCGCGGCATGGACGCCGCCTTCGTCGACTTCGGGCTGGAGAAGAACGGCTTTCTGCACGTCGATGAAGTGACCGTGGAGAACGGCAGCTCGCGCCATGGCCGGCGGATCACCCAGCTGCTGCAGAACGGCCAGGAGATCCTCGTGCAGGTGACCAAGGACCCAATGGGCAGCAAGGGCGCTCGCCTTACTACGCGCATGTCCCTGCCGGGTCGCTATCTGGTCTACGTCCCTGGGGGCAGTGGTGTCGGCGTCTCGCGCCGCTTGCCGCAAGAGGAGCGAGAGCGCCTGCGTGACATCTGCAAGGCGCTCAACGCCAAAGACGCCGGCCTGATTGTGCGGACCGTCGCCGAAGGCAAGGGGCTGGAAGAGCTGCGCCGCGACCTGCAGTATCTGGCGCGTTCCTGGACGCGGATCAAAGCGAAGTCCAAGACGGCGCCTGTGCCAGGCCTGGTGCACGAAGAGGTCGACGTGGCGCTTTCCGTGGCGCGCGACCTCTTCAACGAATCTTGCTCACGCTTCATCGTCGACGGCGAGAAACTGCGCAAGGAGGCGACGGCCTATATCAGCCGCGTCGCCCCGGAGCTAGTGGATCGCATTGAGCTGCACGAGGGTCCCGAGGCACTCTTCGACGCCTGGGGCATCGAGGAGCAACTGGACCGCACGCTCATGCGGCGGGTCACGCTGCCCAGCGGCGGCAACATCGTGATCGACCACACTGAGGCGCTCACGGTGATCGACGTCAACAGCGGCAAATACACCGGCGGCAGCGGGCTGGAGGACACGATCACCAAGACCAACCTCGAAGCAGCCTCGGAGGCCGTACACCAGCTTCGCCTGCGCGACATCGGCGGCATCATCGTCATCGACTTCATCGACATGGAGCGCTCAGAGAACCGCAAGGCGGTGCTCGGCAAGCTGGAGACGGAACTGGCTCGGGACCGCACCAAGACTTACGTGGTCGAGATCTCTCCGCTCGGCCTGGTCGAGATGACGCGGCAGAACACCACCGACGGGGCGCGGGGCATACTCACCAAGCCCTGCCCCACATGCCTGAGCACGGCGCGGGTGCCCACCGAAGACACCGTCGCGCGCCGGGTGGAACGGCAACTGCGTGCCATCGCAGTCTCCAACCGCGCCGCTGCCCTTCTTATCGAGGTCAACGGCAACGTCGCCCAGCGGCTTTCCGGCAACGATCGCATCCGGCGACTCGAAAAGGACACCGGCAAGAAGTTCATCTTCCAGGGCTCCAAGACGTTGCCGGTGGAGACCTTCGAGCTCATCGCTAGCGGCTCGGCCAAGGAGATCGAGACACAGCGCATCCCCGTGGTCGAGGGAGCCGAGCTGGACGTGCAGATTGAGCACTCACTCACGTACAGTCCGCGCGATGCGGTGGCTGTGGTGGAGGGGTATCCTCTGGTAGTGAAGAACGGGCGTCAGTTCCTGGGCCTGCGTCGTCGCGTCAGGGTCGAGACGGCCATCAGAAGCGGCGGGGCCGCAGTCATCGTGGGCTCCGCGGCGACGTGAGAGGCGGGCCTGCTCGTTTGACACCCAGCGTCACCATGCCCTAGCATAATCGCCCGTTGTCCTGAGGGAGTCCATATGACCGAAAGCCCCGTCACGTATGCCATCGTCCGCGTGGGCGGCAAGCAGTATCGGGTCGCCGTAGGCGACCAACTGCTCGTCGATCGCCTGGACGTTGAAGAAGGAAAGACACTCTCGCTTGATCCGCTCCTGGTCCGCACGGCCAGCGGTGACTACGACGCCGCCGCCATCAAGGGTGCCAAAGTCAAGGCCAAGGTCGTGGAGCACACGCTGGGCGTGAAGATCAGAGTGTTCACGTACAAGCCCAAGTCGACGTTCAAGAAGACCAAGGGCCATCGCAGCCGCCTGTCTCGCATAGCCATAGAATCCATCGCCCTCAAGGAGAACTGAAGTGGCTCACAAAAAGGGCGCGGGCACCAGCCGTAACGGCCGCGACTCGGCGGCCAAACGCCTCGGCGTGAAGGTGTTTGCCGGGCAAGTCGTCCCGGCCGGCTCCATCATCGTCCGCCAGCGTGGCACCATCTTCCGGCCCGGCAACGGCGCCGGCATCGGGCGGGACCACACCATCTTCGCGACGGTCTCCGGCCGCGTGGGCTTCATCACCAAGCGCGCCGGCCGCTTCATCTCGGTCCTGCCCGAGTGACGCACCGGCCACCGCCGGTGGCCACACACTGACGCCATGCTGGCCGACAAAGCCAAGATCTGCGTTCGCGGAGGCGACGGCGGCAGCGGCTGCGTCAGCTTCCGGCGGGAGAAATACGTCCCCAAGGGCGGTCCAGACGGTGGCGACGGAGGTCGCGGCGGAGACGTCGTGCTTGTGGCCAGCGGCCAGGTCCGTGATCTCGCGAGTTTCCTGCACAAGGTCCACTACACGGCGCCGCGTGGTGGTCACGGCAGCGGCGCGCAGCGGCACGGAGCAGACGGAGCGCTGTTGACGGTCCCGGTGCCGATCGGCACCGAGGTGCGCACGTTCGACGGCGAGCTTCTGGCGGATCTCGCCGTCGAAGGCGCCAGCATGCAGGTGGCAACCGGCGGCGAGGGCGGCCGCGGCAACTCCCGCTTCGCCTCCTCGCGACATCGGGCTCCCGGCTTTGCAGAGCGAGGCCTGCCGGTGCAGGAGCGCTGGCTCACTCTCACCATGAAACTGCTGGCCGACGTCGGTCTGGTGGGGTTGCCCAACGCCGGCAAGTCCTCACTGTTGGCGGCCATGACGCGCGCCCGGCCACGCATCGCCCCTTATCCTTTCACGACCTTGGAACCCAACCTCGGCGTGCTGGAGGCCGGCGAGCGGCGGTTGGTGCTGGCAGACATCCCGGGGCTCGTCGAGGGCGCCAGCGCCGGAGTAGGGCTCGGGCATCAGTTTCTGGCCCACGTTGAGCGCACGGCCGTCCTCGTGTACGTGGTCGACGTGGCGGAAGGGGCCGAGGCGGCAATGAGCGCCCTGGCCACTGTGCGCGCCGAGCTGGAAGCGTTCGCGCCGGCGCTCGTCGAGCGGCCGGCAGTCATCGCTCTCAGCAAGTGCGACCTGGTGGACGAGCGCGTCGCTGAAGAAACGGCCGGAGCTGTGCGTGCACACGCGGCCGGCACGATCGTCGTGCCGGTCTCCAGCGCCTCGGGGTGGGGTCTGCCGGCGCTGACCGACGCCGTCGCAGCCGCCCTGCCGGAGCCGGCCTCGCTTCCGGTCCGGCCGGCCGAGCCGCCGATACTGCGGCCGGCGCAGGATCGAGTCTCCAGATTCAGCGTTGAGCGCGGAGACGATGGGTTCCGAGTGTACGGCGCCGCGCTAGAGCGCCTGGTCGCCAAGGCCAACCTCGACAACGAGGAAGCCGTGGCCTACCTGCAGCAGGTCATGGAGCGCGCCGGAGTGAGCGAGGCCCTGCGCCGCGCCGGAGCACAGCCGGGAGACGCTGTGCTGGTCGGCGATCAGGAGTTCGAGTTCAGCTGAGCGACGCCGCGGGCGGGCCGCGGCCGCCGTTGACGTGCGTGCCCCCGCCTTCCGAGCCTCGCGCAGACACTGTCTGCCGCCTGACCGTGGTACCCTGTGCACAATGACTCCGGAGGCTTGGTGAGCATCGAAGACGTCTGTCGCGCGGCGCACGCCGCCGCCGCCCAGCTTGCCTTGCTCACCGGAGATCGCAAGGACGACGCTCTGGAGCACGTAGCGGAGGCGCTGGAGCGCCGCTTCGACGAGATCCTGCGAGACAACGCCGACGACCTCGCCGAGGCACGCAGCTCGCGCCTACCGGAGGCCATGATAGACCGCCTGCTGCTGGACGAGGCGCGCCTGCGCGAGATCATCGCCAGCGTGCGCGCCGTGCAGGCGCTGCCGGACCCGGTCGGCGAGGTGGTCCGCGGCTGGCGCCTCCCGAACGGCCTGGAGGTACGCCAGGAGCGCGTGCCTCTGGGAGTGGTGGCCGTGGTCTACGAATCGCGCCCCAACGTCACGGTCGACGCGGCGGCCCTCTGCCTGAAGACAGGCAACGCCGTCATCCTGCGCGGTGGCTCGGCCGCTCGCCACACCAACCGCTTGCTTGCCGAAGTCGTGGAGGGCGCCGTGCTCGAAGCAGGGTTGCCGGCGCGCTCCGTCTCACATCTTTCGCCCGATCGCGACGAGCTTCTCGAACTGCTCAAGCAGCGCGACTTCGTGGACGTCATCATCCCGCGGGGCAGCTCGGACCTCATGGAGTACCTGCAGGCGCACAGCCAGATCCCGGTGCTGCACGCCGCCGGGGGCAACTGCCACGTCTACGTAGACGCCGCCGCCGACCTGGAGAAGGCGCTGGCCATCGTCGTCAATGCCAAATGCCAGCGCCCTGGGGTCTGCAACTCCGTGGAGACGCTGCTCGTTCACGAGAAAGCCGCCACCGACTTTCTGCCGCGGGCCTTCGCCGAGCTGGGCCGCCGCGGCGTCGAGCTCGCCGTAGATCGCGCCGCGGCTTCCTTGACTCCCGAGATCCCTCTCAAGCGGGCCAACAAGGCCCACTACGAGACCGAGTTCCTGGGGCTCAAGCTGGCCGTCCGCGTTGTCGCTTCGCTCGACGAGGCGGTAGAGCATATCGCCACTTTTGGCACGCGCCATTCGGAGGCCATCATCACGGAGGACGCCGAGGCCGCCCGTTCATTCACCCGCCGGGTGGACGCGGCCTGCGTCTACGTCAACGCGTCCACACGCTTCACAGATGGCGAGCAGTTCGGGTTCGGCGCCAGCATCGGCATCTCGACTCAGAAGCTGCATGCGCGCGGGCCCATCGGTCCCCGTGAGCTCACTTGCGCCAAGTACGTCGTTTGGGGAGACGGGCAGGTGCGCCCGTAGTGCACGCGGTGGCCTCCGGTCGCTCGTCTCGGCGGCCCCGGCATCGCAGGGCACGCTAGTCGTCATGGCGGGCGCCAGCCGGCAGGTCGGAGTTCTGGGAGGCAGCTTCAATCCGCCTCACCTGGGCCACCTCATCATCGCCTCAGAGGCGCAGTGGCGTCTCGGCCTGGACGAGGTGCTCTTCGTGCCGGCCGCGGATCCGCCGCACAAGCCGATAGCCGGCGGCCTCACAGCCGCCGAACGGCTATTGCTCACGCAGGCGGCACTGTCCGGCGAGCCGCGATTCGCGGTGTCTACTGTAGAGATCGACCGCGACCTGCGTTTCACGGTCGACACGCTGGCCGCGCTGCGTGAGCAACTGCCGCAGGCCAGTCTCCACTTCATCGCCGGCTCGGACTCGCTGCTCGCGCTGCACACCTGGCGTGAGCCGGAACGCATCCTGTCGCTCTGCCGCTTCGTCGTGGCGCCGCGTCCGGGCGACGACGAGGAGGCGACACAGGCGGCGGCGAACCGTTGGGGAGCGTCCGTCAGTGTGCTGCGGTCGGTTCGCATAGGCATCTCGTCTACCGATGTGCGCGGGCGGGTGCGCGCCGGCGAGCCCATCCGCTTCCTTGTGCCGGACGCGGTAGGGCGGCTCATCGCCGAGAAAGGATGGTACCGCGACTCGTGATGACTGAGACCCAGGCAGAAGCGCTCGTCGCGGGCCGCATCTCTCCCGGGTTGCTCGACCACTGCCGCGGTGTAGGCCGCTACGCGGCCCAGCTGGCGCAGCGCTGGGGTGCGCCGGTTGACGAGGCGCTGGTCGGGGGGCTGCTGCACGACTACTGTCGCGAGATGACCGGCGCACAGATCCTGGAGCGCTGTCACGACCTGGACGTGCCGGTCTCCGAGCTGGAGCGCCGGCGGCCGGTGCAACTGCTGCACGCCAGACTGGCCGCTGCCGAGCTCTCTTCCCAGGACCTCAGCGCCGACTGCCTGGACGCCATTGCCCGGCACACCGTCGGCGGCGCCGGCATGAGCCTTCTGGCCCAGTGCCTCTACGTGGCCGACACCGCCGAGCCGGGCCGCACCTACAAGGGCGCCGCCGGGCTGCGAGCTCTGGCCGTGGAATCGCTGAGAGACGCCGTGCTGGCGAGCGCAGCGCGAACGCTTCAGCACCTTGTGGAGCGCGGCCGCCCGATCCACCCCGACACCATCGCCCTCTACAACGAGTTGACGAGCTGACTGTGGCCAGAAAGCCGGACAAGGGCTACCGTGTCTCCCGCCTGAAGGCGCGCCGCCGCGAGCGGCTGCAACGCTGGCAGTTCGTCGTGCTCGTGTTGCTGGCCGTCGCCGTCACGCTGGGCGCGATCTTCGGCGCCTACACGCTCGTCAAACGCCTTTCTCACCATGCCGCGCCGGTCGATGCCCGGACTGGGCTCGTCTTGCTGACCGTGGGTGCGCACGACTCACTGCACAAGCCGATAGCTGCCCTGGCCCTGTACGACCCGGTGCTCAGCGGCTGGCGTCTGTTCGCGCTCCCGCGGGAACTTCTGCTGGAGAGTGCCTCCGGCGCCTATGTCATGGCCGGCGACGCGATGGGTTCGCCGGCCCTCAGCGCCGACCTCGCCCGGCTCACCCGCGCCAAGGTCACGCGAGAGATCGCTATCTCCTACGCGTCGCTGATCAAGCTGGCCGGCGGCGGGCCATTTGGTGTGCAGCTCGCCCAACCGGCCACGGTGCAGGTCGACGGCGCCTGGCGCACCTTCGATGGCGCTTTCACCGTGGCGGCCGGCGAGCTGCCGGCCCTCCTCAGCGCCACCGGCAAGAGCGGGGAAGACGAGGACGCCATCGCCGAGGCGGTCCTCACCGCGACCCTGCACGGCGGCGCGTTGCTCACCGCACAGCAACGTTCGGCAGCCGTGGGAGCCGCCGTCGGCAGCACTCTGGACGACCGGGCCGCGGCCGCGGCTCGCCAGGTGCTCAGCGGCCTGCTGGCGGGCCGCGTGACTATCGAGCGCTTCCCATCCACAGGGGTGGTCTCAGAGGGGCAGTTCGCCTTCCGGCCAGATCCCTCGCAGATCATGAGTGACGTGACGCGTCGCATCCCAGGCTATGCCGCCAGGTTCACCGTGCTCGTGCGCAACGGCACAGGGGAGGTCGGCATCGGCGAGTTGGTGCGTCAACGACTGGCGGTGCTGGACGTGAACCTGCCGTCGCCCAGCAACGCCGCAGCCTTCGACTACAAGCAGACCCAGATCCTGGCGGGCTCTCAAGCGCTGGGGGTGGCCCAGGACGTGCGTGTTATACTCGGCCGCGGCGTGGTGCTCAGTGGGCAGAACCTGCCTGCCACCACGCTGGTCATCATCATCGGGTCAGATCTCAAAGCAAAGGACCTCCAGTAAGCGAGAACGAGCAACTGGCGCGCGGCCGGGCGGTCGGCGCAGAAGCCATCCGCCTGGCCTATGAGAAAAAGGCAACCGACGCCGTCCTCATCCAGATGAGCGAGGCGGTCACTTTCACCGACTGGTTCGTGGTGGTCACCGGCGGGAACCCCCGCCAGACAAAAGCTATCTCAGACGAGATCCAGCGCGGCCTGCGTGAGCAGGGTGTAAAGTCTGCGCGAGCCGAAGGCGAGCGAGAAGGCGATTGGATCCTGATCGACTACCTCGACGTGGTGGTACACGTGTTCACACCCGCCGCCCGCGAGTTCTATCGGCTGGAGAAGCTCTGGGGCGACGTGCCGCAGACGTGGTTCTCTGAGGAAAGGATGTCGCGCGTCGGGGACGAAGGTGGCGCTGGATAGGAGGCTGGAAGTTGAGACACGTCGGCATCACGCGAAGGGTTGCCCTGCTTGCCCTGGCAGTGTTCTTGGGGCTGGCGGTGTCGTGCGCCGTCGCCGCGACGGCCTCCGCAAGCGGCTTTCATCTCACGTCAAGTGAGGTCGCCGTAGCAAAGCTCCTCGACCAGACCAGAGTGCAGCATGGCCTGCACCCGCTCCAGGTGCGCACTTCGCTGTGCCGAGCCGCCCGGGCGCATTCGGGGGAGATGGTCGTCAAGGGCTTCTTCTCCCATTCCTCGTTCAGCGGTGAGTCGCAGGCCGGGCGCGTGGCGCGCTACGGGTATGCGCTCAAGGGCTGCGTCTCGTGGTGCACAGGGGAGGTCATTGGGTACGGCACGAGGTCGGCGGGGGGACCGCAGGCCATCGTGAATGCGTGGCTGCACAGCGCGGCGCACCGGGCTCTGCTCCTGGACCCGCGCTGGCGGGACGTGGGAGTGGGGCGGGCTTTCGGCACGTTTCGAGGTCGCGCCTGGGCCTCGGTCTTCACGGTAGATGTAGGCCTGCGCATCCACTGACGCCGCCGCCGGCCGTCTCCGGCGACCCCCGCTTTCGGACGACCCGCGTGTTGTCTTCCGTCACTTGGCGGGCATACACTACGAACATATGTTCGCCTCACGATCCATCCTCCACATAGATATGGACGCCTTCTTCGCGTCGGTCGAGCAGGTCAAGCGTCCAGAGCTTCGCGGCCTCCCGGTGGTGGTCGGCGGTCAGCCGGGCGGCCGCGGCGTCGTCGCCACGGCGTCCTATGAGGCGCGCGCCTGCGGGGTGCGCACGGCCATGCCGGTGGGGCAGGCGGCGCGGCTCTGCCCGCAGGCGGTCTTCCTGCCACCAGACTTCAGGGCCTACACCGCCGTCCACGACCGGCTGGTGGCGCTCTTTCAGGACTACACGGACCAAGTCGAGGTCGTGTCTATCGATGAGGCTTTTCTGGACGTCACCGGCAGCCGCCGCCTGTTCGGCCCGCCGCAGGCCATCGCCTGCCGCATCCAGCAGGCCGTGCTGCGCTCCGAAGACATCACCTGCTCCATCGGCATCGGTCCCACCAAACTGCTCGCCAAACTCGCCGCCACCATCAACAAGCCGGCCGGCATCGGCCAGTTCACGGAGGCAGACGTTCACGGAAAGCTGCGCGAGCTTCAGGTGCGCGAGCTATGGGGCATAGGGCCGGCCACAGAGCAGCGGCTCACGGCGCTCGGCATCAGCACCGTGGCGCTGTTGCAGGACGCTCCACTCAGCCTGCTCACGGCAGCCTTCGGCGACTCTGCCCATGCATTGCGGCGGCTTGCGTACGGACACGGCCTGTCGGCCGTGCGGCCTCGCGTCCAAGGGCCTAAATCGGTGGGCGCGGAGGTCACGTTCGCCCAGGACGTCGGCGAGCGGCAGCAGCTGAATGCCGCCTTGCTCAGCCTTGCCGACCAGGTCATGACCCGCATGCGCCGCCACGGTCTGTCGGCGCGCACCGTCGTCCTCAAAGTGCGCTTCAGCACGTTCCACACCATCACCCGGCGCACCACTTTGCCGGCGGCTACCGTGAGTACCCGGGCGGTGCACGAGGCGGCCACGGCGCTCCTGGACCAGATCGAACTCCACGGCCGCCTCGTGCGCCTCGTCGGGGTCAGTGTGGGCAACCTGCACGCCAAAGCGTTCCAGCTCACGTTAGACGACGGCTGGAAAGAGGCGGCGCTCTACGAAAGCGTCGACCGCGTGCGCGCCAAGTACGGCTCGCGCAGCATCCGGCTGGCCGGCGCCGGGCTGGCTCCCGTGTCGCGCCCCGCGCTCGCCGCTGCCTGGCCCGATGCCCGTATGCTAGACTTTCGGCTTCGTGGCTACCCCGACATGGACGGTGGGTCGAGCGGGGCTTCGCATCGTAGTAGCCAGCGGCAGACCAGCTGGGCGAAGCCGCCCACAGAGCCCCTTGAAGGAACACAGTAGCCGCCGCGCGCTCCGGCGCCGGCAGCTCACGACAGGAGAGCGAGCATGAACGACCCGGGCAAGATCAGAAACATCGCACTGGTGGGTCACCGGGGCACCGGCAAGACGTCACTGCTGGAAGCGATGCTGTACCGCTCGGGCGCGGTCAACCGGCTCGGTACCGTGCAAGATGGCACCACCGTCTCCGACTTCGACGAGGACGAAAAGAAGCGCCAGCTCAGCCTCTCGGCCACCCTCGCCAACGTCGAGCGCAAGGGCGTCCTCTACAACCTCATCGACACTCCCGGCGACCCGAGCTTCCAGGCCGACACCATCGCCGCCCTGCGGGTCGTCGAGACCGCACTGGTGCTGGTCAACAGCGTCAACGGCGTCGAGGTGCACACCGAGCGCCTGTGGGCGCGGGCCGAGCAGCGCGGCCTGGCCCGCGTCCTTCTCTGCAACATGCTGGACCGGGAGCGGGCAGACTTCGACACCGCCCTGGCAGCCCTGCGGCAGGCATTCGGCCAGCAGGTCGTCGCGGTGCAAATGCCGATCGGCTCCGAACACACCTTCAACGGTGTCGTCGACCTTCTGTCCATGAAGGCCTACACCGTCGCCGACGGAAAGGCCTCAGAGGGCCAGATCCCGGCCGACCTCGCCGAGCGCGCCGCCGAGCTGCGCGACAAACTAACGGAGGCCGTGGCAGAGACCGACGACGCCCTCATCGAGAAGTACCTCGAAGGAGAAGAGATCAGCGCCGCCGAGTTCCAGGAGGCGTTCTCGGCAGCCGTCAGGCGGGCGCGTCTTTTTCCGGTCGCGGCCGGCTCGGCCACCCATCTGGTGGGCGTAGAGCCGCTGCTCGAGCTGCTTGCCACGGCGCCCTCGCCGGTCGATCTGCCGGCCCCTGAGGCCATGGCTCCAGACGGCTCGCCGGTCGAACTCACCTCAGACCCGTCCCGGCCGGCGGCCGCCCTCGTGTTCAAGACGCTCGCCGACCAGTTCAGCGGCCGCATCAACCTGTTCCGCGTCTTCCAGGGCACAGTCAAGAGCGACAGCAACCTGGTCGATGCCAGAGACGGCCACAAGGAACGCGTCGGCCAGCTGCTCAAGCCGATGGGCAAAGAGCAGAAGCCCATCGACGCCCTGGTGGCCGGCGACATCGGCGCCGTGGCCAAGCTGAAAGACGTGCTCACCGGCGATGCGCTGTGCGCGGAAGGCCAGGGGATCTCCGTCACGTTCCCGCCGTTCGACTTCCCGGCGCCCCTCATGACGCAGGCCGTCACCGCCAAGAGCAAGGGCGACGAAGACAAGGTCATCAGCTCGCTTCGTCGCCTCTCTGAAGAAGACCCCATGATGTCGGTGCAGCGCGACCCGCAGACCGGCGAGATGATCGTCTCCGGCATGAGTCAGGTGCACATCGAGGTCATCAGCGAGCGCATCAAGCGCCGCTTCGGTGTAGAGGTCGACCTTCACCCGCCGCGGGTCCCGTATCGCGAGACCATCAAGCAGGCCTCCAAGGCGCAGGGCCGCCACAAGAAGCAGACGGGCGGCCGCGGCCAATTCGGCGACACGTGGATCGAGCTTCAGCCCATGGGTCGTGGAGAGGGCTTCGAGTTCGTCGACAAGATCGTCGGCGGCGTCATTCCTCGCAACTACATCCCGGCCGTCGAAAAGGGCATCGTGGAGGCCATGCACGAGGGCTACATCGCCGGGTACCCGGTGGTCGACTTCCGGGCCATCCTGTACGACGGCTCGCACCATCCGGTGGACTCCTCTGAGATGGCCTTCAAGATCGCCGGCTCTCTGGGCTTCAAGAAGGCCATGGAGAAGGCCCAGCCTGTGCTGCTCGAGCCGATCATGTCGGTCGACGTCACCGTTCCGGAAGAGAACGTGGGCGACATCATGGGCGATCTCAACTCTCGTCGGGGCCGCGTGCTGGGCAGCACGCCTCGCGGCCACTACACTGTTATCAATGCCGAGGTCCCGCTGGCCGAGATGCTCAGCTACGCTCCGGTGCTGACGTCCATGACCGGAGGGCGCGGCGACTACTCCATGGAGTTCCTGCGCTATGAAGAGGTGCCGGCCCACATGGCCGGCAAGATCGTCGAAGAACAGAAGAAGGCTCGCGAAGAGGCCCACTGAGATCGCGGGCCGCTGAGCCAGAGGGGGTGAGGTAGCAGTGTCTGGTCACTCCAAGTGGTCGACCATCAAGCACAAGAAGGGCAAGGAGGACGCCCGGCGCGGCCAGCTCTTCTCCAAGCTGTCGCGCGCCATCACGGTGGCCGCCAAAGAGGGCGGCCCAGATCCGGCCACTAATGCGACGCTCCTCGGCGCCATCGACAAGGCGCGTAGCTACAGCATGCCGAAGGACAACATCGACCGCGCCATGCAGCGCGGCGCCGGAGCCGGCGAGGGCACCAACTACGAGCACATCGACTACGAGGGCTACGGCCCCGCCGGCGTTGCCGTGGTCGTCGAGGTCCTCACCGACAACCGCAACCGGTCGGCGGCCGACATCCGTAACATCTTCGCCAAGCACAACGGCAGCCTGGCGCAGCCGGGTGCGGTGGCCTGGCAGTTCGAGCGCCGCGGCTCCATCATGGTCGACGCCGAGAAGTATGAGGAAGACGACGTCATGGCCGCGGCCGCCGATGCCGGCGCCGACGACATCGTCCACGACGGTACCTCGTTCCAGGTGCTCACCGAGCCGACAGCCTTTGTGGCCGTCCGTGACGGCCTCAAGGCAGCCGGCATCCAGCCGGACAGCGCCGAGCTCACCCTGATGCCCAAGACGACGGTGGTCCTGGACGAGGCGGATGCGCGTCGCACGCTGCGCCTCGTGGACGCGCTGGAAGACAACGACGACGTGCAAGAGGTCTACGCCAACTTCGACATTCCAGAAGAGATCCTGGAAGCAGTGGCAGAGTAGTCGGCTTCGCGGGGCGGTCGGACGCTCGGCGAGGCGTATGCGGTGGGCGGGGTGCCAGTGAACTCTCTTGCGCAGTCCATATGTCTCGGGACACGCCCGACCGGCCGGCAGAGCGGTAGCGGTCGGGCGGGCGAGTGATCATCCTCGGCATCGATCCCGGTACCGCCAGCACGGGCTGGGGGGTGGTCCGTCAAGACGGCAACCAGCTCTGCTCCCTGGGGTTCGGCTGCATCGTCACCTCCGCCAAACACGACATGGCCACCCGCCTCCGACAGATCCACGACGAGATGGAGATGTTGTTGCGCCGCTTCAAGCCGGAAGCGGTGGCCATCGAAGAGCTCTTCGTGAACGTCAACGTGAAGACGGCCCTTGCCGTCGGGCACGCGCGGGGGGTCATCATCCTGGCGGCGGCAGTACACGGCGTCAGCCCCCACGACTACAGCCCCTTGTGCATCAAGCAGGCCGTCACAGGCTACGGACGCGCCAGCAAGATCCAGGTGCAGGAGATGACCAAGGCCATCCTCAGCCTGGATCGCATCCCGCAGCCCGATCACGCCGCCGACGCGCTCGCCGTGGCCATCACGCACGCTCACTACAGCCCCTGCGGTCTGCGTCCACTGGGAGTGAAGCGGCAGTGATCGCCCGCCTGCGCGGCACAGTGCAGGAGGCAGACGGCGACCGCGTTGTGCTCGACGTCGGCGGCATCGGCTTCGAGGTCGGCTGCCCCGGCCCGGTCGCGGCTCAGCTCGCGCTGAAGGTCGGCGAGACGGCATCCCTGTACACCTATCTGCACGTTCGCGACGACGTAGTGCAGCTGTACGGGTTCGCCTCGCCGCGCGAGCGGTCGTTCTTCCGCTTGCTCATCAGCGTCAGCGGCGTTGGCCCCAAGGTGGCCGTCGCCATACTGTCGGCCTATCCCGTGGCGGATCTGGAGCTGGCCGTCTTCAGTGCCGATGCCAAGCGGTTCGAGAGTATTCCGGGGATCGGCAAGAAGCTCGCCCAGCGGCTTCTGGTTGAGCTCAAGGACCGCATCGTTCCCGGCCCGGAGGCGGTCACGGCCGGTGCGCTGCCAGGCTCCGCCGCCGCCTCGGTGCTGGTGGCCGCCCGCTCGGCGTTGATGAACCTGGGCATGACCATCACCGAGGCCGACGCGGCTCTCAAGGGGGCGCCGCCCGGCATGCCGGTCGAAGAGCTCGTCAAGCACGCGCTGCGAAAGGGCCAGGAATGATCGACCCTAAGGGCAGGCTCGGCGATCCGAGTGAGACGGTCGAAGACGGTGATGTGGAAATCACGCTCCGGCCGCGCTCGTTCGCCGAGTTCGTGGGCCAGCGCGCAGCCAAGGAGCAGCTGCAGATCTTCGTGCAGGCGGCCCGCAACCGCGGCGACACGCTCGACCACGTCCTGTTGGCCGGCCCACCCGGTCTGGGCAAGACCACGCTTGCCGGCATCATCTCGGCCGAGCTGGGCGTCAGCATGCACACCACTTCGGGGCCGGCCATGGAGCGCAAGGTCGACGTGGCCGGCCTGCTCACGAACCTGCAAAAGGGAGATGTGCTGTTCGTCGACGAGATCCATCGCCTGAATGCCGCCGTGGAAGAAGTCCTGTATCCGGCCATGGAAGACTACGAGATCGACATCATGATCGGCGAGGGCCCGGCGGCGCGCAGCATCCGCATGGGCGTGCCGCCATTCACACTTATCGGGGCAACTACACGCACTGGGCTCCTCACCACGCCGCTGCGGGACCGTTTCGGCGTGTGGCAGCGGCTGGAGTACTACGACGACGACGAGCTGGCGGCCATCGTGCGGCGGTCCGCCGGCATCCTCAACACGCCGATCGACGACGAATCCACCCTGGAGATCGCCCGCCGGGCACGCGGTACGCCGCGGGTCGCCAACCGGCTTCTACGCCGGGTGCGCGACTTCGCCGAGGTGCGCCACCAGGGGTCGGTCACCCATCAGATCTGTTTGGACGCACTGGAGCTCTTCCAGGTCGACGCGGAGGGCCTGGACAAGCTGGACCGCGACATCCTGTACGCGATCTGTCACAAGTTCGACGGCGGGCCGGTAGGCCTGGACACGCTAGCGGTCGCCCTCGGCGAGGAGTCGGACACCCTCCAGGACGTCTACGAGCCCTATCTGATCATGCGCGGCTTCATCATGCGGACGCCGCGCGGCCGCATGCTGACCAAGACCGGCTTTCGGCACTGCGGCATGGAGCCGCCACCGGGACCCGCCACCCTGTTCGGGTAGAGAAGAGATAGGTGAGCACGGCGCACCGTCGCGTGCGGCCGCCGGCATATCGGATGACATGAACGAATTCCTCCTCCTTCACACCTGTTGCGGGCCCTGTGCCAGCGGCTCCGTGCCGGCCTGGCGCGCCGAAGGACTCGAGCCGACGGCGTTCTTCTGCAACCCGAACGTCCAGCCGGCGGCTGAATACGAGCGCCGGCTGAGGGCGGCACGCGCGCTGGCTGCGGCGCTTGCAGTGCGCCTGGAAGTATCTGAGCTGGATGTGGCCGCCGTTCATCCGTGGCATATGGACGCCTGCCTGGGTGGTCGCCCGCCGGCGCCCCCAGAGCGCTGCCGCAGCTGCGTCGGCGCCAGGATGCAGGCCACCGCTCGCCGTTGCGCGGAGCTTGGCATGCCGCGCTTCTCCACTACCCTCGCCATCAGCCCATACCAGGCGCACGACATCATCCAGGAGACGGGCCAGGCGGCCGCCCAACGACACGGCGTCGAGTTCCTCTACGCCGACCAGCGCCGCTACTACGCCCG
>Ga0182021_10002930_pt1 | contig 20095 bp, 21 predicted proteins | sample 612E3MmetaG_FD_120493 | JGI IMG/M metagenome (GOLD analysis project Ga0182021, IMG submission 120493) | Permafrost microbial communities from Stordalen Mire, Sweden - 612E3M metaG (Illumina Assembly) | ecosystem: Environmental > Terrestrial > Soil > Wetlands > Permafrost | place: Sweden... | reverse complement strand
TGCTCGCCTGTAGAGGTATACAGGTATACGTAAAATTTACCATCAATATTAAACGGAGGGATATCGAAGTCCACCCATAACGGCGGCATATATGGAAAAGTGCCACGCACCGGGAACTTGGCGATTGCGTATGTTTGGTCATATAGCACAGACTTCATATCACTATCAAGGATATACAGGTCAAATGTTCTTCCATCCCATCCTTGTCCGTAGATCCCACCGCAAATACGTACCTTGCTAATCCTGAACGGAGGGTTAGGCGGTGTGAAGTCAATTAGGAAACCGCCGTTATAGTTCGCCCATAAGACAGTCTTTGATCTATCATTATCATACTTCAGCTCCGTCTCCTGCTGGGCCAGGGCTTTCACGCTGAACTTAGCGTTTGCATTATGCAAGGACACGGTATATATTCCCGATTTCTTCGTGGGAATCACATATGTGAGGGTCCTGGTTGCCCCGGGTTGCATTGTAATAACCTTGCTGGGTGCTTCAACCCCGTTTACGAGTAACGGTTCATCAAAATTACCGGGCATACCGCCTGTATTTGTGACAGTTGCAGTTACCGTAACCTCCTGGCCTTCGGGTACCTCAGACGGAGATACCTGTAGAGCAGTTACTTCGAAATAGGCCGGTGCACTTTGCGGTTGTGAAGCGCAGGCAAATAACGCAATAGGTAAAATGAGGATAATGAAAAGTAATATGCAGATTAAAACGTTGTATTTCATGATTACACGGAATTGCGCCTAGATACGGGACCGGGCGAGTAGTATATCAACAAAATTAGTATAACACCAAAACTGCCGTCATTCGAATATTTTCTTCGGATTTTCGACCAGGATCACGTATATTTGATTGTCGGTGACGCCGGCTTTCTTAAGATAAGGAATGATATTCCTGAAAATATGCGTATAAGACCAGTTGGCTATCAGGGGTTTGGCAAAATCCGGCATATCCGGTTGACGTATCAACCAGTGTGCAATGTGATCATGTGATACTACGATCTTACTTATAAAGCCCCGGTTGATCAGTTCGAGTAGCGTTGCTTTGCGCTTTTCATCCGGATACAGAATATCCAGTCCCCAGCGGTCGAAATTAACCGTCACACCTTGATCCAGGACCTCCAACTGGTATTGTATGTCTGAATTACCGCACATGTGGCCTATAACTATTTTCCCGGGATCGGCCCCTTCACTAAGAAGCAACGAAGCCTGTTCGGGGCCCATCGTGCCTTCCTGGGTGTGTGTTATGACAGGCACGCCAGTCTCTTTCTGCGCTCTCGCTGCTGCTTTCAAGACAATTTCTTCATAAGGCAGTATATGTCCCTTACTCGTTGCCACCTTGATGACTCCCGCCCTGATACCGGAGTCGTGGATCCCTACTGTGATTTCCTGCATAAAAATCTCGAAAAGTTGATTTTGCATATCGAGCGAAACACGCTTGGAGGTGATTTGCCGTGACATGGCGCCAGAGTCCATGTATTTGCCGGTTGAGCAGATGATATTCAGGCCTGTCTCATTGGCAATCAGCTTGTTTAATTCTACGTTCCTGCCTAAATCATCGGGTGTGGCATCTACTACCGTTTGTACGCCATAGTTGCGTACTTCTCCCAGCTTGCCAGCGACGATTCCTGCTAATTCATTGAGATCGTAATGCATTTGCCCTGCTTCCAGGTCCCAACCGGGATACCCGATTACCGTATGTTCGTGCATAAGAGTGGGACCCATCCGGTCAGTCGATATAACGCCGAGGGCTGTATTGACCTTTAACATCCGGCCAAATGTATCATCTGGGCATAGGGAAGTCAATACGAGTGACTGGTATGATTTATTTGTTCGACCGACCGGTTGCAGACAGCATAGCAGATATATTAAACTCAAAGCATGATTTGAGGCTGTTACGATGGATGTTGAATTACTGCTTAGATCAAATCCTGTAGCTCTTACACTGCTGATTCCCGGAATAATTGCCGGTGGGTTGGCCTTTTACGCCTTACTCAAACGGCGTGTTCCCGGATCACAGGTATTTGCCTTTGCAATGCTGTCGGTTTTTATATGGTGTATAGCTTATGCCGGGGAATTGTCCAGCCTTAAATTGGAAGGTATGCAGTTCTGGCTCAGCCTGGAATATTTCGGTGTTGCTCCCCTTCCAGTCTTATGGTTCATACTGGCGCTGCTTTATTCGGGCAGGGAAAAATTTATCACTACACGCAATATCATACTGTTATTTATTGTGCCTGCCGTAATAATTGCCCTGGTCGCTACAAACCCGTTTCATCATTTTGTTTACAGTGCTGTGAGTGTTGATGAAGCGGGTCCTTTTCCTATGTTGTCCTTGACCAGGGGGCCCGGGTACTGGGTAAATATAGTCTATTCTTATATTGTTCTTATACTAGGTGTGATTCTATTATTATCGAGGGTACGGCATCCCCAGCTCGTTTATCGAAAGCAAATTATTGCCATGCTGACCGGCTTGTTAGTTCCGTGGGTACTCAACATGCTCTACCAGATTTTTAATTTTGTGCCGTTCCAACATCTTGACCTTACTCCTTTCGGATTCACGGTAACTGGGATTGTAATAGCATGGGCAATGTACCGCTACCAGCTATTTAATATGGTGCCGATAGCCCGTGGCCGCGTTTTGGAAAAAATGACTGATGGGTTGATTGTGCTGGACTCACAAGACCGGGTCGTAGATGCGAATAAATCTGCGGAACGGATACTGGGATGGACATATTCTCCCGTTGGAAAACCCACAGGTGCAATGCTTGCCAGGTGGCCGGATTTATTGGAGCTATGCAGGTCAAGTGAGGCAAAGACCACTGAACTTGCCAGAACTGATCAAAAAGGTCTGAACAAATATTATGAAGTATCCACGTCGGATTTATTAAGCGACCAGGGTAATATGCTGGGCAAAGTAGTCCTTTTGCATGATATTACTGACAGGAAACGGATTGAGGACGAACTCAAAGAAAACGAAGAAAAATACCGCACGTTTTTTAAAACTACCCGGGATGCTGTTTTTATGACGACGACAGACGGATGGTGGCTGGAAGTGAATGATGCTGCTGCCGAGGTGTTCGGTTACGACGGCGTTGAAGATCTCAGAAAAATACCGGTAATCGATGTGTATGCGATACAGAACCAGAGAAAAGAATTTACTGATGCAATATCAGCGCAGGGATTTGTGAAAGATATGCCAGTAATCTTCCGCCGCAAGAACGGCCAGTTTATGGACTGCCTGTTAACGGCGGTTGCTGTGAGAGATAAAAATGGCAAGGTCACAGGGTTTCAGGGAACAGTAAAAGATATCACAGAGATTAAGCAGGCACAAAAAGCGCTGATGGAGGCAAACGAACAATTACAGGGTTGGTTATTATCAGCCGAACAGCGGAATCGCGAGATAAAACTGCTTGGTGAAATGGCGCAGTCGATACAGTCCAGCCATGATATGCAGGCTGCCTATCAGGGCACAGCCGAGTACATGAGCAAGTTGTTCGAAGGAGACAGCGGGTTTATTGCTGAGATCGATGGCAATAATCATACTGTAGAAGTTAAAGCATCTTTCGGGATACTAGAGGGTAAAACGGTCTTCTTGACGTCAGATTGCATAGCGCTTCAGAAGATGAAGGTCCATGAGTCGGACGGTAGTGATATATCGACAATTTGCCCACATATGGGAACGTTCAGTGGATGTTGTATAAGTATTCCACTGGTCAATCCGGGTGGGGCATCCTGGTTGTTACAGCTACAGCATGGACAGGGAGACCTGGTTTCATCTGAGGCATGCCAGCAGTGGCTGGAGTCACGCAGGCCTCTTGTACTATCGGTAGGCCAGGAATTGTCCGTAGCTTTGTCAAATATCAGGTTGAGGGAGACCTTGCATGACCAGGCCATACGGGACGCTTTAACCGGACTTTACAACCGCCGCTACATGGAGGAAATGCTTGATCCACAATTGCATCGTGCCAGGAGAACAGGTTCCAGTATCGGATTCATAATGGCGGACCTGGACCATTTCAAGATATTCAACGATTCATACGGACATGTCGCCGGGGACTTGTTATTGCAGGCCGTGGCAAACCGCATCAGGAACGTCATACGCGTAGAGGATATTGCCTGCAGGTATGGTGGTGAGGAATTCCTGATTATATTGCCATATGCCAGCCTTAAAGATACGCATACACGCGCGTTGCAGATACTGGAAGAGATCCGCGACATCTCTTTCTTGTACGAGGGCAAGCAACTTGGCAGCATGACCATTTCCATGGGTGTTTCTGCATTTCCGGACAACGGTGATGACGCATCCATACTCATCAGGTTAGCTGACAATGCTATGTATATAGCTAAAAATCAGGGACGTGACCGGGTTATTATAGCCGGGTAAAAGAGGCGTCTTTAAAGCTCCTGTGCGATTATGCGCCGCTGTATTTCACTCGTGCCTTCAAGGATGGTCATAGCTTTGGCATCGCGGAAAAATTTTTCCACCGGCAAATCACGTGTATAACCGACTGCTCCCATCAGGTGCATGGCTTTTGAACAGATTTCCACAGCCGCCTCGCTAGAAAACAGTTTTGCCATAGATGCCTCTTTGGTGAACTCCTGCCCGCTATCGAGCAGGCAACAAGCCCTCCAGGTGAGCAGGCGGGCTGCATCGATCGTCGTAGCCATGTCGGCCAGTGCAAAAGCGACTGCCTGGTTTTTAAATAGGGGCTTGCCGAATTGGACGCGCTTTCTCGTATATTCCAGCGCTGCCTCGTAGGCAGCCCTGGCAATGCCGATAGCATCCACTGACATCATTGGCCGGCTCAGGTCAAGGGCCTGCATGGCGACGAGAAAACCGGTCCCCGGTTTCCCTAACAGATTTTTCGCAGGGACCCGAACATTCTCCAGTATGACGGTCCCGGTTGGTGAGGCGCGCAATCCCATCTTATCCTCGATTTTTCCTGCCGACAGTCCCGGCGTGTCTGCGGGAACGATAAAGAAGTCCAGCCCGGCATATTTTTTCGCAGGATCAGTAGTAGCAAGCACTATATAAAGATCGGCAATGCCGGCATTGCTTATAAATGTCTTGGTACCGGAGATAACATAATCGTTGTTATCCTTGACAGCCAGAGTACTCACACCGCCGAGGTCCGAGCCGGCAGAAGGCTCGGTAATTGCCATGGCTCCCAGCCTGCCCTTTTTCTCAGCAAGCAGCGACAGATATGTTTTCTTCTGCTCCTCGGTTCCTCCTGCTTTTAAGCAGTTGGCGGCAAGCATCGAAGCTCCAAGCACGCTGCATATTCCGGCGCAGACCACAGCCATTTCTTCGCAAATAATTGCGACGGTAAGTGCATCTACCCCTCCTCCTCCATATTCTTTCGGTAAGAAAAACGAGGTATAGCCGGCCGCCGCGAAGCGGTCTACAATCTTCCAATCGAAATGGGGCGAGGGCATACTATCAAGTTCCTTGACGTACGGTTTCATATGCTTTTCAGCGAACTCGCGGGCTTTTTTCTGGGCGGCCATTTGTGCTTCGGTAAGCGTAAAACTTATCATTTCTGGGTCTTCCTCCAATTGATAAAGTCGAGCACCAGTTGTCTCTCCTTAGGCGATAAATCCGCTGCCGAAACTAATATTTCTTTCAGCTGCGGATCGAGGAGCAGTCCGGAAGCCCGGTCTTCCTCGCCTTCGGCGGGGGATTCCATGAAATAATCCAGCGGCTTGCCCAATGTTTGTGCAATCTCATTAAGCAAGTTGAGGTAAAGCCTTCTCTTACCCAGTTCGTAGTTGGATAGGGCCGATTGTGTGCAACCCAATCTTACGGCAAGCTCTTCCTGAGTTAACCCCTTTTCCTCACGTGCCAGTTGAATCCTTTTCCCTATTTCGCGGAATACCATATTGACATATTATCACAGTTTGTAATTAGGCTCCAAGTGCGTGCATGAATACGGCTGATTATTTTGACATTAAATATGACAATATGTTATAAATATAGTAACGAAATTACATGGGGGTAACATATGGAAACAATTCCGTTAGAGAAGAAAGAGCTAAAAGAACTTCTTAACAAAGGCTGGATGACGCATGACGCCATGTGGTTTTACAATTGTCTTCAGGAATGCGGAATTGAGAAGACGAACAAGATTAATAAGGCTGCAGTCAAAGGTATGGCGGCTGTTGAGATTAAGCGTATCAGGAAGGCGTTGGGATCACCTAAAATTGAGACGTTTGACCATTTTAAAAGGTTTTTTGATTTGTCCATGGAGATCGCCACGGGCGATTTTATGAAGTACGATTACACTATGTCGGCGCAAAACGTACTTCACGGTGAATGGAAGTCGTGTTTTGCCTACGAGGGGATAAAAGCCCTTGGCGTTATCGACCGTTATGAATGTGGGATCATGCTGCGTATAGATACCTGGCTGGATACGCTTGGCATTAAATATGAGGTGGAACCGAAGATCACCGGTTGCATGATGCATACAGACGGTATTTGCTACCGCGACTATAAATTTTTCTTTGAAAAATAGGCTTTATGAGGAGGGCGGTCATGGCAGTCAGTAAAGAAACGTGGAAAATGCTACAGGAACACCTGAAATACAACGACGAAGAAATGAAGATATTCCGGGAGAATCCGAGGAATGAAGATGTCCTGTCGAAAACGGATGTCATGCTGAATAAGACCATTGTTGCAGAGGTGGTTGATGTCCACGGCTGCGACAGCGGACATAAGGTGGGTGACAAGTTCTATATCGACGGCCGGGGCGTCAGTCTCCTGACCAAGCTTGGCCCCAGCAGGGTCTGCATTTTTGCGTTGCATTCTCTTACGCTGGCAATTCCGGCGATAGCTGAGCTAATATATGCAGGTGTAGATCCCAATAAGATGAGGTTCAATAGATTCGGCTGTTCCGATGTTGGAGTAAGGTGCGGGGGCTGGGGGCATATAGTGATAGAAGTGAGAGTAGTGGACCGGAAACGATAATTAACCGGCAAAATATCTTTCTTTAAGTATTGGGGGGTCGGTATGCGTAAAGCGGCAGGTAAAATCGGTTACTTTTGTTCCCTGGTCCCTGAGGAGATTATCGTGGCTGCAGGGATGAAACCTGTGCGTATAAGGGGAGAAGCGGAAACAACATCTGATGCGGACGGCTACCTTTATCACAACCTTTGCCCCTATATAAAGAATGTCATGAGTACTGCTCTGGAGGGCGGCGCCAGGCATCTTAACGGAGTTGTTTTTGCCAGGTCGTGCGACGGAATGCGCAGGATGTACGATGCCTGGAAATCATATATCGGCACAGGCTTCGTTTACATGCTTGATGCACCGAAAAATACGGATGACCGCGCTGTCAGTTACTTTGCTTCCCAGTTGAAGGGTTTTGCTCAAGCCCTGGGCATTGCATCCGGCAAAGAGATTACTCCTGCGTCCTTAAGCAAGGCAATCCAGACAACGGGAAAACTGCGGAGGTCAATGCAGCAAATTTTCTCGCTGCAGCAATCAGCCCTACTGCCTGTTGAAGGGAGCGAGTTGTTTAAGCTGGGCCTGAGCGTTTTCGGCGATGACCGTGAGACCGCGTCAGGGAAAATCGATGCGCTTTATCAGCAGGCCAGGACTGCCAGGGCTAAAAGATCAAATTCCTGTAAGCCACGCATTCTTATCAGCGGCAATGTTATGGATAGGGCTGACCTTTTCGAGATAATCGAAGCAGCCGGAGCGGAAGTTCCTGCTTCAGATCTGTGTACAGGTCTCAGGTATTTCACCAGGAATGTAGATGGGGAAAAAGACGATCCTTATATTGCGCTTGCCCGCGCATATCTCGGTGAACCTCACTGCTCGCGTACGGCAAGCCCGGTCCAACGTGCACAGGAGATACAGAAACTGGTTGAGACATACTCGATAGATGGAGTGTTGCTTACCTCCTTAAAGTTCTGTGATCAACATCTATACGATGTTCCCTACATAACGAAAGCCCTGGCCGACAAGAATATTCCGGTTCTGTTTCTTGAGAACGACTACACGTTTACTAATAAAGGCCAGATGAAGGTGAGGGTCGAGGCTTTCATAGAGGTTTTGAATGAGAGGGGGAACTAGGCTATGCTGAAGAAATTCTATGAAGATATGACCAGAGCTCTAGAAGCCCAATACGAGCAGAAACCGCGCGCCTTTACCAAGATCAACATACAACTTTTCCAGAGCTTTATAGATGCGTTCAAAGAGGATGCCAGAGTAGTTTGGACTTCTTATTATTCTTTCCCCATGGAGTTGCTGGCAGCATTTGATATAGCCCCATTCGATTTCGAGATCGCTACCAACCTTCTGCCGATGATGGATCCGGACGGCAGCGTGAAGATAATGTCCAGGGCTGAAGAGGAAGGCTATTCCACGGACTTATGCTCGTTTCACAGGCTGGCAATAGGATGCCAGATGCTCGGCTATATGCCGAAGGCGGATCTGCTGCTGTCATCATCTTTTTTCTGTGACGGCAAGGCCAGGACCAACCAGATATTGGCCCATTTTTATGACAAAGAATCAATTACTCTGGACGTACCCAATCGCGTAGATGGGAACTCTATCGAATATGTAGCCGCGCAACTGAAATATATAGCCCGCAGGCTGGAGGAAACAGCCGGTCATAAACTGGACCCCGAGCGTTTGCGTGAGTCGATTGCAGCTTCCTGCCGGGCCAGGAGCGCCTATGGCCGCCTGGCCGATATACAGAAAGAAAAACCCTATTCGTGGAACGGCAGTATAGCGCTTAATATGTCGATATTCGGCAACATGCTGGCAGGAAGACCAATCCAGGAACGCCTTTATCAGGACCTTGTCGATGAGTGCCGGAGCAAATTGGATAGCGGAAAAGTCCCTCCTGAAAAATACCGTGTACTGTGGCTTGCATGGTTCCCACCACAGCCCACGGTTATCAACGAGGTTTTTAGAAAGAACGGTGTGAACATTGTAATGGGAGAGTTGGAGAGGATTTTCTGGGATGAAATGGACGAGCAGCGTCCGTGGGAAAGCATGGCTATGTGGTGTTTGAAAAACCCCTACGTAGGGCCTGCAGGGCAGAGGTTGGCCGGCATTGAGAAAATAATAGAAGAGTACGACATAGACGGTGTAATCCATTTCTCTACGGATGCGTGCCGTCATTCCTGTGCAGCACACCGCTTGATAGCTGATGTATTGCAGAAAAGGAATGTCCCGTTCATGGTACTCGAAGGCGATATGAGCGATAAACGGAAATATTCCGAAGATAGGACCAGGTTCTTACTGGAGAGCTTTATTGACCTAATGGCAGCGCGTAAGTAAACTGCTTCACCTGACGTATTTTCCCAAAATGTCCGGCTTTTAATCCGCGTAAAGAAGCGATATAGTATATATTACGTGTTTGGCCGGGTAAAATACTTGTACCCATTTAATTTGTTGCTTCGCGTCTCACAAATATTCAGATTGGAGAGTAACAATGCTGCAATCAAAAGTCCAGGAGATTACAGATAAAATCAAGAGAGTGGCAATGGAAAGTGGTGCCGATATAGTGGGTATATCGTCGATAGATGCCATTCCTGACTCAGTACCACCTCTGCCAGTGACCAAAGTGATGCCGACAGCGCGCACCGTAGTCGTTTTCGGAATTCCCATGATACGTGGGTCGATCGAGAGCCCCAGCCTGCATTCCGCAGCGATCTCGACTCATGCGTCATATAAAGAACTGGAGCGGATATCCTACGCCGTATCCAAATATCTGGAGAGACAAGGCCATAGAGCCGCAATCGTAGTACCTGCTTCTCCCATAGAAATGAGCAAGGAAACGAGGGGGCTGCTCGGAGATATTTCTTTGAGGCATGTTGCAGTGGGCGCTGGTCTCGGTACGATCGGAAAAAACCGGCTGCTGCTGACTGAGAAATGGGGACCTAGGGTGAGGCTTGGCGCAGTAGTGACCGACGCACCGTTGTTTCCGGATAAGCCACTGCAGGATAATTTGTGCGATGAGTGCGACCTGTGTATACAGGCATGTCCCGGCCAGGCCTTAAACAGCAATACGTTGAAGGACGCAATTAAATGTCTAAACAAACAGCAGATGTACGGCATGGCAAAACACATTCAATACTGGGAAAAGTTAATCGAAGCGCCTGTAGACCGGCAAAAAGAGATGCTTCGCAGCCCTGAGTACTGGAACATTTATCAAGCGCAGAGCGTTATGCTGTTCTACACATGCTATGAATGTCTGAACTCATGTCCTCTGGGTAATACTTCAGCGACCGAATAAGCGTCTAAAGCCCGGCTTTCTTGTATTCCTGTGCCATAGCTGCGTAAGTCTCGCCACCAAATCGGACCATGGCAATTTTATCACTGGTGAGCTGTTCTGTTACCTTTGCGGGACTTCCCTTCACCATTGATCCATTTGGTATTTTAGTGTTTGGTATAACCAGTGCGCCGGCTGCTATAAAACAGTCATCGCCTATTTCTGCTCCCTGTAACAGAATGGCACCGATGCCTACCAGGCAATTATTGCCCAGTTTTTTACAATGGATTGTCGCATTATGCCCGATTATTACGTTGTCCCCTATCTCGACATGGTCGGCGGTATGTATTACGCAGTTATCTTCGACTGCCGTGTTCTTGCCGATGACTACCTTGCCGAAATCCCCTCGGATTACCGCCCCGGGCCATACACTGGAATTTTCTCCGATCTCGACATTGCCCACTATATAGGCGGCCTCGCTGATAAAGGCGGTCTCGTGGATGCAAGGTTTTTTATCTTTAAAACTTTTTATCATTGGCACTTCTCACAGTTATTTTTTACATGACAATTATACCGGGTATGACAACTGTTAGCTCTGCAATTTGTACAATTCGTTGACCGTAACCTTATTTGTGAATACAATACGCACATGAAAATACTTGTTATACTGGCACATCCGGATGGAAGCAGTTTTAATCATGCCATAGCCAAAGCCGCGATCCAGGTACTTGATAATAATAGGCATGAAGTCATCAGTCATGACCTTTACAGGGAGCATTTCGATGCAATACTGCCGAAGGGGGAGACATTAAAAAAGGCAAAGGTCTCACATGACATAAAAGAATATTGCAGGGAATTGGCTGATGCTGATGGAATCATTATCGTGCACCCAAACTGGTGGGGTCAGCCGCCGGCCATCCTGAAAGGCTATATTGACAGAGTTTTCCGGCCCGGAGTTGCTTACGAATTCACTGAGGGTGACTCAGGCGAAGGTATTCCAGTCGGCCTGCTCAAGGCCAGGGCAGCGCTGGTATTCAATACATCTAATACCAGGTTAGAAAGGGAGATGGAGGTCTTCGGTGATCCGCTGCAGTTATTATGGAAGCGGTGCATTTTTGACCTGTGCGGTGTTAAAACATTCCACAGACGCATGTTCAGTGTTATAGTGACCAGCACGCCGGAAGAACGTGTTGCCTGGCTTGAAGAGGTGCGGCGGACTGTAAACAGTTATTTCCCGAGAATCACTTCCATAGCTCAAGACGTTTAATGGCGGCTATTTTCACAGTGTCCTCTATTTTGGCCTTCTCCAGGGCATTGTGCAGTATCTCAATACTCTTATCGTAAGTCTTGCGGTCGACAGGATAAGGGATGCCATCTTTGCCGCCATGGGCGAAGCTAAAGCGCGCAGGATCGCGGAAACTTGCAGGTACGCCATAGATGATCTCGGAAATCAGGCTTAATGCACGCAGGGTTTTCGCTCCGACTCCCTCCATACCCAACAATTTTTCGAAATCCTCAGGCTGGTTTTCATAGGTCTTGATAAAAATTTTGTAAAGCCTGTCCGGATGGATATCGGTCACCAGCATTTCATGACGTCGAGGCAGTTCCAGGCTTTGCAGGTTTCGAAGTTGCGCCATGATTTTGTCCGGATTTTCCTGCCGGGTTATGCCGGCGATAGTGTCCCTGGCATTGGAACTTTCAGACGCGACGAGGTTGAGTGTGGCGGCGTTTGCTTCCGAGCAAACAGCCGAATGTGGTTCGCAGACGAAGTCAGTAACTTTTTCACCCAGCCAGTGGTAGCGGCGTGCATAGCGGTTTTCCTCGTTCATACCCTGCTGGATCACTGCCCAATCGCCGGCTTTTGTAAAGCAAAATACATGGTGATAGAGCTGGTACCCGTCCTGCACGGCATTGTTATCTACCTTAGCGGCCATGCGGCTGGCGTAAATAAGCTTCTCAGCATTCGCATTGATAAGGTGACCTGCACCCTCAATTTCGGAAGGCGTTTTACGGGAAGTGCCTCCTTTGCCCCCTGCTACGAAAAAGCCAAGCTCTGATTCCATGCCTTTAATGCCTTCTTTCACAGCGCCGCAGACAGTGGTGGTGACGCCGCTGGAATGCCAGTCGAACCCGAGTACGCAGCCGAAGGCCTGGAACCAGTATGGATCTGATAGGCGGTACAACATCTCATTTGGCCCGAAATCTGAGACAATTGCCACTGTTATTTCGCGGGCTAGCCTGGTCATGCGTGTGAACAGCCATGCCGGCGCCTTGCCGCCATGCAGAGGCAGATGTGCTGTTCCTGTACGTCTGGGTGAGTTGTTCATAAGCCTATCGTTATTTGCATACATAGCTAGGCAACACCTTTAAAGTTGCCTTATTTTTCTCGAAATAGACTTCGAGGATGTTGCCAGTAGGAGTTAGAAATACGTTCAAGATATTGCCTTCAGAAGTGAAAAGGGCAAGCCAGTTATTAGTGCGCGCATAGATCAAAATTTGTTCCGGGCTGGTTATATTTGTCATTTCACACCTCTCGAGAGATGAGTATATGACAATAGGTCTGATATTACCAGTAAATTGTGGAGGGATTGAGAGGATGTTAGATGAAACTGTTCGGACTGCCGTTCAGTCCGCAACAGTATGAAACGGCCTTGCTCGCCAGGTTAATATATTTATGCAGATAATAGTAACGTTTGGTCTCGATTGTTATTATCCTGGAAGATATCTCATCCCCTATAGTCAGAACACCGTAACTGCGGTGCATGGCGGGAAATCTGCCCATGACGCTGCCCGGATTAAAAAATAGGATGCCTTCCTCCATCATATTTCTTGCGGAATGCGTATGTCCGTAGAGGATCGCATCTATTTTTCCGTCAAATTGAGTCATTAAACCCCATTTGAAGCCAAAAGGAAATACGCAACCATGTCCGTGGATGATTCCAATTCGCTTGCCGCCAACTTCAACCAGGTCTTTTTCAGGCAGGCCGGGAATGTGGGTATCGTGATTGCCCGCTACCCCGCGGAAATCAGTTATTTCTTTCAGATCGTTGACTAAATCTGCCGAGTGAAAGTCCCCCAGGTGAACAACCATGTCCATCCCTTTGAGGTCGTTGATGAGGGTTGCGGGTAACTCGCTGATACGGCGAACGTGAGTGTCGGAAATTACACCTATTCTCATGATATTTTTATTTAATCTAAATTGTGCTCCGCAAGTGCGAAACTGTGAAAATGTTACACAATTATCAGTAGTTTGTCCACCCCCCGGGGCGAAGTTGAAGCTAAAAAGAGCAGTTTTTAAAGCAAAATTTGACGCGAATTAATTAGTTGCTGGATGTGGTGCAGGTTATAAGTCAGCTCCCTGTGCTGCTCAAGTTCAAACCAATAACGCCGGCTATTACCAGGACCATTGAGGCAACTTTCAATACAGTAAATGGCTCTTTAAACCAGAACAAGCCGATTACGGCTATCAGGAAAGTGCCTACCCCGGACCAGATTGCGTATGTCAGGCTCAGGTCAAGTTTTTTCATCACAAAGGTCATTAGTGTGAAGCTAAATGCGTAGAATACGAAAATGAGAACAGAAGGCAACCATTTTGTGAAACCTTCGGAAAGTTTCATGCAAGTCGTGCCGCATACTTCCATACAAATGGCAACAAAAAGTAATATCCAGCTCATGCTTTGTACTTCCTTCAGATATTTTGGTGGATTATACATACATGGATGGGTTATTGCGAATGGTGTGAAATCGATGACACCAGCGGATTTTAAGCGTATAATTTTTACCGTTTTATGCTTATTTACATATATTCACATATAGGAACCGATTCTTGATAATAAAAAACCGGGAAGAACTTATTTCATCGGGACTGCGCGCCCGGGCCGTAGAGCTGATTGAAGCTGGTGTGACCCGAGTGTTGCCCTCGAATTTACTCAGGGAATCCGTAAAGTATCGCCGTGCTTCAAAAAGGCTGGCTATTGAAAATGAGGGCTACAATTTGTCCAGGGGCCGGGTTTTTGTTATTGGTGGTGGAAAGGCGTCGGGTCTCATGGCAGAGGAAATTGAGAAAATTATCGGCCCCGAAATGATAACCGCCGGAGCAGTTAACTGTAAATCCAACGGTTATGCTACAAAGAATATTGAGGTAATTCAAGCCGGGCATCCGGTACCTGATGAAGCCGGAGTGTATGGGGTTCGGACCATGCTGGCTATGAAAGGCCGCTACAACATCGGTAAAAATGACCTGGTCCTGTGCCTTATTTCGGGTGGGGGATCGTCACTTATGCCTTGCCCTGTTAGCGGTGTGTCGCTTGAAGATAAGCGCGATATCACCCAACTCCTGTTAAGATGCGGAGCGGATATTAAAGAAATAAACACCGTACGTAAACACCTGTCCCTGACCAAGGGAGGAGGCCTGGGGAGATATTACGATCCGGCGAGAGTCGTTTCTCTCATTATTTCAGATGTGGTTGGTGACGACCTCGACACAATTGCATCCGGGCCAACAGTATCCGACTCATCAACATTTAAAGAAGCCTATGATGTACTGGATAAGTACGGACTGGTTGAGAAATCGCCCATAAATGCTGTTAATTTCTTGAAAAGGGGTTGCGCAGGACTGGAAGCCGAGACACCCAAAGAACTTTTCAATTGTGATAACTACATAATTGGGAATAATCGTATGGCACTGGAGGCTATGGAGGAAAAAGCCAGGGACCTGGGGCTGAAGCCATATACAGTGACTTCAGAATTGAGCGGTGATACCACCGATGTAGCTAACAGGATAGCGAAGGAAATAGCCGACGGGCGTTACAAGGGTTTCAATGTAATTCTTCTTGGTGGAGAGACTACCCCAACTTTGACCGAGAAGGCAGGTAAGGGAGGCCGCAACCAGCATTATGCAGCCGTTTCAATGCTGGCTATGAAGAAATGCGCGTTTCCATGGGTGGTAGCATCTGCAGGCACGGATGGATCGGACTTTATGCCGGATGTTGCCGGAGCCATGGTTGATGACCGTTCATTAAAAACAGCGCAGGATGCAGGGATAGATGTAGAAGACTATATTAAAAGGTTCGATAGCAATACACTTTTCAACAAACTGGGGCGGTCGCTTATTATAACCGGCGCAACCGGTACCAACGTGAGTGACGTGCTACTTTACCTTTTGGGCTGTTAGGTCCAGATCCATAAAGCAAACCAGGAATGGCAAATGTTCGAATTTCTTCGTGCCTTTTTCTTCAAATCCCAGCGACTTGTACCATTCTTTTAAAACAACATGACTGTCTATCATGCCAAGGGAAACTCTCTTTCCGCCCTGTCTTCCGACATAATCAAGGACGCACATTACGAGATGAGCCCCAAATCCTTTATGGCGTTGGACGGGCAGTACCGCCAGTTTATCAAGGTAATATGTTTCACCATCGCCGACCTTTTCAGCAGCTACAAATCCTACTTGGGTGCTGTCGACGTAAAGGCCGAAGCATGTTGCCTTCCCGTACAGGTCGAGTAACTTCTCCATTGTAGTGAAGGCTGTGTGGCCCGGGCAGTTCTCGGGCGTCAAATTAATTTCAAGTGCGACGGTGTTAAAGGACGATCTGATCACTGACAGGCTGCTAGTTAAGTCTGCCTTTGTGATGGGTCTAATCTCATGTATCCAGGCGTCCATCTTTCATCCATATTACCCTGTCTACATATTGCTTGTCATCTGGTTCGTGGGTCACCATTACTATAGTTTGTTTCATTTCCTTGTTCAGTTTGCAGAAGAGATCCAACACAATTTTCGAAGAGTCTTCGTCCAGGCTGGCAGTGGGTTCATCCGCAAATAATGTTTTTGGCTGATTAATAAGGGCGCGGGCTATTGCCACTCTCTGCTGTTCGCCCCCTGAAATCTCACTGGGGTAATGGTTAATTCTATCTTTCAGTCCTACGATTTCAAGTATCTCTTCAGCACGATGTTTATAATTGTTCCTGGCAAGGTCGGCGACCGCCGGCAGGTACACATTTTCCAGCACGTTTAGTTCTGCAATGAGAGAATGCTCCTGGAAAACGTATCCCAGCCTCTCCAATCTGAATTTTGCCCTGTCTTTCTCATGCAGTTTCAAAGCATCGATGCCATCGATAGAGATCTCTCCCCCGGTTGGCAGGTCCAGCAGGCCCATTATTCGCAGCAGTGTCGATTTACCGGAGCCGCTCCTTCCCATGATCGCCACAAATTCACCTTCTTTCACATTAAAATCGACCCCCTTTAAAGCGTGCACTGCGCTTGTCCCGTGTCCATATGTTTTTAAAAGATTTTTTACGATAATCATGAATCAGACGCCCCAGAGTGTTTTTATGATGCTTTCCCGCATTACCGTCCACGCTGGAATCAGTCCTGCCAGGAGAGAGGCGAACGTCAGCCCCGCCGCAGAGCCGATTATGCTGCCTGACTCTATATGCAAGCTGAGGAAACCCAGGGGCAGGTCGATCGGATGCATTATGAAGTAGGGTTGAAGGACAACGCGTATTATCAGCCATCCCAGTAAGATGCCCATAAGCGAGTAGAATAACGCCTGGATCAAGTAAGATCCGAGCACAGCATTATGAGGTATGCCTATCGCTCTGAGAATTCCTATCTGCCGTTTCTTGCTGAGCACATTGATGTAAATAATTATGAACATCACTATGGCCGCCACCATTAATCCTGTACCGCCGATGATCCCCATAATGAGCTCAAATGTTGAAATAACACTGCGGTATGCGCCGCCATATTCCTTGAAAGTCCTGACCTGGAGGTCCGTTCCCAATGCTTTCAACTGGCTTGCCAGGCTGTCTTCAATGCCGTTCTTGTCGGCTTTAACCAGTATCTCGCTGGCCCTGTCAGAGAAGTTCGAGCGCCCCAGGATTGACACCATTTCCCTGCGCGTCACGAAAGCCAGATGATCAGCCACCATCATTTCTCTCGCGCGAAAAATACCTTTTATCGTGTACTCCCGCTGTACTCCATTGGCATAAGTGACCTGGACTTTATCCCCTATATGTACGCCGCCCAGAGTCATGAAGTCGGACGATTGTGCCTGGTTGCCTCCGGCTATCTCAACGCCAAGAATGATCTGGTCGGTATCGTCCTCATCGAGGTATCTTCCCTCAATCATGTTGTGCCCGATGGAAGTAACCAGGGCTTCCTGGGCTGGATTGATACCGTCAATGTTCCAGTTGCCGCTTTTTACTTTCTCCCAGGGCAGTGTCTTTTCTTTCCAGCCGTATTCGATAAATCCGGTAGTATTCAGGTGTACGCAAGTCTCAGCGACACCTGATACCTGCTGTATCTGGGGGACCAATTCACTTGATCTTTCTATATAGAAACGATCTTCTTTTGGGCTGACAACCACGTTTGAAAACATCGTATCAACTATTTGGTTATCCATGGTTGCCATAACGCCCGAAATGATGGCAGAGGAAAATATCAGATTGACGAAACTGAAAGCCATTACCACAATTATCAGGACCAGAGCCCATTTGTTGCCCCTGAACATCGATTTAAAAGCAAGGAATAAAGCTAGTTTTAAGTTGCCGAAGATGGCCTTCACAGTGGTACTAGTAATAAATTTATGTTTCATAAAATATTGCAGAGTGGAAATATTAGTGTAAAATTTTTTATGTTACCTTTTCGAGCGCGGATATGACCTTCCGGATTAAACCGAACATGGATTGTTGTTCTTCTATACTAAGACATGACAGGATAGACTGAACATGTTCATCCGTAAATGTTTCTATAGTATGGTGGAGTTTTTCTCCATCAGATGTAAGTGCTATCCTGACCACGCGTCGATCATCGGTGGCCTGCATTCTTTTAATGTAACCGTCTGCTACCAGCACATCAATAATCCTGGTTGCCGTACTAAAAGGAACTGAAAGTGCGCTGCTGAGTTCTCCCATCGTAAGTTCCTTTTTCCGGAAAAGGTTACTGCTGATCCTGTAAAAAACTCCGTAATCGAAATAGGAATTTATCCGTTTTGAAGCCGATGCTTGTCCGCCGGCCTTTTGCTGATTAGCAATTTCTTTATGCAGAGCCGATTCATATTTGACCCACAACTGCACAAAGCCCTGTACAACGGACATGGCTTGAGCGCTGGCTGCCGCTCTTGCCGACTTATCGCTTCTTACACTTCCACTCTGTAAAATTTCCATTATGGAAATATTATACCAGTGCGAAATTTTTGTCAAAAATGCGGTTCAAAATGATATTGTGCCGTGAAGTTTGGCAGTATCTATTTATTAGATTAGTAGGCCGTCAATCGGTAAATTGTAGCTGCTACTCGATGCCGTTCAGTTTATTATAGCCCTGCCAGTAGCGCTGGAAGAGCCACCCTGGCTTTGTTTCCGGCATATCGTCCAGCTTTGAACCCCACTCCCTGACGATGCTCCTGACCTTACCGAAATTTGCGTTTATTGTGGATTGATTCAGGGATGCGGGTCCTTCAACAGCTTTCAGCATTTCCTTCTCGTATTCCCTGATTTTGGGCTGGATGTCCTTGAGTGCATCGGGATAATGCCAAAGTGTCTTGCGGTGCCACCGCTCACATTCCCACCAGTAGGCTTCCTCGTTGAACTCCGCCCCTCCTTCCAGATAGCCGGCAGGATTGACGGTGCCGGCACTAAAAACAGGATAAAAGGGACTGAGGCATGGGCTGGATGATCCGGTTACATAGAAATTGGCGCTCTTATCGTCTATCCTGCCTACAAGCGATCCTACAGACTGGCTGCGGCGTATCAATTTATCAGCTGCATGCATGCACACTGTTCCGCCGTATTTATCGGGTCGGAAATTGCTCTTGCCACCATGATCTCGCAGTAGTTCCATAAAATCTGCCGTGGTCAATGAACCCTGCTTTTGCGACAGGATGTTTCTAGAACATGTTTCCCGTACCCTGGCGGCGGCTCCCCAGGTAATTACAGGGTCTGAATAGCACTTATTGAAATTAAAGTCCGATTCGCTTTTGCACCAGCCTTTCTTAACAGCATTCTGGATCAGTCCCGGCGAAAATGCATCAAAATCCCGGCCGAGCGAAATAATATTCGATATGCTCCAGATGGCCTGTATTTTCTTCCATGCCCACCACGATTTCACGGTCTCCAGCACATAAGCCTCCAGGGAATCGGCAATCAGGTAGCTGTTCATGTAAAGGAACTTCTGCCGGTAACCGCAATTGCCGCCCTGGCCATACTTCTCCAGCAGTTGAATTATGATGTCTAAAGAATCCCTGGCTGACTTGCTCCTTTCCAGCGCTAGTCGCAGCAGGTCCATTCCGGTAAGGCCGGTTGAAGCAGGCTTTTCCCGTGTAAAGAGAGCTTCGTTTCCGATGACGACACCATATTCATTGGCTCCCATCTCCGCACCGAACATCCAGAAGGGCTGACACAGCACGACCCGCGCAGTTTCTGTAACTTGCGGTATGGACATATAGGTGCATTTGACCTCTTCGCCTTCTTTGTGTTGGCGGCGAGGGTAAATCGTTATGTTCTGGACTTCGTCGGGTTCCCTGTCGCTGTTTTTACCGAAGAGCACCACCCTATCTCTTGTGGCCGAGCTGAGGGCAACTATAGTGTCGCACATGTTATGGCCTCCTGTATGGTCGTCCTGAGTGCATCTTATCAAAATACAGACAAGCTTGACAAAACGGCGCAGGCTTCATAAAGTGATGTGTCAATATTTAGAGAATAACCTGGAGGGTTTTTGATATGTCTGATTTGAAGCAGTTTTCCCTGGAAAACAAAGTTACATTGATCACCGGGGCCAGCAGAGGTATTGGACGCGCTACTGCCCTGGCTTTTGCTAAAGCCGGTTCTGATATTATCCTGACGAGTCGCAAAGTCGAGGATTTGGAGAAGGTTGCA
>Ga0182021_10002929_pt1 | contig 20100 bp, 20 predicted proteins | sample 612E3MmetaG_FD_120493 | JGI IMG/M metagenome (GOLD analysis project Ga0182021, IMG submission 120493) | Permafrost microbial communities from Stordalen Mire, Sweden - 612E3M metaG (Illumina Assembly) | ecosystem: Environmental > Terrestrial > Soil > Wetlands > Permafrost | place: Sweden... | reverse complement strand
CAACCGGTAGGTCACCGGGACCGCCACGCCGACCCGCACGAACTCCCGCTTCTCGGATTCGTAGAAAAACGCCATTGAAACCCCCTCGCCATTCGGGTGTACTAAGCAAGGCAGGGAGATCCCGTCCCCCCGAACCATGCCGCCCTTATTACTATCGGGGGATGTCATCACGGTCAAGCGAATTCCAATCGGCGGCCCCCCGTGCTTTTGCGCACTGGAAACCGGCGACGAGCCGGGGTATAATGCTCTGGCACGCAAATGGAAACCTGTAAATTGCCGGTAGGAACTCTTATTAGGGGGAATCGACCCATGAGAAAGGCTTTTCTTGTGACCGCCATGATGCTTTTTCTGATCCCACCGCTCGGGAGGGCCGTATTCGCCGATGCGGAGGCGACCCCCGGAGACTGGCAGGCGGCCGTCGATAAGAAGTTGTCCAAGACTGGAACGTTCGAGTTCCAGGACGCCACCCTGACCAAGGCACTGGACTTCATCCGGCGGTTTTCGGAGCTGAACGTCATCCTGGACACTCGGGCGGGCGACCTGGCGGAGAAACACCTCACGCTCAAGCTGCGGAAGGTGCGCGTGGAGAGCGCCATCGCGTGGACGGCAAGACTGATGGGTCTCGACTACGCGGTCAGAGACGAGGCGATCTACCTGGCCCGCCGGGACGAAATGCCCGTGGATTGGCGGGGCGAAATGCAGGAACGTTATCGCAAGATGGTCGCCGACGCCCAGGCGCCGTGGTTATTGGAGATGGACGCGCGTCTGGACCGCCCGGTCAAGGTGGACTTCCGCGGCGACCAACTCCCTGCCGTGATCGAGTACCTCGCCACGCAATCCGACTTGAACATCGTGCTGGACTACCACCTGGTGGGCGCCACAAAGCCCGTCAAACTCCAAGCCGAGATGACGGTAAGGAATGTTCTGAACTGGGTCACCAAGCTGGCGGAGGTCCGGTACGCGATCCGGGATGAGGTCATCTACGTCGCCGACAAGGACGCGATGGAGACGCTGCACCTGGAAACGGGCGAGTCGGCTCTTTCGATCCTCTTTCGAAGACCCGTGAGTTTTGATTTCGCCCAGACGCCCGTCCACGATGCCCTCGAGCAGCTCGGCCGGTACTCCGGCGTCAAGATTGACATCCAGGGGCTCGAAGGGGACGACAAGCTGTCCGTGACCGCCAAGGGCGACGGGGTCGAACTCAACCGTGCCGTGCGCATCGTCATGGATCAGACCGGACGCCCGTACGCCCTCTCCTTCGCCGGGAAGTCGATCTCGATCATGCTGTCGCCCAAACCCAAGTCCGCCAAACCGCCGGTCGACGCCAAGAAGACGCCACAGTGAGAACGGGCCGATGAAAACGTCGCGGCTGTGTCGTGCAAACGTCCTGCTCCGCGTCCGGGGACTTCTGGCACTTGCGACCGTGGGGTGCGGCGTTTTCGCCGGGAGTATCCTGGCGGAGGGTCCTCCGGGTGACGCCGGCGCACCCACTCCCGCTCCGCCCGAGGCTTCCGTCCCCAAAGAAGCCGCCACCCGCAAGGCCATCGCCACGGGGAGACTCAGCGTGGACCTCCAGGAGGTGCCTTTTCAGGAGGTCCTCGAGATGCTCGCGTCACAGGCCCGTGCAGGTCTGGCACTCGACGGACACATCACCGCCGAGACACTTCGCCGGCCCATCACTCTGAAACTGAGCAACAGCTCCATCTACGCGGTCTTCCACTGGCTTTTCCACAAGCAGGACCTGGACTGGGCCGTCGACGGGATCGAGATCGTCGTGGGACCGCCCCAGTTCCTCGACGCCGGCATCCGAACGAGACAAATCGAATTCGTCACCCGGACGGAGCAGGAATGGCGGCGGTCCGCCGAGCCGAAGCTGAACGAGACACGGATGTCTGTGGACGTGGCGGATGTTCCGCTCGGAGAAGTGGTGGACATGGTCGGGGAACATGCCGGACTGAGCGTGGTGTGGGAAAACGACGCGGAAGCGACCCGCTCGCGCCGCGTGAGCCTCAAGGCGGACGGAGCGGCGATCCCGCAGATCCTCGACAAGTTGGCCGCGTCGGCCGGACTCTCCTGGTCGCTCGAGGCCGAAGCCGTGCTCATGTCCGTCGCAAAGCCGTGACCGCGTGCCGGGGCGGTCGGCGCCGTGAGCGGAACCTACTCACTTTTCTTGTAGACCTTGCCCGGGTCGAACAGCCTTTCGCCGAGGACGCGCAGGTTGCCCTTCCCGTCGACCTCCCGGAAGAAGCAGCTGCGGTACCCCTCGTGACAGGCACCTCCCGCCTGCTTCACCCGCAGGAGAAGCACATCCTGGTCACAGTCCACGCGGACGGATGTCACCGTCTGGAAGTTTCCAGACTCTTCGCCTTTCACCCACAGTTTCTTGCGCGAGCGGCTGTAGAAGGTCGCCCGGCGCGTTTCGAGGGTCTTGCGCACGGCCTCCTCGTTCATCCAAGCCACCATCAGGACGTCGCCGTTTGCATCGTCCTGAACGATGGCCGCGATAAGACCCTTGTCGTCCAACTTGAGTTTCAGCTTGTCCCCCACGTGCATTCCTCCTGAGCGGAATCGAAGGGCGGCCCAGCCGGTGTCCTTCCCGGCGCCGTTGTCCGAGCGCATCCGGCGACATGCCGCCAGCGTTGATTCTATGTTTCGTTCGCCCGGCGTCAACGGTAAAGCTCCGTGCGAACCCGCCGTGTATCGTCCGAACCGGCGGCCCCCGAAGCCCGGAACGGGAGGGGGGCAGGGCGGCGGGGGGCGGAATGGCCTGACCCAAGGCTTTCTTTTTCGCCATGCGATTCCCCTTTTGCCTTGCAAGAAGCACGTCTTGGTTCCAACATAGATGCCGGTCCATGGGGCCGAGAGGCTGCGGATTTCCCTGACGCATCCGAACAAGGGGTTTCGCGTGTCGCAAGAGTTTGACGTCATCGTGGTGGGGGCCGGTCATGCCGGGTGCGAAGCGGCCCTGGCGGCCGCTCGCTCCGGTCTTCGCACCGCACTCTTGACCATGAACCTGGACACAGTCGGAATGATGTCGTGCAATCCGGCCATCGGCGGACTGGCCAAGGGCCAGATCGTGCGCGAAATCGACGCCCTGGGCGGCGAAATGGCCAAGGTGACGGATGAGACCGCCATCCAGTTCCGGCTGCTCAATCGCAGCAAAGGCCCCGCCGTCCGGTCGCCCCGAGCCCAGTGCGACCGTCGACTGTATCAGCTGACCATGAAACGGCACGTCGAGGAATGTCCGGGACTGGTCCTGCGCGCGGAACTCGTCGAGGGACTCGTCGTCACGAACGGACGGGTCGAGGGGGTCGTCATCGCGGGAGGGACCGTCTATCGGGCTCGCGCCGTCATCCTGACGACGGGCACGTTCCTGAAGGGCCTCATCCACATCGGGCAGATGCAGATCCAGGCGGGACGGGCCGGGGAACCTTCCGCGGAGCGCCTGTCGGATGATTTCCTCAGATTGGGCTTCACGGTGAGACGTCTGAAGACCGGCACCCCTCCCCGCATCAACGGACTCACGGCCGATCTTGCGAAGCTTACCCCGCAGCCGCCCGACGAGGAACCGGTACCCTTTTCGTTCTCGACCGTCCGCATCGACCGTCCGCGGGTTCCCTGCTACATCACCTTTACCAACGAGCGGACACACGAGATCATCCGGCGGAACATCGACCGCGCGCCCCTTTTCTCCGGACAGATCCGGGGCATCGGGCCGCGCTACTGCCCCTCCGTCGAGGACAAGGTCATGCGCTTCGGCGACAAGTCCCGCCACCAGATCTTCCTGGAACCCGAAGGACTTTCCACCCACGAGATGTACTGCAACGGCATCTCCACGTCCATCCCCACGGACGTCCAGGAGGACATGGTGCACAGCATCGAAGGGCTGGAGAATGCCGTGATCACCCGCTACGGCTACGCGATTGAATACGACTTTGTTCCGCCGACGCAGCTGGAGCCGAGTCTCGAGACCAAGCTCGTCCGCGGGCTTTTCCACGCCGGACAGATCAACGGCACGTCCGGCTACGAGGAAGCGGCGGGACAAGGGATCATCGCGGGAATCAACGCCGCCCGGCGCGTCCGCGACGAAGAGCCTTTCATCCTGGGACGCCACGAAGCCTATATCGGCGTGCTCATCGACGACCTCGTCACCAAGGGAACCGAGGAGCCGTACCGGATGTTCACCGGACGCGCGGAGTACCGCCTGCTCCTCCGGTCCGACAACGCCGACCGGCGCCTGATGCCCCACGGCCGCAGGTTCGGCCTGATCGACGACGCCACGTGGAAACGCTTCGAGGAAAAGTGCCGACGGATCAAGAACCTTACCGCGGACCTCCGCCGGCTCACGCGGCAGGGACAATCACTCTTTGAGATGCTCAAGTCGCCCCAGGTCAAGCTGGCGGATGTCGTCGCCGGGGAACCGGAGCTTCGCGAGCAGCACATCCCGCGCGAGGCGCTCGAAGAGGTGGAGATCGAGGCGAAGTACGAGGGCTACATTTCGCGACAGCAGCACGAGGTGGAGCGCTTGGTGGCCATGGAGGAGCAGGCCATCCCCCCGGATGTGGACTACTGGCAGATACCGGAGCTGAGACGCGAGGCGCGCGAAAAACTCTCTCGCATTCGACCGCGCGTGCTCGGTCAGGCCGGACGCATCTCCGGCATTGGCCCGGCGGAGTTGTCGATTCTGAGGGTCTATGTGCAAGGACGCCGGCACTTTCCGAAGCACACAGGCGAAGAGAAGTCGCCGTAACATGGTTTTTCAATTGGAATTACGGCATATCTTGCGCCTGTGGATAATCAGTTGATAACTTGGCGGATGGAGTATCCACGTCGACGACTGAAAATCAGTTGTTGAAATGCGAAAAGGGGGTTGTATAATCCACAGACTGGGCTGAGGTCGTCAAGAAGGGGAGCACGGGACCGAATCCCGGACTTTTTCAGAAGTCCTCTGGTCGCTACTGTCGATATAACCGGTGCATTACGCGGTGTTTAAGCCGCGTGTGTCCCGTGTAACCTGCCAACGAGGGGGCAAGCATGATTCGCAGGTTCGTCGCGCCGCTACTATTGGTGGGCGTGGTCCTGCTCTTCGGGTGCACCGCAGACCAACAGACTTTCAAGACCCGGCTCGCCGATCAGGATCTTCAGGCCAAGCTCAAAGAGGTGAAGAAGCCTCTCATCAAGTCCGAAGACTACCGTGTCGGGGCCTCTGACGTCGTCAGCGTGGAAGTCCGCGGTCAACCTGATTTGACGCGCACTACGGTCATTCGTCCGGACGGCAAGATCACGCTGAGTCTCCTGGGCGACGTCTACGTGTCGGGCATGACGACGGAGGAAATCGACGAGAAGCTCACCCGGATGTACAAGGAGTACGTCGTTGGCGCCGACGTGACGGTGGCGGTCGCCGCATTCAACAGTCAGGAGGTCTACGTGTTCGGTCAGGTGGCCCGGGAGGGGCCTCAGCCGTACATGGGGGAGATGACGATACTCGAGGTCATCTCCCGGGCAGGGGGAGTTCTGGCGCGTGCCGAACCCAAGGCGGTCCAGGTCGTCCGGAACAACAAGGTGTGGAAGGTGAACATGGACGACATCGTCATCAACGGCAAGACGAACCAGAACATGTACCTTCAGCCGGGGGACATTGTGTTCGTGCCGCTGAACGGGTTCGCCCGGGCGGGTTTCGCCCTTGACAACATCTTCTTCCCGCTGCGGAGTTTCTTCTCCTTCATATTCCTTGGCGACTCGGTCAACGACGTCAAGCTGAAGCACGACTGGTAACGGTCGGCTCGCGACCCGAGGGGTTCTTCGTCACGCTCGAGGGGTATCCCGGACAAGGGACGGGACACCCGCATGCAGGCTAGAACGGGCCCTCGGGCGGCTTCCGGCGTCTCCTCACCGCATGGAACAGCACACCATGTCCGCACCGTCTCAGGAAAATCCCGAAGGCCCGCGACTGCGGGAACTCTGGCGCACCCGCAAGATCAGTTTCCTGATCGGCGCCGCGGTCGTCCTGCTCCTCGGACTCTACGCGGCCCTCGTCGCGGTGCCGAACGTCTATGAGGCCCAGACGGTGCTCACGGTCCGCTCCGGTGACACGGGCGCAACCGCCCTCCTGACCAGGAATTTCGCCTCCGAGATCACCAGCAACACCGTCCTCGTGCCGGTCGTCGAGGGAATCGGGAAGACGCCGGCCGGCACGTCTCCCTCCGAGCGTCAGGCCGCTGTCGATGCGCTCCGGGAAAGCCTACAGATCGTCAACGTCCACTCCGTCTCCGGCGGCGAAACAGAGATCCGGATCTCAAGCCGCGGCGCGAGCGGGAAGGAACTAGCCGCGCTCGTCAACCTCACCGCCGGGACGTACGTGGCCGACTGTCAGAAGAGAACCAAAGCACAGTCGGACAGCGTCGAAAAGCTCCGCCAGGAAGCAGCGCTTCTTTCCGGGAACTTCCAGAAGACCGCGGAGCAGAAGACCTCGGCGGAGGAAGCGCTGAAGACGTTTGAAACAGAACACGCCGACGTGCTGGGAGAGGTGGGAGGCGACCCCGATGCCGTTCTGAAGGGATTCATGGAGCAGCAGAAGACAGACACCCAGACGCTCGACAAGACGCAGGCCGAGATCGAGGAACTCAAGACCGCCGCCGATCTCCTTCGCACGAGACTGAAGGACGTGCCCCAGTTCATCGAGACGAAAGAGGTGACCACCGTCCCCGATCCGGAACGGGCGGCGCTCGAGCACGAAGTCCGCATGATGGAGCGACAGCTCGAGGAGATGCTCAGAAACTTTACCTTCAAGCATCCCGAAGTCATCGAACTCACGAAGAAAATCGACGCAAAGCGCCAGCAGCTCGAGAAGCTCCAGGGGCGTGTGGAAGACACCGTAAAGCAGTCGAAGAAGGACAACCCGGAATACGCGCTGCTCAAGGGGAAGCTGGACGACGCCGAGGTGAAGCAGCAGGTGGAGCGCGGCTCCGTGTCCCGGCTTTCGCTCAGACAGGAGGGCCTTGCAAAACGCATCGCTTCCCTCCAGGGTCTCATCGGCTCTTATCGCAAACTCAAGGACAACCTCGCGCAGGCACAGAAGCAGTATGCGGAGCAGGAAACCGCACTCCGCGACAGGAACAACCAACTCGCCGCCGCGTCGAAAACCGTCGAGCCGGTCCCCGAGATCGGCCGTCCGGCGGGGGTCCCGACGGACCCCGTGGGACCGAGACGGTCACTGTATTTTCTCGCCGCATTGATCCTGGCCATGCTCGGCGGAAGACTGTCCATGTCGGCGGCATACCGCCTGAGTCATGGCTTTGCCAGCGAGTATGAGCTGAAGCAGATCACGGGCATGTCGGTCGCCGGAAGCATCAGTGCCATGGAGGGGACGGAAGCGGCTCGACACGAGCTCCTTCGAAAACGGATCCGGCTGGTCGCGCTGGTGGGGCTCGCCGCACTGGTCATCGCCGCGGTCGCCGTCATACTGGGGAATTCCGCATAGACGCGGAAACACCCGGAAAGGAAGGGCGAGGGTGTATCAGGAGTATTTCGGTTTTGACAAGATGCCGTTCAACACGACCCCGGACTCCCGGTTTTTCTTTCCGAGTTCGAAGCACGCCGAGGCCTTGGCCAGTCTCATCTACGCGGTCACCGAGCGGAAAGGGTTCGTCGTCATCACCGGAGAAGTCGGCGCCGGCAAGACCACCGTCTGCCGAACTCTCCTCAACCGCATTGACCCCCACACCAGGGTCGTGCTCATCGCCAACACGAACATCAACTGCGACCAACTGCTCGAGATGATCTGCGCGCAGCTGGAACTCGATTCCGCGGGGAAGGACAAGGCCGCAATCCTCCAGATGCTGAACGCCTACCTGCTGGAACAGCTCAAGGACGGGACCACGGTGCTCCTGATCATCGACGAGGCCCAGAACCTCTCCAAGGAGGTTCTGGAGGAGGTGCGCATGCTCTCGAACCTCGAGACCGAGCGCGAGAAGCTCGTACAGGTGGTGCTGCTGGGACAGCCTGAGCTGCGCCGACGACTCTACCTCCCCGAACTGCGGCAGTTCCGACAGCGCATCGTCGTGACCTACCACCTCTCTTCCCTGAACCTCCAGGAGACCATCCAGTACATCTTTTACCGGCTGAAGGTCGCCGGCGGCGCGGACAAGGTGAAATTCACCCGTCGGGCCATCAACGAAATCTACGCCTACTCGAAGGGCATCCCGCGACTCGTCAACATCCTCTGCGACAGTGCGCTCCTGAGCTGCTTCGTGCGCGACGTGAAGGTCATCTCGCAGAAGATCGTGGAAGAGGTTGTCCACGAGCTCGGTCTCGACGAACTGGCCGTGGACAACGAAATCACGAGCACAATCGCCAAAGACAAGGACCGGGGGATGGACTTCCGGACGGAGCGTTGACTCATGGGCAAGATGACCGACGCCCTGCGAAAGGCCAGGCTCCTCAAGGGGCAGAAAAAGACTCACGGAGGATCCGCCCCGGCGGAGGCGGAACACCCCGTCCCTCCCGGCGCGAAGCCGGAAGAGCCGCAGGCGCCTTCCAGAGCGGTCGAAGTCGGATTCCTTCCCTCGCCGACGAGTTCCGTCGCTTCCGACAACCGTCCGCCGGCCTCGCCCCAGGTCATCGAAGAAGAACCCGAGTCCGTCCCTTCGACGGCTCCGGCGTCACCCGTCCTCGTCGAAGCGCCGCCTCGTCGGCCGGCGGCAAAGACGTCGACAGTCCTCCCGGAGGTGGAGCCCGGTCCGGAGCCGGTGGCGGTCGTAAAGACGCCCACACGGGCCTCCGTGCTTCCGGAGGTTGAGCCCACCCCGGTCGAGACCGGAAGTCCCTACCTGCGCGTTCACTATCACAAGGAAGACCGAACCGCGGATGAGTTCCGCATGCTAAGGAACGCACTGGCCGCGGACGGCTCCGCCGCACGCGTGATCCTCGTCGTTTCCAGCGGCCCCGGCGAAGGGAAGACCACCCTGGCCATGAACCTGGCGGCAAGTTTCGCAAACACGTTTGGCGAAAGGGTCCTTCTGGTGGACGGGAACTTCCTGCGGCCGAAAATCGGGGACGTCCTGGCACTCCCCCCGGAGGGCCTGGCCCAGGCGATCCGTGGCAGGATGTCCCCGGAGGAAGCGGTTGTCAGGACGGATGTCCCCGGCCTCTGGGCGGTATCCGCCGGCGGAAGCGAGGGGAGAAGCGAGGGATTGCTCGATTCCCAATCCCTCGCGGAGGTGCTGCAGCAACTGCGAAGCCGATTCACCCGAGTCATTATGGAATTGCCGTCGGCCGGCGACGCCCCGGAGGGCCTTGCCTTCATCGCACAGGCGGATGCGGTCCTCATCCCGGTCATGAAGAGCCGCACCCGCAGAAAGGCCCTTCGCCGGCTCCTCCAGACCATCAAAGAGCGCGGCGGCAGGAAGATCTCCTGCGTATTCGTGAAGGTTTAGCGTCTGCCCCGATAACCGCGCAAGCCGCAACGAGCCGAGCGCTCCTTCAGAAGCCCTCTGACGCTTTCCTGGTGAATTCTTCCCTTTGCCCCCCTTGCCCCGGCCTGACCGTCGCCGAATGCCTCCTGTTTGCGGACTTCCGCCGGGATTGATGAATCCCTCCTGCCACCAGAGAGCGACTGCTCTCTTTCTCCCCAGGACCGCAAGCAGGATGTTCATTTTTCCGACAAATCCCAAAACCTTTGGCAGTTGAATCTTAGAAGAAAAACGCCTGATTGTGCACTGAGAGCACGTTGGGAAAAATGAACATGACCAACACGGCGAAGACAGGGCGAAAAAAATGTGCCGGCAAAGTAAAATACCATAAGATGCCGTTTCCCAAGCACTTGCAAAGCAAACACTTCACAAAAACACAGATGGTTTCCGTTTCTGGCACCGGATTTGCTGTATGATTCCCGGGTCTTCAGGTAGGCTCATCTTGGATCTTTGTCAATCAATGATGAAACAGGGAAAAGATAGACGTAGGCACCAGCGCCAACACGCACTGATGCCGCTGCGAGTCACACATGAGGATCCCGCGGGGAGGCTCCTCTACCAGGGGGACACGCTTAACGTCGGGGCGGGGGGCGTCTATTTTCGCACTTTGAACTGGCAGGACATCCGCCTGGGTATGGTGGTCCACGTCACCATCGATATTCCTCCGGGGCTTCTCCAATTGCTCCCATTCGGGGGACTGCGCGGTTTCGGTGAAGTAATCCGTATTGACCGCCCGGCACCCGGGAAGACCGAGGGTTCCGCGCCGGATCCTCCGAGCCCACTACCCCACGGCGTCGCCATCCGCATGACTTCGCGACTGCGGTTCGACCCGGAGCTTCACCTCCCGCGTTTCGAGAGCCACCGGAAAGAGCCCAACTGACCTGCCCGGGAGTCTGCTCTGCCGTCGGGCGCGAGGCAGAAAAAAGTCCCGAATCATCGGGACATAGGGCACTCTGCGGCGGCTTCCGGCGACGGTCACTCCTGCTCGGCGGCCTCTTGGAACTCCGGAGGCACCTCCAGTCCGTACTTCTTCATCTTCATGTAGAGGGTCGTGCGGTTGATCTTGAGCAGGGAAGCGGCGGACTGTCGGTTCCAGCCGCAGCTTTCGAGCGTGCGCTCGATGATGCGACGTTCCGGTTCCTCCAATGCCTTCTTGAGAGGCAGGATGTGCGTCGTCGTTTCTCCGGCGCCTTCGCCCCCCCCTTGAACCGGCTTCGGGAAATCCTCAGCGTCGAGCAGGTTGCCCTGTGCCAGGATGACCGCACGCTCGATGGCGTTCTCGAGCTCCCGAACGTTTCCGGGCCAGTGATAGCCCCTCAGCGCGATCTTGGCCTGTTCGGTGAAATCCGTGATGTTCTTGCCCATCCGTGACGCATACACCCGGAGGAAATGACTGCCCAAGATATCGATGTCGCCCACTCGTTCCCTGAGGGGGGGCAGATGCAGCGGCATGACGTGAACGCGGTAGTAGAGGTCTTCCCGGAACGCCCCGGCCTGCACTTCCTTCTGCAGGTCCTTGTTGGTCGCCAGAATGAAACGGATGTCCACTTTCTGGGTCTTGTTGCCCCCGACTTTTTCGAACGTCGCGTCCTGCAGTGCACGCAGCAGCTTCACCTGGAGCGCCGGAGAAGCGGTCGAGATCTCATCCAGGAAGATTGTGCCGCCGTCCGCCGCTTCGAACTTCCCCTGCTTGTCGGCGATCGCTCCCGTGAACGCCCCCTTGACGTGGCCGAAAAGCTCGCTCTCCAGCAGCGTGTCGGGCAACGCTCCGCAGTTCACCTCGATAAAGGGCCCCGCCCGACGCGAGGAATTGTGGTGCACTGCCCTCGCCAGCAGTGTCTTCCCGGTCCCGCTTTCCCCCGTGATGAGAATCGTCGTGTCGGTGTCCGAAATCGCCTTGACCAGGTCGAAGAGTTTCCGCATCTTGTAGTCTTGGCCGATGATGCTGTCGAACGAGAAGCGGATGTCCAACTGTTCGCGGAGCGTGCGGTTCTCGGTCACCAGTTTCTGCTGTTGGAGACTCCGTGCCACGATCAGCTTGATCTCGTCGTCGATGATCGGCTTGGTCACGTAGTGAACCGCACCCATCTTGATGGCTTCCACCGCGTTCTCGATCGTGCCGTATCCCGTGATGAGAACGACCACGGTCTCCGGATGCTTCCGCTTGACCAGTTTCAGCAGCTCAAAGCCGTTGACGCCCGGCATGTTAACGTCGGTCAGAAGCAGGTTGTACTTCCCGTCGTCCAGCATCTTGAGCGCCTGCTCGGGGACGCTCGCCGCCTCCACCTGATACCCTTCCAGCCTCAGAAGCTCGGAAATGGATTCGAGGATCAGCGCGTCGTCGTCAACAACAAGGATGCGTTCCTGGACCATGCGCCTGTTCCCGAAAAGGTCTCTTTCAAAGTCCCATATGCGGTCGAAGCCCCGCTCAACGAACGGCGTTGGCCGCTCGTCGCTGCCTCACCCACGATTCTCAACCGGAATGCTCACCTCAAACGTCGAGCCCTTGCCCACTTCACTCTCCACCCGGACCGTCCCGCCGTACTTCTCCACGATGTCCTTGCTGATCGCCAGGCCCAATCCGGTGCCTTCCGTAACGTCCTTCGTTGTGAAGAACGGCTCGAAGATCTTGTCCATCAACTCGGGGAGTATCCCCACGCCGGTGTCGGCGAACGTCACTCGAATCTGGTTGCCCACGAACTTGGTGGTAATCTGGAGACGTCCGCCCTGCGGCATAGCATCGATGGCGTTCTTGATCACGTTGCAGAACACCTGGAAGAGATCTCCGCTGCGGACGTTCGGCAGTTCCTCCACCAGGGTCTTCTCGATGACGACGCCCCGGGCGGACGCCTGGGACTCGAGCGACCGGACGGCCTCCTCCACCATGCCGTTGATGGACGTATGCTCGAAGGCCGTGATCGCGCTGCGAGAAAACTCCAGCAGCTCCCGGATGATCCGGACCATCCGCAGGAGACCCTTCCGCGCCTGTTCCAGGTACCGGCGTGCCGGGTCATCCTCGCCCTTCACCCGGAGCGCCAGGTTCACAAACCGGAGGATGCCGTCCAGGGGGTTGTTGAGCTCATGGGCGATGCGGGCGGCCAGCTTGCCGACCACCGCCAGACGTTCGTAGAACGCCAGCCGTTTCTCCAGAACCGTCCGGTCCGTCGTGTCCTCGACGACCAGGAGTCCGCCCACGGCGCGCCCCTGATCATCATGGAGAACCGAGCACGACAGGTTGTACACCCGCGGCTCCTTACCCCGTCCGCTCGAGCCCACTCGTTCGATACGCACGGGTTCACCCGTCTCGAGCACGCCGCTGAGACGCCGACGCCAGTCAATCGACGTCATATCCAGATTGACCGCCGAAAAGAAATCCTCCAGGCTCCCACCCGCGGAAATCCTGGAGGATGATTCCTCGCCCACACACTGCTGAACGACGCGAAATTCCTCGTCAAACAGCACCCACTGCCACGGAAGGTGTCGCAGCACGACGCCTGCCACGTCGCTGATGAGGACTACGTCGGACTTGCTCGGCTTTGCCTTATCCATGGCGGCCACCAACATCTAAGGGATAGAGTCCCGGCTTTGTGAGGACACCACGAAAGCCTCACAACAGCCCGCCGCTGCACCGTGGCCAAACTCACCCCCGCTTCGTATGGCCTGCCCTGCACGACTCCAAACAGAGAAAGTGGGTTCAGGAGACGTGTTTAAAAAAATGAACAAGATGCCGAATTATGCCCCCAAACCAACCTCCCTCACGTTCAGATAATACCACACTGGGGCGGAAAAGCAAGAAAAACCACACCTTCGCCATACAAGCATCGGCTAGACAACGCCAGCGTAACATCTTATTTACTAACAATTTACGGCCATTCTTTACGCAACACGCACATCCGAGCCTCTTGTTGCCTGCTTATACCCCGTTTGCCACCCCCCATGTTCAAAAAATTCAACACGACCATCGCGGATACTCTCCTGCCAACCCCCTTGGGATGCCCTTTAGGGCCTTACGGGAGGGGCCCCGGTATGGACAGAAAAAGCGTCAAAATGACGGTCGAAGAGGTCTCGTCAAGCCTTCCGCGGGTCACTGCCGGTGATGATGAATTCCCGGGTGTGAAAGGCTCTGAGACCGGGGTGTCGGAGCTGTGCCGGATGGCGGGAATGCACGGTGGACGCACAGCTTTTTTCGGGCAACTGTGTCAGCGACTCGGCGGCGTGAAGCCAGGCACGCGCCGTCGCAGGCGATGCCGCCTGACCGATGCGTCCAGACCCACGGCACAAGAACCCCGCCAGCCGATGTCACAGCTCGATGTACTCCGGGTGGATTTCGAAGCCGAGGTATCGTCGACCAAGACGTTTTGCGACCCGTGCGGTGGTGCCGCTGCCCAGAAACGGGTCCAGCACCACGTCGCCCTTGTCGGTCGCCAGGCGAATGAAGAATTCCGCCAGCTCTTCGGGCATGCGGGCGGGATGTTTGCCCCGGCCGAAAGCCACCGGACAGCGGATGACGTTCCCCGGGTCGGCCCACCCGCGCCGGCGCGTCCCGGCATCGTTCATGCGCCGCCCGCTCGTACGGAACACCACCGTGTCCTTCGTGTCCCGTGGGCCGCGACGCTCCGCGTAAGGGACACCCACGCGTCTCAACCGGAACTTGACGTCGGTCGACCGGGCGAACCAGAAAAGATACTCGAACGCGTCCTTGGGTCGCGGACCGTAACGCCCGGGCATCGCGTTCGGCTTCTCCCAGATGTACGTCTCGATCAGCGGCATCCCCACGATCTCGACGACCGCCAGGACGAGCTTGAAGACGTAGAGGTGCCTCGCGCCCTTTACGCACCGGTCGTTGATGTTCAGGACGAACGACCCCCGGCGTTTCAGCACGCGCCGGATCTCGTAGGCCGCCGGCAGAAACCATCCGATGTAGTCGTCTGGCGCAATGCGCGCGTAGTCGCGAAGGTCCGCGTAGGGCGGCGAAGTGAACACGAGGTCCACGAAGCCGTCGGGGAGCTTTCGCATCCCGGCCACGCAGTCCTCGTGACGCGCCGTATCGAGACGGGGTAGCTTCATGACGGGCACCGAAAGGGAAGGGGAATTCCGACCGGGCAGGAGAACCGAAGACGAAGCCGAGAATTCGGTGGACGGTCTTCGCTTCGGGACTCGCGCCCCCTGGCCGGGCACCGGCAAGATCACTCCTTGTGAGCATCCTCCCCGGTGAACTTCTGTTCGAAAAGATCCGCGACGAGTGCGGCCGCCCCCTTACGAAGACGATCCGTCAATGGCGTTCTCTATCCGGTTCTGGCCGGCCTTGACGAACGTGATCCCGAGCGCGCCGAGGATCACGTAGATCCACGCCGGTACCGGATATCCGATGGCCTGCGCACCGGCCAGCGCGAACGTCACGCCCATCGTGATGTACGTCTTCTTCTGCCGCAGAAAATCGAGCAGCTTCTGCATGACATCTCCTCCTATCGCTTGAGAAATCACCCAGCGCACGAGCGCGGGGTTCCTGGTGATGAGGTCCCTAAAGGCCGAGCGCGGACATCGCCACGCCCAAGGCCACCTTGAGTGCCGCGCCCTCCAGCTCGCCGAAAAAATCGTAGGCCCGCCTGTCCGCGTCGATCAGTTGTTTCAGTTTCACGTTCGCGGTTTGGTCCGCCTCGATGAGACTCCCCGCCGACATGCCGCCGTAGAGGGCCTTCTGCGCGGCAACGTAGTCCCCGGCGGCGTAGTTCACGACGTACTCCGTCGCGATCTCCTCCGTCAGTTTCCCGTCGCCCCAGTACTTGCCGATCACCTCCAGAATCGGCCCCGCCGTCGGCATCTTGCCCAGCACGCTCGAACGAACGTCATCCCACGCTATCACGCCCATGGTTCACCTCCACGATAGAATACGCGGGAAACCCTTTGCAAAGGGTTATCCCGCACCCTTCCTAAACTCCTTGCAGGGATGCCCGGAGGCCCGCTTTGGAGCCTCCGAACATCCCTCCAGAGAGTTCTGGGGAGAGTCCCGAGAACCCCTCTTGCAAGAGGGGTTCTCGCCTCTTCTGTTGTCAAGGTGCGCCGATGGACGGCGCGGCGGCGCCGATTCCGATCTTCTCCGCCCACAGTTGCCAGCTCGCGTCCTGCGAGTGGATCCACGCCTTGTCCTGGTCGCCGGTCGTCTGGCCCTTGTCCATCAGCGCGACGTAGGCCGCCGAGCGGTTCGCCTTGTCCTGAATCCAATTCTTCTCCGCCATCGTCACGCCCGTGCATCCGGAGACGAAGAGCGCCAGAATCAACAGAAGAATTATCCTCCGCCGCATAACCAGCCTCCTTCCAAAAAAGGTTCCCATGTTCCCTCCCCGTCCCGACAATCAGGAGCAAAGCCACAAAGGCCAGACACGCCTCCGCCTATTTTCGGATCGCAAAGCACCGCGCCTCCATATCGAGGCCGCACCCGGTCCATGCAATGCTCTTGCCACTCGCATCGGTATCCACGGCGATCTCCCAGCCGTATATCGCCGTTTCGGCGTTCCAGTCTGATATAGGTAAGTCTCCTGGTCCGTGAATAGCATGGGCCTGCGTCACGAGGAGTCCGGGCACCGGGATGGTTTCATCGACTTCCGCGGTTCCATTTGCCGGTGGCCAAGCGGCAACTGTCAGTGAAAGGGTTGAGGCCGCAACCTCGCCTGCAAAGCAAATAATCAGCTGTCTCCCGAAGGAGAGTGGACTGGCGCCGTATGCCCCGTTCCAGGTAATCGTCGCCGGGTCGAAGTCGGTCAAGATGGGTCGGATGTTGACATATAACCTGGCCCACCAGGGAGTATCGAGAGTGCCCGAATAGCCTATGTCAACGCGGACATAACGGTGCCAGCCGCTCACATCGTGCGGGATGTCGAAAAGCAGACGCTCGATCTGCCGGTTGACTCCGTAGATGTGGTCCGAATGGACAAGGACCCTCCGTTCGTCGGAGGCCGGGTCCCCGTTCTCGCGGTAAAGGTCGAATGCGCCGCCGCCGGGCGTATCCCGGTGCGCCTCGTCCACCGTCGCATAGTTCGCGGCGGCCGAGGCGAACTCTTCATACCGGTTGAATTCCTCGGCAACCATGATGTATTCACCGAGCTTGTCTCTGCGTCTGTCCATGGGAATCTCCTTCTTGCGGAATGCGGCAGGGGAGTGCGTAACCCGCGGACGGTTCCAATCGGCGTGACGGGAAATCGCAACGATCAGAAAAGAAACAACCTTCGGGGTTTCTCAGTTCTTGTGGCCGACGTGGCTATTGTCTGCGACGAGCCCGCCGTCTCTTCTCTCGGAGCGTCATAGACTACACGCACATCGGATTTGACAATCGCCGTGATCCGGACGTTTGTGATCTCCTCCAGCGCCAGCGGCGGCCCTCCCTCGATCCGCACATGCGAGTTCGTCCCGTCGACGTCCGCTAGGTCGAAGAGAACCGTGGAAAAAGCCGGGGAGATCCGGACAGCAGGAAACGACTAGGGCATTCAGACGTCGTAGGGCTCAAGCAAAGCATCGAGGTCGCCAAGATGACCGAAGAAGGACCGCGGACCAAAGGCTGCCTTCATGTAGTCCCACCAGTCCCCCTTCCTCGTCATCTTCTTTTTGCCATCGAACGCCTTCAACAGCGCGAAGCACTGCCACCTCTCGAACTCCGGCTCGGTCTTCACCGCCGACCGAAGGTGCGCCATGAAATCCCAGGCGCTTTCGACGATCTCCGGCGGTAGGCTGGAGAAATGGCCTGCAAAGTCTGCGCGATCTCTCAGCCGTGCATTCTCAAATTGCTTCCACCAGTCGTGCCATTCTTCCAAGCCGCGTTTCGCATCCGCGTTCGTGCGGAGAAATTGCTCCATTTCTGGAAGTCTTCTCGAGCGCCGTCCCCGCCACTTCTCAAACGAAAGCCCCAGGCATTCTATCAGTTCAGACTCCTCGCCGTATTCCAGGTAACAGATGTGCTCCTCGCACCCGAATTCCCAATCATTCCCGAAGAGCGCGCCCGTGCACCAGTGTCGAACGCCCCATTGGATGTGAAACTCGTCGTGCCATTTGTGGCACACCCAAACCACGTACTCCACCAGTCCTCGGGGCATCAACCGCTCATAATGAACTTTCGACGAGCCTCTCGACTTGAAACCCAGCGCCTTCAGTTCTGTCCTCACTAGGTGTGAGACGTGCCAACCGAAGCCCTGCCTGCAGGGAGAGGAAGCCATGTCTATTCTCGCATTACGCCTGCTGGAAGTCCCCACGCCACATCTATACCCAACTCCCTCGCCCATTGCAACACCTCCTTTTCTACTACGGGACTCCCGGGCGCATATTTGAACACCACTGTGTAAGACTTCACATCCTCGAACGCGAGCTTATGGCGACTAACCTGTCTCCCGATGCGACCGAGCATACTGCGGACATTGGAGACGTTCTGGTAGGTCCGGGACAACCATAAGATGTCTTTGCATTCCAGAATCATGCCCCCAACTCTAGTATCAACCAGAAAGTCCAAGTACACTGCGCCACCACCGGAAATTTTCCCGAACACCCGAGCATCGAATTTGACACCGATACCTCTCAAGTACCTCGCGACCTGTTCTTCAAAGTCCTTGCCCCGCGTCACGTTGGCGGCAAGCAACGTCCGGAGGCGCTCAAGTTCTTCGATTGCCGCTTTTCTTCCCTCTTCGCTTCTCAGAATCCCCCCGTAGACGTCGCCTACCAGTCTCCTTGAGGGCTTGCCTTCTACGAATGTCACCGCCTTCCGGTATCTGCCGATCGACTTAGCGGCACGCAAGGTAGGACTGAGAACCTTCAACTCCGAGAGACAGAGCAGGTTCAGCAGTCGAACGCTCCAGTCGAGTCCTTCTCCCGTTATGAGGTCCTTGCCATAGACCGCCTCCACGAGCCCCTTAACATCGCCAAGCACTGGAATGAGACCCATCGCCAAACTGACGTCACCTCTGACCTTGCCCCAGCACTCTACCACTGTGTCGCGATAATCTTCCCCGAACTCTGAATCCCAACGTAATTCCTCTCCAGTTGCTTCACCTGCTTCACCAGGTAGTCTGGCGTGTCGTCGCCCGGGAGGAGATTCTGATTCTCTGGGCATGTTAGCATTCGATATCTTTTTGGAGAAAGGAGTAGAAACCCAAATAAGGTGGGTGCAACTGATGGGAAGTAACGCACTCAACAAGGTGCATCAGAACTCAAGCTGTGTTTGCTGTCGCTCAAAATCGAATGTAATCTGTTGGACTTTCGGAAAGACATTCTCTCCACCGGGTTTTCGGTTGAGTAGAATGTCACGACCGTCAATTTGACGGATGCGGTCTCCCACCCGAAAAGATAGGTCAACCCAGGGAATTGTTAGGAGAAGGCCCAGCCTCAACGCTTCGCGCTCTTCGCGTCGCTTCTTCGCTTCCTCCTCCATGGCGCCGTCATCCGCACCGTCATTGCGGATGACCCCGGTTCCATCATCTGCATATGCGCTGGAAGAATCGCGCTTCACCCACCGGAACGAACTGTTCGTAATAGATTCGGTGATTGTCAGCGATGAGCCCGCCGTCTCTTCCCTCGGAGCGTCATAGACCCGGCGGTTGAAGGCGAAAGAGGCGAGCGTTACGAGGTTTGTGGAAGATAAGGAAAGCCAGGAACGACTGAAAAGGGATTCAGACTTCGCACCTATTCACTTCTTCGCGTCCCAGCGCCCGGTGGCCACTTGAAATGTCACCCAGACAGCAAAGACGAAAGTCAGTAGCCAAGCAACTCCTGCACCCCATCCCCGCCCCCATGGCCAAAAAAAAGTACTCACCAATCCAGAGTCCCCCCAGACCAGAAGGTGAGTAATTTCGAGCAGGACCGCACCGCCAAGGGTAACTATCCAGACGTATAAAAGGGCTTCTCGACCATTAAGTTTGGGCTTTTGTGATCCAGTCAACGGACCGGCTCCCGAATCGGTTTTTCTTTGTTCCTCGTCTCTTCTTAAACGTGCGCCGAGCCAGCCACGGCTTTCTGCCGATTTGAGGAGACGAATCAGGGCGGCGGCCTCTTCCTCACGGTCCTTCGCAGGTTGCTGGCAGGTGAAGGCCTTGAGGTCAACCGTCCACATCCTGGCATCCGACCTGATCCTTGGGAACACCGGCAACTTCTGAACGGCAAGCAGGACATCCTGGAGCCACGGGGCGGCAGTGTCGCCTATCTCAACAGCCAAGCACCTTCCCCCCTCAAGACTCTTTTCATGCGCGACATAGAGAACCCAGGTTGGGCTGCAAATGTCGAATGTCTTCGATTTCTCGTAGGTCCCGTTGGCTACCGCGACTTTTGCTTCTGAAATGGCATCCTCGGCCTTGCAATCCTCAAACGCCGCGTAATAGATCTCCCAAACCTCTCCCGGGTCTTCCACCTCTGTGCATATCGCATAGGAAACAAGCAACAATGAATCGTGCCAGCCACTCCCTTGAGCCTTGCCCAGAGCGAGCAGGTGCCGCTCATTCAATATTTTGTCTATCGTCGATTCAACCCACGCCGCCCTATGATACTCCCCAAAATTAGGACCAGGGGTTAAGATAGTCTCGCGGGTCCGAAAGCACAGATCGGAGGCGAGGCAGATGGGTCAGCGAAAGCGGCACAGCGCGGCGTTAAAAGCGAAGGT
>Ga0182021_10002928_pt1 | contig 20101 bp, 23 predicted proteins | sample 612E3MmetaG_FD_120493 | JGI IMG/M metagenome (GOLD analysis project Ga0182021, IMG submission 120493) | Permafrost microbial communities from Stordalen Mire, Sweden - 612E3M metaG (Illumina Assembly) | ecosystem: Environmental > Terrestrial > Soil > Wetlands > Permafrost | place: Sweden... | reverse complement strand
CTTCTGGATATTCATAAATTCTGTAATAGACAAATCCAGAAAGCCACAATATCTTTGCCACAATTCTTCTTCACTTAATGTTTGAAAATAGCGATCCTCAGCGAGCATATTTTATTTCCCTCCACCAGATTTATAACCGGAAATGATAAAATCGTTATACAACGGAAAGTCTTCAATACTCAGTCGCTCCACAGGCAACGAAGCGCACAGCTTTTCGATTTCTTCTCTAGAATATTCACGACGTTCCTTACGGAAAAGGAATGGGGAATATACGGCTGAAGAAAGCAACATCGAAGCAAAAACCAGTGGAACCCGATAGTATTTTCGAGCCCGGACATTTGTGCGAACCGAGTCTTTGAAAACATTCATACCGAAGGAGAAATCTTCTTTACCCGAAGGGATCGTGATCGCAAATTTGCCGCCGGGTTTCAGCACGCGGATAATTTCAGAAACGGCCTTGGAATAATCCGGCACAAAATCGACGACATGGACGCAAAGCGCTTTATCAAAACCGGCATCTCCAAATTCCATGCACTGAATATCCCCCAGATTTGTGACGATGGTCTTACCCCGTTTGCTTGCCTTTTGTTGGGCTTTCTTCAACGCAGTTTTTGAGGAATCAATGCCGGTAATACTAATGTGCGGGGTGGTTTCCAGGATACGTATAATTTCGTTCCCGGTGCCTACACCCGCACACAAGATTTTATCACCTTCAACCAGTCCCAGTTTTTCAATACTGGCAACCTGTAACCGCTGATAGGGAGAAAGCTGGGTTACTATGAAGTCATAAACGGGATTATAGAAGTAATCAAAATAGAACTTCATCCGCTAACCTGATTCTACCCCCTATTTTTTTTACTATAGTTTTAATTCTCCCCAGAACAGGTCAATCATAATGGGTATTTCATCCATCGTCTGCCCCATAGCTTGCGCCTGTTGAGTAAAGCCGGTAAGAATGGGTTGTGTAAAATTAAAGGACTCCTCTACTGTTACAATTCCATCCCCATTCGAGTCAGCCATACCATAGGTCAATCCCATAACAACAAAGAAATAAGTAAACAAGCCATCCTGACACGGACCCAATTCCGGGATTTCCGGGCCATAAGCCGGTCCATATTCTGCGGAGATACCATCCTGTCCGTCCGCAGCCATGAGAACGATTCTGCCAGGGGCAGCAAGTTCGTTAAAACCGCCCGCATAACAACAATCGAACCCGAAGACGATTCTATCTGTCCTAAAACCGTCGAAAGCAGCTTTTAATTCACGGTCCCAGAGGACAACAGGATTGGATTCATTCAAGTCATTTGCCCAAACCAGCATGCCGACTTTATCCCCGAAACGGGAGAAGGCAGGTACGGCTTTACCGGAATATTTGGCGCTGTGGCCACTGAAATAAAAAACTACCTCGTCATTACTTTTTACTTTCTTCTTCAATGCAGAGATCTGATTCAATATTCCGCTCTTGGTAGCATCTCTATCCGTCAGCATAATGATGTTTTGCGGTTTATAGCCTTCGACGCCTACCAGCATATTAGAAACTGCCTGTGCGTCGTTGACAGCATAGAACAGGTCTAAACCTCCGGCAAGTACACTATCGGGACCGGGATAGTCGTTAATGCCAATAATTATTGCGTAGCGTTCCCCTTTCGGCGAGGGACCAACTACTCCCGGATTCCGCGGCGGAAAATGTTTGTTCCCCTGATAACTGGCGATGAGGTTCTTGATCTGTTGTCCCAGATTTTTCAAGTCTTTCGGGGGATTCTTCTTCAGGATTTCAATACCATTGGTGGAGAGGTCATCCCCCGGCTTTGCATAAGCGACAACGGGAAGAACGGCCATCAACACCATGGAGATGACTAGACACGTGAGTAGAATTTTCTTCACTTATTTGCCTCCCAAGTTGTATTTATCCTACATAATAATAGTAATAAATACAAATGTCCACATTGTGTTAGTCATGCGGAGGGGTCAAAAATGGACACTTATTGTACAAATGATAACAGAGAAAACCAATTATGTCAAATATTTCACAAATAAAATCTGGAAATACAATTTTTCCGTAACAAAAAGTTAAGAGAAATGAATAATTGATATGGTTTTGCGAATGAGAGTGATTTGTCCATGACAGTTATAATGCATCAATAGATCTTCTGCATCATATAAACATCAAGCAATTGGCCGAATTTTTTGCCAACTTCTTTCATAACACCGATATGTTCGAAGCCCAATTGTGAATGGAGATGAATACTTACCTGATTATCACCGGCAATTCTGGAAAGGACAGTATGCAAACCCGCTTTCTCACCTTCGGATAACACAGCTTTCACTAATTGTTTACCAATCCCACGGGATCGAAAAGTATCTTTCACATATACTGACAGTTCCGCGGTATCAGAGTAAGCGCAACGGTTTGACCACTCACTAAGTGACGCCCAGCCGACTACTTTCTTATTCATCACTGCAACAATGATCGGATTTTTAGGGCCGTGCGCTTTAAACCACTTCCGCATCTCATGTGAGGTTTTAGGTTCGGTATCAAAAGTTGCGGTTGTGTTTAAAATTGCTTCATTATATATCTCGGTGATGTTCGGAATGTCAGCGAGGATTGCTTTTCGGATAACGGGATTCATAATCTGTCCTTTTTAAATTAAATGACACTTAGATTATATACTAAAAATTAGAAAAATAACCAACCAAAAAAACAGGTCCAACACTTCCTGGAGAAGCATTAGACCTGTTCGCTCTACAAACCTGCTGTTCTTTTATGGTTCTTTACTCCAATCTTCGGCCAGTTCACATTTTACACCGGCGTGCACAAGTTGCTTTTTAAACACTTTAAGCTCCCGGCGGTGACTGCACTGCAGACATTGCTCGAACCAACCATCCGGATCGCGGTCAACAAACAGGTCGCCACCACAGCGGTCGCAGGCCTTTAATTTCCAGTGTAACATTTAAACCACCCCCTTTTCGGACATACCTACCATTAATTTCTAATCAATATTTTAGATAAAAAGAAAAGAAGAGTATGTGATAATGGTCTCAATGTGACAATGGTCTCATTTTTAAGGGATGTTTTGAAAATCGAAGAATACAAACTGGTAATTTGGATAAAACCGGATTAGCCTTCCTCGATGACGATTTCAAAAGAACAGGTCAGCGCGCCGGTGGGACATACGGCTTCACAATTAGTGCACCAATGGCAATCCTCCGTCTCTATGATAGTAATCTTATTTTTCGTGTTAATAATAGCGCCGCAAGTGCAAACGCTAACGCAAAGGCCGCATTGATTACACTTTTTCTGGTCAACTTTCGGCATTTCAATCAATTAATCATGCCTCCGTATATTGGTAATATAGAGGATTCTGCCAAGGTTGTATGTGACCTTTGTCTCAACTTGATTCCTCTACAATTGCTTCCAAGGCATTCCTGTTAGTAACGACGATACGATGACGTTCCATACGGATATATCCCTGTTCTTCCAGAGTTTTTAACGACCGTGCCACTACTTCTCTGGCGGTGCCGGCCATCGCCGCCATTTCCTGTTGAGTAAGGTGCTGCCTGGGGCCGACACTATCAGCGGCATGATTCAATAATATTTTAGTAACTCTGCCGAGTACGTGGCGAAATGAGAGATCCTCGACGAGGGTAACGAGCTGCCTCATTCTTAACGCTAACACCTTACTGGTGTTCAACGCGATTTGCGGATATTGCTGCATTAAACGTAAAAGTATATCTTTTTTAATCCCATAAGTGGTAACTGTGCCCATTGCTTGTGCGCTAATCGGATTCGGACCGCCATCAAAAACAGGAATATCGTTTAGAGCCTCCCCGGGATGAGCGATACTGAGGATCTGTTCTTTACCCTGAGCGGAGGTTTTAAAGATCTTAACAACCCCATCGGCGACAAAAAAGAGTGTGTCTGCGGACTCCCCTTCCATCAGGATGACCTCACCCCGCTGGACAGTCTTCTCAGAAAATGACTGTTTAATAGCATCCAGTTCGGCGATGCTCATCACGGAAAAGTACGGTATCGATTTTAAGAAAGCTACATCAATGGTCATTTTCTTTGAGTTAATACCAATGTTATATTTTGGATTATGTCACATTATACCAACTTCCGGCAGTATGGGCAATAATGTGAAAGGCCAGCAAACAGCATCCGGTAATGATCGATGAGACAGGGAATGATTCTTGTGATAAATGTTACAGCAGGAGGAACAGCCCTGTTATAAGATATGCGTGTGGGGAAGAAGAAGTGGCGGGGGAAAAAGAGTCAGTCCAAATACTCCGGGCTGACTCTTATTTTTATTATTTTTTAAGGTTACCTTTTATCGTGATCACTATCTCTTTTAAGGGGATATGAATATTCGCATTTTCAAGCGCTTTCCTGGCCATAGAGAACAGACCGGAGCAGCACGGTACTTCCATGCGAACTACGGAGAGACTTTTAAGGCCTGAATTAGCGACGATCCTGGTCAATTTATCCAAGTGCGCATCAAAATCATCCAGTTTAGGACAGGCTACGATCAAGACACGATCCTTTAAAAACCGGCGATGGAAACCGGCATACGCAAAAGCCGTACAATCGGCAGCCAGGATCACATCCGCACCCTTTAAAAAAGGCGCATTTTCCGGCACTAGAGTCAATTGCACCGGCCAATAACCGAGTTGAGAAGGTTGATGAATTGGAGATCCTGTTTCACATTCGCACCTTTCTATTTCCTGAACAGCAGACGATGAACAACCACAAGCCAACTTTTCTTCTTTCGTCTTCACGTTTTTAACGTGATCTCCTGCTGCTGTTTCATCGAACTTATCTGCCTTCCGTTCTATAATCGTGATAGCGCCTTGCGGACACTCCCCCAGACAGGCTCCAAGTCCATCACAATATTTATCACTAACGAGTCTCGCCTTGCCATCGATAATTTTGAGCGCGCCTTCAGCACACGAAGGAACGCAGACGCCGCAACCGTTACATTTTTCTTCATTTATTTTAACGACTTTTCTGACTATTTTGACCGTCATCAGACACCAGCCTTTATTTGTTATTTATCGGATTATTTGTCATCTTTACCGGATAATTGGCGCCACCGTTCTTCACCGAGACACTGACGCGCTGAAGAGCACCATTCGATGCAGGAAGGCATCTTCCCCTTATATACCATCGTGCCGCATTTCTGACATTTTATTCTCGTTTCGTCTGAGAATATTTCAACGTCGGCTCCGCAGTTGGGGCATTTGTGTATTTCCACGCGCAAATTACGTGTATCCTGGCCAGGACATTTACTATACATTAAGCCCCCCTTCAACTGATTTATAATTATTTTATGTTAATTTTCACGGATTTTACAGTGATATTAATCATAGTTGATGTAAAAATATACCAGATTAAAATAATTTCGCCTCTATGACCTCTCACCTTGCAAGGACACTAATGAGACAAAAGTCGCAGACGGAGAATATAGCGGAGTTTAAAATAAAGTAAGAGTCTATCAGGGAGGACAAAATGAACGAAAAAGTAGAGAAAGTACTGGAACAAATCAGACCGTCTTTGCGTGCAGATGGTGGGAATGTGGAGTTGATCGGAGTACAAGACGGGGTTGTTAGTGTACGTTTAACCGGCGCATGTGGCAGTTGTCCGATGTCTACGATGACACTAAAGATGGGAATTGAGAAATATCTAAAGTCGAAGCTGCCCGAAGTCAGACAGGTGGTCTCAGTTTAATATCCGGAAAACATTACACAATATAAAAGAGGTATCAGGCGAACCTGATACCTCTTTTCCTTTTATAGGAAGAGTGTGAATAGCTATTTTATTTTAGCTAATTCCTTAGCGATATCCCCCATACCCAGTTCGGTTAATCTCTCAGGACTAGGCCTGGCGGTTTTCACATCCCACTTCATCGCCTGACATACTTCACGGGCAATTACATCCTCGTCTACCGTTCTGCCGGCGTTGGGGCCAGCTGCCAGCGGCGGTTTTCCAACCATCCGGTCAGGACTATGGAAAGTCAACGGGTTCAGGCCTTCACGAATATTGAAAATATGACGCATATCCTGAATTCTTTCCCCAGCTTTGACTGCGTCTTCGATGGTCAAGTTCCATCCGGTGATGGCATTCAGGAATTCGACGAAGGTATTAGCTTCGGGGAAACTGTCAAAGACAAACATACAGCATCCAACGCACTCTGAAACCTGTTCAAAACAAACAGCTCTCTTCTGCGCTTCTCCCCGGCCAGACCAGGCGGTGCGGTCAAGCGGCTCCGTGATCAATCCTGCGGGACTGCCATTGATGCCGCGGGTATGGCGGCCGGGCGTAGGATCCATTCTGTATCCAGAGGCGTAAGTATATGCCCATCTGGGGTCATGCGCGCCATATTCCGAGCCACGCATATTCATGGCGAATTTCTCGGAGCCTTTACCGATCCTCTCCGCGGCTTTTTTCGAGCCGTCAGCCAAGATTGCGCCAAACCCTTCCCGTTTCACCAGTTTTTCTGTCATGGCTACAATGGATTTGTGATTACCCCAGGTCATCTCGATACCATCGGTATCTTTTTTGGTGATCAATCCCTTTTCGTAGCACTCTATGGCGAACGCGATGGTGGAGGCTGCCGATATTGTATCGACGCCATAAGTATTGCAAAGGTCATTCGCTTTCATAATGGATTCGACATTATCGTTAAGACAATCAGGTCCAAATAGACCGATGGTCTCGTATTCCGGCCTGTGCCCTTTCCGATACTGGTATTCTCCAGCGCCTTCCTTCATCTCCCCACCACAGGCAATGACGCACCGGTAACAGCCGTATCTTTTTTGCTGCAGTTCGAGGAATGATTTGGCATCCAGTTTATCAACCTGCGGGAAATCCGTGACCTGAGCCCCGGACCAATTCTTAACAGGAGTATCACCGGCTTTGGCCAAAAAGACGGTAATCCCGGATGTCCCGGTTTGCTTGAACAGTCCGCTGGGCCCACCGAGCTTGGTCATAATATCCTTTCTCATTGCGTTAACTTTAGCCGCATCGAACAAAGGCACAGGTATTTTGCCTTTGACCGCAACAGCTTTGAGTTTCTTGGAACCCATCACCGCACCTAACCCGGAACGGGCAGCTGCTCGGCCCTTGTTATTGATAATAGCTGCGATCAGAGACAGTTTTTCACCGGCTGGGCCGATGCAAGCCACTTCAGTATCTTTACCCAATTCATTCCTGAGGATATCTTCAGTATCGTATGTATCTTTACCCCAGATAGAAGCAGCGTCTTTGATCTCAGCGACACCATTATCGATCAGCAGGTAAACCGGTTTGGACGAAATACCGGTGAAAAATACAGCGTCATATCCGGAGAATTTTAAATAAGGACCAAAGTTACCTCCGGAGTTAGCGTCTCCCCAGGTTTGCGTTAGAGGGGATTTGCCGACCACCACGTACCTCGCTCCACCTAGAGCCGGAGTACCCGTAAAAGGACCGGTGACAAAACCGAGGATATTATCAGGGCCAAGCGGGTCGATACCCGGTTTCATCCGTTCGAACAATATCCTGGCGCCAAGCCCCGAGCCGCCGATATAAGTCTTACAAAGCTGCTCGTCCAAGACTTCTTCTGTTATTTTTTTCTTGGATAAATCAACCCACAGAATTTTCCCCATATAACCATTCATCGGATACCCCTCCTCAACAAATCTCTTCTTTTTTAAAAACCGCCCTTTCTATATTATCTATTTCAGGGTCGATACTTGTCAAACTAAAAATCTATTAAAACAGATACGACAGCCTAAGTCTAAATCCGGAACCAAACGGTCAGCTTTTACAATCTCATTTGGCTGTCAGTTATGAGTAATAAATATCGAGCTGTGCGCTTAGAGAGTTGTAAGCTTCCCTCGCCTTTGGATTCCCTACTTCAATGTTTTCATTCTGAAATACGGAATACAGCTCCGCTCTTTATGCCTTCGACGTTATCTAGTATAATCTAGATTGAAAGACCAGAATTAGTGGGTTTGCCGAGAGGAGGCATGTATGGCCGATATCAAGAGCGCGTATGAAATCGCGATGGAGAAGATAAATAAAATTGAATCCGCCACTCCGGAAGAGCGTCTGAGTTGGAAATTTGTCCCAAAAGGTGAAGAACTCGCCGGGAAATATATGAAAGACGATATTAATCTGACTGTTGAATTGAATAAATTCCGGGACGAAGAGAAAAAATACGTGGCGCAGGGAATCGCGGCGGTGCTGGTCAGGAATATCGACTTGCCAAAAAACGACGCTGTGAAGAAAAACAACCGAAAAGCGATGGATGGGATCAAATTGATCAAGAAAGACAAAACGGGAGTGGAAAATGTATTCAGTAAAATACGATACATTTTTAATCACTACACCGAACAGGGCGAACAGCAAAAAAAGCAGGCTTACGAACAGGTGAAAGAACAGTTCGCCATGAAACTTCAGCAAGCCCTGCAGCAGCAAGGCGCAACCGCCCGAATGAACATCGATGTCGAGCGTCATCCCCAATTCCAAGAAGAATGGCGGAAAATGTTGATCAAGTTGGATGTCCAATATCTGGAACATCTCAACGAATATAAGCATGACATGTTGGCACTCGATTAAGCGGTTGGTCAGGTGGGGGAGAGAAGATGGACATCGACGATGCCAAAATAACGGAGGCGGTAGAACGTACTGAGATTCTCCGTGCGCCTAAACAAAGTCTGACTACTTTCGGGACGACCAACATCTATTACTATCTGGTCACCGAGCCGGCGTATGCCGAGCTCGCCCCGAATACGACAGAGACTGTTGTCAGAGAAGGCAGGGTTATCGCGGAAAAGCCCAGGATCGTCACACCTTATTATCTATCATCGCTCGAAGGGTTCAGTGAGAATGCCCGACGGTATTTCGATTACCTGATCAGAACCTTCGGACACAATGTCCCCGGGCTTTTATATGCTTACCGTAATGAGCCTAAAGAGATGAACATCGTATCAGATGATCTGCCGACAGTGGTGGCACGATTAAATGAAGGCATTGATAAACGAGGCGACCCACTCACAACCATCATCAAAGGGATGGACGAAATGTGGGATATCGCCCTGATCAAATTTATTTTCGAGATGACACAGAGATCGGTCGGCGATAATATCCGACAAATGAACGCCCGTGGTTTACTTACTATGGATGACAAAGGTATCCCGGCCGATGCCAGAGCCAGAATCGAAAGCTTGTTCATTGAGGCATCCAAGGGAGATATCGCTCCGCAAGTTCTAAAAGAAGAGCTGGACCGCTGGAATATTTTTTCCGAATATGAAGACAGATTCCTGAACCTCTTTCGTAAATAAAGATAAAGTGTTAAAATAATAACGTGCAAATCTCCCAAATCGAAGCCCGTGACTTATCCGAAGCCTGGTTTCTTTGCCTGGCTAAAACTCTGAGCGACGGGTTTGACTATCGCATCGAGCGTGGTAGTTATACAGGACAGCGCCGTAAACAGCTTGATTTCTTTATATGCCACATCAAATATCCGGGCACCCGTCCTTTGATACCTGATGTGCCGCAGGGTATTCCGGCGCCCAGTACAATGGAATATATCGACAATTATTTGCCTTATCTGATGACCGAGCACAGGGCTGAGGGCGAGCAGTACACTTACGGGCAATACCTGGAAAAACAGATCGCCGAAGTCATCCGGATGTACAAGACTGACGGTCATAATACCAATCAGGCCTACATGACCGTGGGAGAACCGAAAGCAATTTTTCTCACCGACCCGCCATGTTTACGAGGCATCGACACACGCATCAAAGACAATAAACTCGATTTTTATATCTATTTCCGCTCCTGGGATCTATGGGCAGGTTTCCCTTCGAATCTGGCGGCAATCCAGTTGCTTAAAGAGTACATGGCCTCTGGAATCGGCGTGGACGATGGCGAAATGGTGGTCATGAGCAAAGGGCTGCACATATACGAGTACTGCTGGGATTTAGCCAAGATGGTGGTCAGAAGAGAATAAAAAGTTGTGTTTGCGACTACTTGATTGAAGTCGATAGTGCGTGGCCATCTGGAACCGTTCGGACAAGTCACCCCAAGAGCAATGGAAATAACTTGCCTTCATTACTCTCCGGTATACACATTCCTGATAAAAATCATTCCGCTTAAGATTGCTTCGTCTCCCGTAAAAAGTACGGGACTATAGGCTATAACTCCTCGCAACGACAATTAAAATGGATGATATTCTATCATTTTACCTTTACATCCAGGTAAAGGTCGCCGCCGTTCTTCCCCATGCCTCTCAATCGGATATTAGTGCCTGTCTTGACTCCCGCCGGGACTTTAACCACTAATTTCTTTGTCTTACCGCTATTTTTAACTCTTACAGTTTTTTCCGTACCGTCCATCGCCTCCGCAAGCGACAATTTGAATGTCTGACGTATATCAATACCCGGTTTGGGTGCCTGGGCACGGACTCCGAAGAGCATCCTTAATGTCAGTCTGGTGAACCAATTCACCATTTTAAGCTCTAAACGATCGAAGAACCCCAACTTTTGCACAGGAAAATCGGATTCTAAATATTCCGGAGGGATACTATTACCGGTGTCATTCCGATAAACTGTTTGTCTGGCGTCGCCGGGTCCTGAATAGAACTGAAAAATTAAGCCGTTCCCGCTAAAAAACGTGCGGTTGAGAAAATCCTGGTCGAACCTGAGGCCGGCTTGTTGGAACATACGGTTCAATTCCTCGATGTTCGCGGGATTAGAGAAAGCATCGCGGAAAATATCAGACTGCGAATAGCCGGCGCCCGGAAACTGGGTAGAAGCAAACCCGGATTTCTTCGCAAAATCATATTGTTGACGCTTGCCGGCATCGCTGAGAATGCTATAGGCTTCGTTGATTTCTTTGAACTTCTCTTCGGCTTGCTTCTCGTTGCCCGGGTTTTTATCGGGGTGATATTTAAAAGCCAGTTTGCGGAAAGCGTTCTTAATATCTTCCTGACCGGCGTTCTCGGAAATGCCGAGAATCTGGTAATAGTCTTTCACTCTTTTTATTATAACATCTGGGGAAAAAGAGGAGTTGAGACAAGCCCAGGACGATAATATGGATTTTTCAATATCGAAGGAAATGTTTCAATCAAAATAAATGGATTCCTGTACATTTCCTTCGTCAAGTACACATTACTTCGTAAGTACTATAGCCTTCGGCTTCAGCCTACGGCCATTCGCAGGAATGACAACGGGTGTAAATACTTTGGCAAGGTTAATGGAACAACAATCCCCCATCACTTTAACCATTTCCCCGAGGAGAAGTAAAAATCATTCTTTTTTGGGCGGCGCGAAAGCCCGTCACCTGTTTGATGTAGATTGAATTGAGTTAATCAACCATTACTTGGTTTGGCTTTAGATTGGACATTGTTTTCATCTGTTCTTTGAGTTCATCCAACCAGTTAGCCGATCTGACCTCGCGTTCGAGGAGGTATTTAAGGTAACCGCGGGTGATATCTTCCAGTTCAAGCGATAATCCGGTATCGATCTTCAAGCGCCCAACGGCATTATAATCATTTCTCTGGATAAACCTGAGCACTTTGAGGGCATTCAATGAAATGGGTCGGGTAAAGGGCTGTTTTAAAGCGCATGCCGGGCATAGCGTCCCACCGATACTGGCACAGAATGAATTGATGGTCGGTTGCAACGGCTGATGACAGGCAATGCACTCCTGAAGTTGCGGGCGGTACCCCGATTCCTCGAGCAGGCGGATTTCAAAGTAGCGCAATAGCAATTCCCGATTATTTGTCTGACACAGACTCCGCAGGGTGTCCAGCAACAAGCGGAAGAGACTTTCATCTTGGACGTGCTCGGCGGTGAACTGATTAACCAGTTCAATCACATAAAGCCCGTATGAAGTCAGCCAGAGGTCTGTTTTCAGGGGCAAAAAACCATCGATCGTCTGACTGCCGGTGATAATATCCAGATTCCGCCCTCTGGCTAGAGTGACCTGACTGTATGTCAGCAGTTCCAGATGTCCGGAAAGTTTGCTTTTGGGACGGCGTACTCCTTTGGCGACTGCCTGAATTTTGCCCAAATCAGGCGTGTATAGAGCAAGAATCCTGTCCGCCTCGCCCAATTTGGTTTTTTTTATAATAATAGCTTCTGTCTGGTAATCTCGCGGTCGGGTCATTGTTTAGCCTGATTTCTCGGCAACGAATATCATTTCCGGGGAATCATCGGAGAATTTGGACTTATCGTAGTTTCCAAAGAATTCCACAATATGGAATCCGCACAGGCTCAATAAATGCTCTATTTCATACCGGAAATAATAACGCATCGGGAATGATTGGACCAATCTTTCTTCTTTACCATCGGGATATTTAACGTAGAAAATAAATTCAATATCGTTATACTGTTCGGCCCGATGAAAAGCCGCGGTACGGTTAGTGCGTTTGACGACTCTGCCATCGGCCAACTCGATGGGAGGTATGACCTCCATCTCCATAAAGAAGGCGGGGTCAGAGATTCTCGGCAGAAAAGGATAGTAAACATCGAACAACAGTTTCCCTTTATTGCTAAGATGCCTAAAAACGGAATTCAGACACGCTTTTTGGTCTTCGACAGCCACAAGGTGCTGAAACGGCCGGAACGGGATCGTAATCAGGGCATACTCGTCGCCGGTGCTGAAATTTGTCATATTTCCCTGCACGGTCAGGACATTTTTTCTAACTTCCCGCGGTAACTTGTTTATTTTTTCGCGACATTTTTTGAGCATGTAGGGCGATAAGTCCAGCCCGGTTATTTCACAGCCGGCAAGAGCTGTGGGAATGAGGACCCGGCCTGTGCCGCAACCTAACTCTAAAATTCTTCCATCGGCTTTTCTGGCATAATCAACAAAAAAGTCGACATCCCGGCGCGCAGGGTTGGTGTACATCGAATCGTAAAAATCTGCGACGAATTCCCGGTCTTCATAACCACCGTATTTACTCATAAAGCCTCCAGGAGACAGATATAAATCCGGATTGTCTGGATGCTGGCATTCTACTTTTAATCGGGAATAATGTCAAGAAAAAAGTAAGCTATCAGCCTTCGATTATGTAGAATATTTTCATTCTCCCTTAATCCCTCCTTGGGAAGGAGGGAGAATCTATAAATATCCGCCGATATGAGCAATGTTATTTATAGCCATGTCAGTTATCACACAGAGACTGCCACGTCCTCTCAGTCCTCGCAGTGGTACATGGTTGTTGGGTTTTATTTAGTGAATAGGGCTAAACCGTTAGGCTTGCGGTAGCCGCGTCTCAATAAAATATCTCTTTCTTTCAAAAGGCAAGCGCGGTTATGCGCGAGCGCCTTTTCAAATTCCCCGTTCTGCCAGGCATACATGCAGAGAATCCCTTTGTCATTGAAAGGGTCGTTATGCGTCGGAATCCGAAGCTCTCTAACAGCGTTGGCTTTAGATTCGAATTTTTCCCGTTGAAGTTCACATTCAAAGGTTATATTCTTGCCGAGTTGGCAGGTAAGGACATTTGTCTCGAAGGCTGTATTAAACGCATAAAAAGGCTTTTCCAATTTATCAATAATGCTCGAGATTCGCTCATTCAATTCGCTGATTTCTTCTTTTTTAGTGACGTACAAAATCTGTAAATATTGAGAGTTGACGAGACCAAATATTACCTGCTGAATTCCTTCATATTCCCGCCAGTCGCCGGTATTGCGATAGCGTCCGTTGAAATCGCCTATCGTTTCAATATCGATGATCGTGCCCTTAAAATCGGATAACATGTCTTCCCGAAGTTCCTGTATCAAGCCATACTCCTGAAACTAGAGTTCCTGTAATATTACAGTTGTTGCCTACCCTCGAGGGCTCTGGTAAGCGTAGCATCATCAGCGTATTCCAATTCTGTGCCGAATGGTAACCCGCGTGCCAGGCGGGTGATATTGAGACCCAAGGGAGAAAGCAGCTGGTTCAAGTACATTGCCGTCTGCTCCCCCTCAAGGTTGGTATTGGTAGCTAGAATAACTTCCCTGATAACGCCATCCTGAAGTCGAATCGCCAGTTCCTTGATCCTGACATCGTTAGCGCCGATTCCTTCTGTCGGTGAAATGGCGCCATGTAAAACGTGATAAAGTCCCTTGTAAACACCGGTATGTTCGATCGCTAAAATATCCTGCGGCTGTTCCACCACACAGACCTGACTACGATTACGCTGATCGTTGCGGCAGATAATGCAAGGGTCAGCATCTGTAACATTAAAACAGGTAGAGCATAATTTGATCTTCTGCTTAATCGATAAGATCGCTTCGGCCAACTGTATTGACTGTTCTTGAGGCGCCCGCATCAGATAGAAAGCCAAACGTTGGGCGCTCTTTGGACCGATTCCGGGTAATTTATTCAATTCCTGAATCAAACGGTTAATGGCATCGGCGCCGAGTGTGGTACCCTGATTCAATGAAGTATCTCCTTAGTGTCCTTTAGAAAAGTCCGGGTATTTTCAAGCCGCCGGTGACTTCTTTTAACTGTTCGGCTGCCGCTTTTTGCGCTTTTTCCTGAGCATCATTGACGGCTTTAAGCACTAATATTTCAAGTTGTTTTATGTTTTTGGGGTCAACAACTTCCGGAGCAATTTTCACTGATAGGATTCTTTGCTCGCCATTTACCACCACGGTAACTGCACCCTTGCCGGCTTCCCCTTCGATCTGCATTTTTTTCAATTCTTTTTGAGCGCGGTCTAATTTCGATTTTAGCTGCTGGGCTTGTCTGATCTGTTCGAAGTTCATGTTTCCTCCACTTCAATTTGTGCGCCTAGTTTCAGCGCTTCCTTCATAAGATTATTATTATTCTCCAGGACACACTGCACTTTGCATGTATGCCCCAAATAATTACTGATTATTTTTTCGATAACACGATGGTTTTCAATCTCCTCCAACTTCTCTTTAAAGAACGATTGGGTGAGGCAGAGCGTCAAAGTATCGTTTTCAAAAGCCACCGGCCTGACGCCGCCGCTTCTCAAAATAGCAATGGCATGGCTCTTCTTGGTATCGGGCGGCGCCTGCTCGATAACGGTTCGCCATTCCAATCTCAATTTTTCCGGAATACTGCCTGCCTCCAGAGGGGAGCGCTTTTCTTCAACCGCAGGGGTTGCCGGGTTCGTTTGGCTTTCTATCTTTTTAGGTTCCGGTTTAGCTGCCTGAGGCTGTGGTTGTACAGGCGTAATTTTCGGCGTCGCAACACGCGGAGCGGGTTTCGGTGGGGGCTCTGCCTGAATAACCGGCCGAGAAAGATCATCTTCTGTCTTCATGACGCTATCGACAATCGCTAACTCCAAAGGAAGCGTGGAATTATTTTCCACGCCGATTTCCACCTGGCTGAAAAGTTTCAGCGCTTTTAGAACTTTAGGCAATGAAGCCTGATCTGACAGCTGTTTTAATTCAGATAAATCCTCTCCGGTCATATCCACGGCGCTTTCGGATCCGGTCTTAACCAGCAACAGGCATCTCAAATATTCAACCATTTCGCGCTTGAAATTGCGCAGATCCAATCCATCATTGTTGACGCTGTTAATCGTCGCTACTGCGCCGGAAACATTATCTGCAACAATGTATTTGATCAACTCACGGACACGAGCATCGCCGGTGATCCCTAATAAATCCTGTACTTGCTGGAAACTGATTTCGGAATCGTAATAAATGGACAGCTGTTCCAGCAGATTCCAGGCATCCCGCATGCTGCCGGTAGCGCTACGGGCGATCAGCCGTAAAGATTCCTGCGAAACGGTGATATTTTCGGTTTTACAAACAGAGGTCATTCTCTTCATTATCGCGGTCTGAGAAATACGGTGGAAATCAAACCGCTGGCAACGCGACATGATGGTGGGCAATATTTTATGTACTTCGGTGGTTGCCAGGATAAAAATGACGTGCGGCGGCGGTTCTTCCAGCGTTTTCAACAAAGCATTGGAGGCGCTACCGCTCAACATGTGGAATTCATCTATTATGTAAACTTTGTAGCGCGCTTGATTCGGGGCGTAGTTAACCTTTTCCCGCAGACTGCGGATATCGTCGACGCCGGTATTACTGGCAGCATCGATTTCAATGACATCCATCGCCCTGCCTTCGGTAATGGCCTTGCACATCTCACAGGTATTGCACGGCTCACCCTTGCCACCGGTTGTCAGACAGTTCACCGCTTTTGCCAGGATACGACCGGTGCTAGTTTTGCCGGTGCCTCTAGGCCCGCAGAAAAGATAGGCATGGGATATCCTTCCGCTATTGAGCGCGTTAAGCAGAGTCTGAGTAACCGATTCCTGCCCGATGACATCAGCGAGGGTTTGAGAACGCCATTTGCGATAAAACACTTGAGACATTTTAATATGCTATATTATACCCTATCCCACAAAGTTTCCAAAGATTTCTTTCAAAGTATTTTAGTGCGGTTCGTTTTCTTGCTATAGTAAAAGTCGCTAGCTCCTCATCATATCACTATTACCCGACGTTAATCAGACCACAACGCCCCATCTCTTTTTCTCTTCCCGCGGGAAGAGAAGGTTGATTAGAGGGGCTGCGCCCCTCTTACACAGGCCTTGCTAAATACGATATACCACTCCCTTTTATCGGTCACCTGTATATGTGATCTGTTCTATTCTCAAATGGAATGGAGTTAAAACAAATACCGAAACATTGTTTTTGAAAATAAATAACTCAACTATTTTTAGTAAAATAGTTGACATTACAATGTAATAACTCTTATGCTGTTGATTGATTTATCCATACGGAGGGCAGCAGTAAGTGGCCGACCAGAATGAATTACAAAAAAGATTGGGGTTCGTTTTTCAGCGAGCCGATTTGCTGACACAAGCGCTCACCCACAGCTCTTACGCCAACGAAAATCCTGGTATCGCGCCTGCTTCAAATGAGAGACTGGAATTTTTAGGCGACGCTATCCTGGGACTGGTCGTCGCCGAAAATCTTTTCCGCGACTTCCCCAGCATGAGCGAAGGCGAAATGACGCGGCTGCGTTCCATTCTGGTTAAACAGGATACACTGGCAAGGGTAGCCGAAACAATCGGATTGGGGAACTACCTGTTTCTCGGGAAAGGGGAAGAAGCCAGCGGCGGTAGAGAAAAACCGGCCAATCTGGCGCGGGCTTTAGAAGCTTTGATCGCGGCTGTCTTCCTGGATCAGGGAGCGACAATTACCGAACAAATGGTCTTGGACATCCTTGACGCTGAACTTCTCCGCACTTTGTATCAGGGCGCAATCATCGATTACAAATCGCAGCTTCAAGAATTATTACAGGCGAAGACGCAGCAGACACCTGTATATAGCCTGATCGAAACGCAGGGACCGGACCATGATAAAAACTTCACAGTAGAAGTACGCATCGGTAGTGATATTCTTGCCACCGGCATCGGGAGAAGCAAGAAGAAAGCAGAAACCGAAGCAGCCCGTATCGCGCTGGAAAAAATAAAAAGTTAAACCTGTTTTAATCATACCTGGATTAACACAATCTCTATATATTTGAGCGGAGACACAATTCACGAATCGGAGGGAAATTAATGCAAGCAGCAGATGCAAAACTGATGACGAGGTTAGAAGATAAAGCGACTGAAATACGTAAAAAGTTGCTGATCATGTGCAACCAGGTCGGAGTAGTACATATGGGTGGTTCCCTGTCTTTATGTGAAATGGCAGTAGCCCTGTATTATAAATTTCTAAAATACGACCTTAAAAATCCTAAGTGGGAGCCAAGGGACCGGCTGGTATTAAGTAAAGGTCACACCGGTTGTCTGTTGTACTGTATTTTTGCCGACCTGGGACTTTTCACTTTTGAAGAGACCTATGAAGGTTACAATACCATCGGAGGGCGATTCGGGATGCATCCGAACCGGAAATATCTTCCTGTCTTCGAAGCTTCAACAGGATCGCTCGGGCACGGCTTATCACTGGCCACCGGAATGGCATTCTCCGGCCGAGCTAAAAAAGCTCCGTGGCGCGTGTTCTGCATAACCGGGGATGGAGAACTGGATGAAGGCTCAAACTGGGAAGCGATCATGTGCGCAGCGCACTATAAGCTGGGCAATCTGGTGGCGATCGTGGATAGAAATCAGTTGTTTACCTGCGGACCTACGGAAAAGTACATGTCGCTGGAACCCTTGGCGGACAAATGGCGGGCATTCGGGTGGGATGTAATAAATATTGCCGATGGCAACGATATGAAACAAGTGGTCGGAGCCCTGGCATCATTGCCTCCGGTCGATGCGGTGACTCCCAGAAAACCAATCTGCATCATTTCGAACACGATAAAAGGCAAGGGCGTTGACTATATGGAAATGGTAGCGGGCTGGCATGCCGGCCATGTTTCGGACGAGAAACTAGAGGAAGGCCTGGCTTGTGTTGAGAAAAATAGAAAGGCGGGGAGGTAAGAAAAATGCCCGGAATAACAATTAACTTTTTTGATCTGGTAGATTTAGCGAACACCCGGGAACTCTGGGTAAAAAAGCTGATCGAATTGGCAGCGGTCCATAAAAACATCTTCCTTCTAGCCTCCGACGCACAGGTACCGGGAAATACGATCTGTGAATTCAGAGACCTCTACCCCGACAGGTTTGTCGATGTGGGTATCGCTGAGCCTAATCTGGTGGGAATAGCGGCCGGCATAGCGCTGGACGGTAATATCACTTATGCGCAGGCGTTCGGACCGTTCCTGTCAACCCGCGCCACCGACCAGATACATACCGATGCGGCCTATAATGACGTGCCCGTGCGCCTTATCGGAACACACGGTGGTCTGACATCCGGCGGAGGCCCGACCCATAACGCTATCCTTGATTTCGCGATAATGAGGGCAATTCCCAATATGACGATGGTGGCTCCCTCTGACACGAATCAGTGTTTAAGACTGATCGAAGCTTCCGTTACGTATCCAGGGCCGATGTATATCCGGATACCGCGAGGGGCCGAACCACTGGTATATGCGAATCAGGACTATGACTTTACGATCGGTAAAGCTGTGCTGGCAAAAGAAGGCTCCGACGCTACAGTAATCGGAACAGGCAGCGCGGTATTCAACGCCCTTAAAGCGGCGCAGGAACTCGAAGTAGAAGGTATAAAAGTCCGCGTGCTGGACATGCATACCATCAAACCGCTGGATAATGAAGCTGTCTTAAAGGCAGCCAAAGAGACCGGCATCATCGTGACGGTAGAAGACCATAATATCATGGGCGGACTGGGCAGTGCTGTCGCGGACACAGTGCTGGAAGCAGGAGTGCCGTGCAAATTTAAACGTTTGGGTGTACCCGATGTTTTCGCGGCTTTCGGCGAGGCCAAGGATCTATATACTTACTACGGGTATGATTCCGATGGTATCAAGAAACAAATAAAATCCATGCTGTAGTTGGTTTGGTTCATTTTTAATAGATTTTTGCTGTTGGGTTTCGGTAATAGAGAGTTAATCCTGTTACATTGCTGTTTTCCTGCGTTAATCGGTTCACAACGCTCTTTACCCTTCCATGTGAGCATAACAACGCTTAGCATCCATTGTTCCAAACCAAGGCAAGGATAGTTAAAAATCAGTCATCTGGATTCCAGCACATTTGCTAAGGCAAAGTACCTTCGGCTGCGGCCTACGGCCTACGCTGGAATGACAAAACGTCACAAACAGGCAGGGACGCCGGTTCTACTAGCTGGTGGCTCACAACTCGTTATTGAAAACTCAATAACAAAACTTCCTATTTGTAGTTTTCGTCTTCTATTTTGGCGATTCCTGCCAGTCCGTCTTTCAGCAGCTTTTTGATATCCACTCCCGGAATCGGGGGAAAGTTACCCACGCAGAATTCATTTTTCAGAAAAACATCGGCTGCCATATTCGCCCTGGCTTCCGAAATAACCCTCTGTCCCATGGCCAGCATATTACAGTTATTGATACATTTACATTCACCGGCGGTAAATTCCGATTCGATCAGTCCGCAATAAATTCCCTTGAATTTGTTGGCGGTGATCGAAACTCCCATTCCGGTACCACAAAAAACAATACCTTTATCCGCAATTCCTTTTTGCACGGCTCGGGCTGCTTTAGCAGAAATTTCGTAGTAAGGAACGAAATTCTCAGCACAATCGGTGCCATAGTCGATTACAT
>Ga0182021_10002927_pt1 | contig 20104 bp, 18 predicted proteins | sample 612E3MmetaG_FD_120493 | JGI IMG/M metagenome (GOLD analysis project Ga0182021, IMG submission 120493) | Permafrost microbial communities from Stordalen Mire, Sweden - 612E3M metaG (Illumina Assembly) | ecosystem: Environmental > Terrestrial > Soil > Wetlands > Permafrost | place: Sweden... | reverse complement strand
CTGCATCTGAGCTTCTCGGAGGGGCGCATTGAACTGCCCGTCGTGTTCCAGGTGCTGGTGCTGGCGCCGGGCCGCTACAGGCTCACCGGCGAGTTCCGGGGGCCGCTTGAGGGTAAACGCGGCCTTCGCTGGCGGCTTTCTTGCAACTCCGGGGCGCAGGCGGACTTGGGTGAAACGGAGATGCTGCTAGGGCAGCCGGAGCAGTGGCGGGTTTTCACGCTGGAGGCCAGCGTGCCATCGGGCGATTGCGTGGGGCAGGTGCTGCGCCTTGTGCACGATGCTCGCTCAGCCTCCGAAGAGTATCTGAGCGGCGAGGCGTGGTTCGCCGATTTTCGCCTGGAGCGCATGGGAAGCGGGAAAAGCGCGGCGCGGTAGAGGGGATTCGCGCAATAGCCCTCCCGGGAGGGCGGTGCCAGCTATGCGGCACCCGGCGTCTTGCTGCTGCTACTTTTAAGAATTGCAAGCATTCGATCGAATTGGAGCGGGCGAGGCGATTCGAACGCCCGACCCTAACCTTGGCAAGGTTATGGATTGACTTTTCCTGACTTTTCCCACACTTTTCGGAACAGCATAAGCGCCTGAGTTAAAAGACTCTTATCTTGTTCCTGCTTTTCCATCCCCTTCCCTAGTTTGAATTTCGCTGCTTACATGCTGCTTACATATTGCCCAGGCCGGAAAGGCAACGCCATGGTGAACTTGACCGCAAAAACAGTGAACGCTCTCAAATGCGATGGCAGGGACACGGTTCATTGGGATGACGAAGAAGGCCGCTTCGGCCTCCGGATTACCGCGAAAGGCTTCAGGAGCTACGTCATCCAATATCGAAACGCGCAAGGCCGGTCCCGACGACTTACCGTTGGACCTCACGGCACATGGACGCCGCAACAGGCAAGGCTCAAGGCTGCGGAGTTGCTTCGCAGAGTGGATGACGGCGCCGATCCGGCCGAAAACAAGAAAGCGGACCGAGCGGCGATTACCGTTACCGAACTCTGCGATGAATATATGGAGGCGGCCAGGAAAGGGACCGTCACTTCGTCATCGGGGAGACCCAAGAAGGCGAGCACACTTCACCAGGACGAAAGCAGGATATCGGCGCACATTAAGCCGCTCCTCGGAAGCAAGCCGGTCAAAGACCTCACGCAAGCGCAGATGCGCCACTTCTACGAAGCCGTGGTGGGCGGCAAGACGGCCCGTGTAGTCCCCACCGGCAAGAAGCGCGGGAAGTCCATCGTAGAGGGCGGCCCCACCGCCGCCAAGCGCTGTGTCGGTCTCCTGGGCGGCATGGTGACCTTTGCTGTTCGCCGCGGCTACAGAGCCGAGGGGCTCAATCCGGCTCAGGGCATTGGAATGGCCGCTGATAAGCGCCGCTCATTTCGCCTCGAACCCAATGGCTGGCTGGCATTCGCCCAGAAGGTCGATGCCGCCCAGGAGGGGGGAGAATGTTGCCAGGCCGTAACCACTGCACGCCTTCTCGCCCTGACCGGCTGCCGCAAAGAGGAAATCGGCAGCCTTCAATGGGGCGAGATCGATTTTGACAATAGCTGCTTAGTTTTTAATAAGCTGACGAACGGCGATGAACGCGTGAAAGGCGGAGAAATCCGCCCAGTCGGCAAGGCGGCGCTGGCGATCTTGCGCGATCTGAAGCGGGCTCAGCCAAAGCCAAGCGGATATGTCTTTCCAAGCGCCATCAAGCCCAAAGAGCCCTATCAAGGACTCGCAAAGGCGTGGAAACGGATGGGAATTGAGTTTTCGCCGCACTGCCTTCGGCATGCGTTCGGGAGTGCCGCAGAAGGTGATTGCGGAATTCACGAGAGCACCGTGTCAGCCCTCTTGGGGCACAAGAAACGGGGCAGCGTAACACGCGGCTATATCGTAAAGCCCGATGAAATGCTGCTGGCTGCGGCGGATAAGGTTTCGGGCTGGATCGATCGTGCTATGCAAGGCGGCGGTGAGGACCGCTGAAAGCGTCGCCTGTGGTGCTGCCACAGGCGAGCCGAGCGTGGCTGAGTTCGGCTGCCGGTGTTCAACTCGGCTCCCACAGTGCCCGGCTACGCGAGCGTGCGGAGGTTAGCCGCTTACCGCGGCAGGTGCCTTTATCGCGTTTTCCGAAATAGCTTTCCACATCGCAACGAAGGCGTCAGTCCCACTCAGGGCAACCTCCTGTTTATCGCGCCACTCTCCAGGACGCCGGTTGCTCAACCAAAGCTTGATAGCGCCAACGTCCGGTGGGACGTGCTCTACTACTGCAACTCTTGTCGGCGTTCCTTCAAAAGAAATAATCTTTTCTGTGTTGAACGAGTAACCAGCAGCCCGCTGAGCAAGAGAGCGCTCAATTCTGTCGTCAAAGGCCGCCTTGCCTTCCTTGAGTGCATTGGAAAAGTCTTCGTGCTTAGAGCGCCAATACCATATTGTTGACGTGTTAACACTGAACTCAAGCGCAAGCTCGTAATCGGTTGCACCCAACTTTGCCATTGCTTTGGCGATCTTGGCAAACTCAGGCCGGTAATCTGTAGGCCGTCCTTCGGGCCGCCCCCCTACCGCTGGGGCGTCGATCCCGGTCGCGGCGATAGGCGGCAACTGTGCGGCTGGCTTCTTCCTGGCCCGGCGCGGCTTCGCCTTCCCAGACTCTACCTTAGTTTTTGAAGTCTTTCTCATGATATCCCCCACATATTCCCAACATATATATGCAAATACAGCGCAGTGCAACAGACTTACACCGCAATACTATCCATCCAACGCCAGAACGCTTTACGTTCCACTTCCGACGCATAATCAAGAAGCGCTATACGGCCAACGATCTGGAGGAAGATAACCGGCGTGTCCTTCAATAGTGTTTCAATCACCTGCTTGCCATCCTTTGCATAGGCAACAAGAAGTTCTTTTATATGTCCGTCAACTTCAGCATTATTTATCATTTCGCCTTCCTTTCCTATGGTTGCCTTCCGTTTCAGTCGCGGTGCAGATCGCTACCGCGAGAAATACGCCGCCAGGCGCGAAATCTGACTCGCTGGCGGCAGTTTCGTGCTTGGCCGCTCGCCAGTGCACCAACTGGCAAGCGCGCCTCTGTGAGCCCCCTACGCCTCAATGCAGCCACCGGCCCTTGCGTTTCGCTTCCCAGCATGCAGCCGCTCGCAGGAGCCGGTTCTTTTCGGCCGCGCTCGCTGGCCTGGCTGAGATGCTGTCCACCTCATTGTCATTCGGCACTCTTAGAACAAAAATGCGGTTACGCCCGGCAGCATCATAGCTAATATTGAGTGCATCTAATATCTTTTGAAAGCACATCTCACTACGCATGAAATAGTGTCTATCGTTGAGCGGTAGAAAATAGTTTAGATATATCCTATCCACTTCGCATTCACCCACATACAACTGCAACGCGATTGCTCTGATAATTGATGGCGTCGCGAGATCGTTGCAATATGTAATGTTCAGTATTTTGGCGATGTACTCACCTTTCGCAATGATGCATGCGCCGTTCGCGTGCGGGTCAATCATGGGTGGCCTCATTTTCACGCAAGGGCCTTGCTGACGCCGACAACGCCGACAACGCCGACAATGCCGAAAGAGAGAAGCCGCGAAGCCTTGCAGCGTCGGGTTTCCTGCCTTCCCACCCCGGCGTTCCGGGTGTCGGCGGCCGTGATGACAGCGCCGACATACTTGGTTTTTTAGAATGGGGCATTTGTACCCCCATCGACCAACTCCGGCCGGACTTCGATTGATTTCTTGCCGCCATCGATTACGAGCCGTGCGCGGCCAAGCTCTGCCAGCACGGCAAGCCCTTTGTCGACTTTAACACCCCCCTGCTTGCTTCCCCTGCCGAATTCCCGCTGTGCATCGCGCCGCGAGACTGATGTGGACCCCTTGGCCTTGCAGGCTTGGATAAGCCAACGTTCCAGATCGGCGGCATTCCGTTCTTCCGGCGATGCGGACATGTCTGCGAAGAAGCGCCGCGCTTCGTGCAAATGCCAATCCACAAGAGCCGCCGCCCGCGAAACATTCTCGGCTGCAATAGCCCCGCTGGGCCCATTTTCGATGACGTGGAAGATTGCGGCGATGCGTGCAACATTGTCCGCAGCCTTCGAGGCAATGTCCGAGATTGCATCAAGTTCGCCTTCATCCCCAAGCTTATCCTCGATAGAGTTGTAGGCCTCAATCCATGCCGTCTTGCCTTCGGGGGAAAGCATGAGCTTCACAGGATCCAGGCCGCCGCTTTCCGTAAATGTGGTCTTCGTTTCAAGAAGCTCGGAAAGGCGCGCCTGAAACCTGCCAAGCTTTGGCGTATTCTCTGGCGGTTCAGTCCAAAAGCGGGTGCCCTGTGTGGATTTCGGGTCAGCAAACAGGAAACGGGCCCAGAAGCCTATCCCGCGTGTCAGGGCGCCGTTCTTTGTCTGGAACTCCCGCAAAACGGCCGGTTGAACCTGCAAGCCTTGCGTGAACCGCACATCGCGCAAGACGTAGCTTTCCGAAGTGCGCCGCCCCATTGGGTGCTGTCCGCCGTCCCACGCCTTGTTTTTAACGGCCAGGCTATACGTAATCTTTTCGGTCCCCATGGAATGGGAGCCGAGCATCGTCCCGCCTTCGCTTTCAAGAAGGGCGCCAGATGGCCAGACGTGCGCCAAGGAATATGCTAGCGCCTCGGTTGTGTCATCGCCCCGCAGGATGAAGGGAACGCGGGGCATTTCCGGCGCGGACGGCATGTTGTTAAGATCGGCTTTGAATCTGTCGTCCGGCTTGCCGTCCTTCGCGCATTTCTCGATAGCTGCCAGCAAGCCCTTTTCCTTGGCTTGGTGCGCTGCGATCTGCTTTTTTGCTGCCTCGACAGCCGGTTTCATTTCGAGGGCCTTCACGGCTTCATATGCCCGGATGTGCTTCGTGAAATGATCATCCAGCGCAGTCTTGCGTTCGCCGGACTTCGCCACAACCAGCGTCCACAGGCTGACCGGGCCTGCCAGCCTTTCGCCCCGCGCCACGTCCGCAAGATGCTGCACGCTGGCGGAAGCTGCCGCCAGCGCCGACAGGGCCGCCATCTCGACTGGCGTCTGCATGAAGCCCTGCACCTCGCGAACCGCATCTTGAATGAGGCCGGGAAGCACCTCAACCGGATAGCGTCTCCGAGCGATAGTGGCGAACAGCGGTTGCAGTTCGGACCATTCGTCGCCGGGGCTGCCGGTCTTGGCGTCCTGGCTTTGCTCCCAATCTTCGGGCCGAGGGCGGTCCTTAAGCATCGGCAGCGGATCGTTGCGGGAGATATAGAGCGCGCTTCGAATGGTGGCCAGGCAAGCCGGCGCGCCATCATCGCGCACAAGCCCATTCTTGTGGCAGGCGTCCATCATGGCTGCAATTACGGCATCTTCCGATAGAATGCCGTGATGTACCTGCTTTGAGATGTAGCACATGTCGCTGAACAAGGCGCCGTTGCGCGCGCCTGCCGGAGTTTCAGCCACATTCTTGGTTCGCGCCGCGAGCGCCATTTCCGCGTTGCGCTCATAGCGCCGCCGATCGATGTCGTTGAACGGCCGACCTGGCGCCCGGACCTCGCAGCTAAGCTCATCCGCTGACCACGAAGGGCGCTCCCAAAGATACGGCTTGAGCGCAGCTTCAAGCGCCTCAAGATCTTCCGCAGTAAGCGCTGGAAGGTCTTCAGCTATGCATTCGAGAAGTGATGCACCGTACCACGTGTACTCTTGCTTAGTTTCTGGGTGGATGGTTGGCGGCAATACAGTCTGGCAACCGTAGCCAAGTATGTCTACAATGATAGTCTTGTCTTTTCCCTTGAGGTGTCTGCTTGGTGCTTCGCCAGAAACATAGCGGAAAAAGAGCGTCCACCCTTTTTTGCCTCGTTTATTGAAGGCGCTTCTTGGCAATGCGCTTTTGATAGCTCCAATAATTTCCGGATGTTCTGTGTCCACATCGATAGCAATCACGCCGTTGTAGCCGAGCGCGATGCCGATACCGTGCCGATCATAACGGCCGATGCGCAGTTGAATTTCCGCCTCAGAATGCGGCCTGTCGCACAGCTCAGACCACGCTTCCTCAACCGGCCGCTTTGAGCCCTGCTTTATGGCAAGCGGACTATATCCAGCGTTTAGGTATTCGAGAGCGTGCTGCCTATACGCGCCATTTTTATCTTCACGCTTAACGCAATAGAGCGTCGTACCAATTTTAGCCATTGCTTCTGCTTCCCTCTAATTTTAGTCCGAGGATCAGCAGCGCGGCGCTTGCATTCATGCGAAAAATGCGTTATCAAAATATCGCAAGAGTTGAGTCGCATCACTGCCGATCTAAGTGTTGAACTGGTCGAAGCTCGATTCCCAAATCCCCAGACGCGAAAAGTGTCAGCCGCCAAGCCAACTTTCGCTTTTAGAATTCAAGCCCGCCACTGAGCGGGCTTTTTCTTGCCCGCGAAACAACACGTCAAACACGCAATGCACATAAGACACGTAAGACGCGTCTTATGCTGAACTAATGCGCCGCTCGCGTTTCCGCTGGCATGCGAATGATAGTGATCGTCCGGGGCTGGTGAGGCAGCCGCTTAACGAAGCCGAGCTTCGCTAGCTCGATGATCGTATTCCGCACAGGAAAGATCGATAAATACACATCGTCGCCGATCTCTTTTAGAGTTGGCGGCATACCCAGTGCATCGGACAATTTCTTTACCGATCTAAGAATTGTTTGTTGTCGTTCCGTTAGCATTTGCGGGCCCCTTTCAATAACAGGAATACACCAGTTTATTTTGTTAGATCAAGCACTTTTGCACATTTATTAATTATCGAAGGCTCCAAAGAACGGAAACACTACTTCACATATGAAATAACATCGTGAGACTTCGCGCGATACACTTCGCGCAAGCCCTACAGCCACCGCGTGTGCGCCGGATTTTGTTGCACGCGGCGCGTGGTGCTGGCTGTGGAGTTCAACTTTTCGTGAAGACGGTTTGCATCGTTGAGGGAAGGCCGCCCACGGCTAGCGGCCCCGGCTGCGGTGCGCCACACGGGCGCTGCGGCGTGCGGTCCGGCCGGTGGCATGAGCCGACCGCACTGGAGAGCGCCCCCATGGGCGGCCCAGTGCCCCGCACCTCACGCCCTTGCCACGGCCTTGCGCCCGGCACCGCAGGCAATATCAATCCCCGCGTAATAGATCGAGCCGCCGCGCTTAATGCGCTGGAATTTCAAAGCCGTGAGCCTGCGCCCAAATCCGGCCGGGCTAAGCACCTCCTGCCCGCCGTTCTCAGCCCACCGGGCAAAGGCCGCGTAGAGATCGGCAGCGGGGATCTCCCGGCCGGCCTTCGTGACGAGCGCCGCCCTGGCGAAGGCGCGAACCGGGTCCGCCGCAGTGTCGGGCGCCGGCACTGCCTCTGTCACCCTGGCAGGACGATTAGAGCATGCCGCCATGACTCGCCGCTGAGGCGTGGCAGGTGCTTCGTCCTGTGCCGGTACATCGGCGGGATGATCCTGCTTCGCGGCTGTGGAGCTTCCTGAGGCCGTCGCAGCGTAGAGGCCGAAGCCGGAGCCAAGTTCGATCAAGAGTGCGACCAAGATTGCGAGCGCGTCTTTGATTGAAGCCGCCGGCCAACCGGTAAGACGGGCAAGCGCCTCGCTCTGCGGATCGGCGGATTTCAGCGCTTCGGCCAGGTTCACGCCCGCGAGTTTCTGCCCCAGCTCGCTGTCTTTCGCCCGGAGCCCTTCCGCTTCCTGCGCCGCCGCCAGCTCGCCTTCGAGCTTCGCAACGCCAGCGCAAAAGGTCCGGCTCGCCTGCACCGTCGCCTCATGACACTCCTGGGAAGATTGCCAGAGGGCGTTTTGTCTTTGTCCTGTTAATTCGGCGGAAACCGTCCTGACCGGTCGAGTTTGTCCTAGCGCCTTGAGACGATCCTGAATTCGTGCGCGCTCGTCCTTGAGGTCCGCATAGGCCTCCTTCCCCGCTGACGTGGAACTGGCTTGAGCGTCCCGGCTCATGGCGTAGAGGCCAAGCTCGCTGGCGAAGCTGTAGACTGAAAAAACAATGAATAGGAAGGCTCCAATTGCGGCCCTGCCTCTTTGTCCTGAGGCGATGCCGGCAGCAATGGCGAGCGGCAGGAGAGCCTTGAGTGCATCCGCCACGCCCCCCAAGGCGCCGTAAATCAGCCCCTCATTGCCCGGCGCCAGATGGATGCCGAACAGGAAACAGCACGCGATGCTTAGCCCGCTCAATGCGAGCGCGAGACCCGCGCCGATGGCAATTCGAATTGTGTGCATTGAGGCTCCCCCGCCTTCCGCTTCCTAATTCACTAACTCACTAATTCACTGCTTGACGACATGGTGAATTAACCATAGGTTGTATTAGTAAACATTTCAACCATCGAGGCGGCGATGCGCGTCATAGCCCTTGGGCAGCAGAAGGGAGGTTGCGGCAAATCCGCCACAGCCATCAACCTGGCATGCGAAGCGGTAGCGGCTGGGCACAGGGCCGCGCTGGTTGATATGGACTATGAGCAGGGCACGGCGCTGCGATGGGGCAAACGGCGCAGCCAGGACACGCCAAGCGTGCATGAAGCGAACGCCGTGACGCTTTCCCCGCTTTTGGCAAAGCTTCAATCTGAAGGCTTCGAATGGGTCTTTCTCGACTTGCCAGGCCGCAATTCACCAGTGGCGAGCGCCGGGCTTGTGGCGAGCGATCTAATCCTGATTCCGGTGCGTCCGCTCGATATCGATGTCGAGGCCAGCGCGGCGACCGTCCTGGCGGCCAAGCGCGCCAAGAAGCGATACAGCTACCTCATTTCGATTAGTCCGCCCCAGGCCGAGCGGAGACGCGCTAAGCAGGTGGCCGCAACGCTCCAGGATCTAGGGCATCCGGTCGCGCCAACCATCATAGTGCAGCGGCTCTTGGTTCCTGACGCGGTGGCGGCCGGCAAATGCACATGCGAAGCGGACGCCAAGAGCGAGAGCGCAGCCGAATTTAAAGCCCTATTCAACTGGATTGCAAAGGAAGTCGTATTATGATTAAGAAAAACTCAAGCATTTCTGCTGAAACAGCCGCAGCACTGAGTGGCGATGCAATTAAAGAGGAAACGGCAAAGGCGGCGCTGCGGGTGCGCTCCGAGAAGAAAACCAACATAACCTATTTTGTTTCCATCGCTACACATCGCAGACTCAAGCAGAGAGCGCTTGATCGTAATACCAGCTTGCAACAACTTCTTGATGAAGCTTTGGACGCCTATTTCGCACAGCAAGGCGAGCCGCCCATTGAGCGCATCGAAAGCGTGAGGCGAGGATGATCGCACTCCATCCATCGACTGACGAAGGCCTAGACTGGTTGATAGCCTGCCCAAGGTGGCGAGCCGGTTTCTCAAAACTGGTCGATCTTTGGGTTGAGACCGAGAAGGCGGCTCCCTATCGCCTCGCCTTGCTGCTCGATAAGGTTATATTTCATGATCTAGGCGATCCGGTTACAGCGCGCGACCTTATTGTTGTCTTCTCCGAAGACCTAACCCCATTGCCTGGCTCCATAAAGAGGATGGATCGAGACTTCGCCAAGCTCTGGAACTATCGCGAACTTGCGACTTATATGCAATCTGTAACGAAATATTTAGAATATGAGCTTAAAAGCAGCCTTGTGCAATTATCGCGTCCGAAATACGTGCATTTGTCTTAAGTGTGCTGAGTAGAAATAGCGGCTGATGCCCGGATGAACGCCGGACACCAGCCCGACAACGGGCTCAGGAGACCCATTATCATGACCTTAATTACCCTCGATTGTGCAGCAAGCCAAGCCCATCGCACGAATGGAAGCAAGGCGCTGCGGGTCGCGCAGGATGCGCAAACTAGCATCATTGAGCACCTCAACGAACATCGCAACAATATCTGGCGAGAAAAACATCAGATTGAACGCGATACATGCGAGCTGTCGAAGATAGATTCCACGCAATACGAACGCTTACATTCGCACTTTGAGCGTAAAGAGCAGGCGGTTGTTAGTGAAGACGCCCACATAACCGACCTTCTTTCGCTACAAAGTCCTCGCACCATTCGCGAATGCTGCATCCTCCTTCAGGTGGCTGACCATCACCTTGACATGCTCCTATGCGGCAGCGTCGAACTTGAGAGTGAAGCTGCCCGCGACGTTCGCGGCGCCAAACTCGACTCGATCCGCAGGAATGTGCTGCGCACCTTGATGCGGCTTCACGGGATAACCGGCGAAGCATTGGGCTTCACGGGCACAGGTTTCGATCCCATTGTCGATGACGATCAAGAGCCCTTCGAAGGCAGCCAGCACGGGACCACTCACTGACACGAAAGGCGGGAAGCTCAGCGCTGGGCTTCCCGCCACCTCTGGCACGAACGAAGCGTGAACGATTTCTTTCGCTGTGCCAGGCCTTTTGGCACACTTTGTTCAGGATGCGTTCACGCTCCCAAAAGCCATAAACCGCTGCTATTAAACGAATTGTCGCCAAGGTAGCCTATCATCTGCACTGCCTCACTTAGGGCAAGCATTCGCCCCTTTGGGTCTCCGCGGTCACCAGCAAGCGTTCGCGGTCGATCATTTCAGCGGCCAGCTCCATATAGGCCCGGCTGCCTGCGCTCTTGTGATTATACAAAAGCAGCGGTTCGCCATGTGCAGGGGCTTCAGCAACAGTTGGATGGCGCGGAATCACCGTCTCGTACACTTTCCGGCCGAAGAAGCTACGGACTTCGGCTGCCACTTCGTCCGCGAGCTTGGTGCGGATATCGTGCATGGTCAGCACAACACCCTGGATCTCTATCGCGGGATTGAGGCTGGACCGCACGAAGTCGATAGTTTCCTTAAGCTGGGCGATGCCTTTGAGCGCAAAGAATTCGCATTGTACGGGCAACAGCGCCGCGTCAGCCGCAGCCAGTGCATTCAACGTAAAGATGCTGAGCGATGGCGGGCAATCGATCAGGACATAGCCAAGCCGCTCATGGGGAGGCCGGTCTCGCTCGGAAGCCCTCAAGGAATTGATGGCGTCGCGCAGGAAATAGGCTCGATTAGGCGCAGCCGAAATTTCGGGCTCAAGACCGGCCAGATCCCGCGTCGCTGGCACCACGTAGAGGCCTGGCACCGCAGCCGGCGTGACGGCCTGAGTGAGCGCCGCAGCGCCTGCCAGAACATCGGCGGTGGATACGTGCCGCACCGCTTCAGGCAGGCCGAGCCCAGTGCTTGCATTGCCTTTCGGGTCGAGGTCAATCACAAGCACGCGCTCGCCAATCGCTGCCAGGGCAGCACCAAGATTGATCACTGTCGTCGTCTTACCTACGCCGCCTTTTTGATTAGCAACCGCGAGCACCCTAAGCTCTTTGCTGCGCTTTATCTTGGGAGTGGCTGGCGATTGCAGCAGCGGCGGCGCAAAAGATGGCACCGCGGCGAAAACACTAATTGCCTGTGCCGTATGGCCTTCGCCTTCAGGCTCACGTCCGCGAATTGATATTTCCTCTTGCTGCTGCCTGGCTTTTTGTTTGCTGCGAGGCCAAGCCGCGACAGTTACAAGCGCGGCAGCGTACCCCAACAGGAATATGATAATCTTACCCATTTTTCGCGCCGCGTGCTTTTGTGGCTTGATCGGTGATGCCGTTTACTGCCCACCGGCAAAAAGCATCTACTTCATAGCGTGTGCGTCAGCCTTTCCGTGGTGCGCGCAACCGGGACATGGACTGCCACCTTTGCGCATGACGCCAGATAAGCCGGGCGCCCGGTAGGATGGCACCGCCAGCGGCTACCCGCCGCCAGTGCCCTCGCTGTGACCGCCTAAGCCGCCACCCGGCCGCGCACGATCTGCAAGCCTTGCACCCCCATGCTTTGCTCCAGGCTCTGCTGCACCCGCCGTTCATCGCCCCCAGTTTCGTCCGCGATAACCTTAGCCATGTTAGCGGTCATGAACCTCGCCATGGCCTGCCCTGTGCCGCTGGTGGCGTAGCTGTAGACGGAATTACCGAAGCGCCCGATGGTCTGCGCGGTGGCAGGCCTGGAAAGCATTTTGGATAAAACGGCGGTCACCCCAACCTGAGTGGCAGCCCACGCGGCCGGTACCGGATTTGCCGTTGCTATCGCCGTTCCGATAGCCCCCAAAAGCGATGTGCCACCGACCACTTGGGCTGTTCCTGATGGATTTTGGAATTGCCTCATATCGCGAAGGCGGCTCGACACCGTGGAAACGTTGTCTAGCGCCTGCCGGTGAGCGGAAGAAAATAGCGCGCCCTTTCCGCTTTCCGAAAGCTTGCCGTAGGCGGTCAGGAACCTATCCGGGCTGAAGCCGTCGGCAACGCCAGGCGTTCCGGCGTTCGCGTTCTGCCCTCTGCCAAGGCGCTGCACTATCGCAGAGGATATCTCACCCCACGAAGTATTTCCCATACGCTTTTTAAGTAACAGTAGATTTGTTATGTCTGCACTTGAGCCAGTGCTAGCCATATTTGTGATTTTGTTAGTAAAGGCTTCCGGTGTTATCGTGTTTTCTTTTCCAATTATACTCGCTATTGCTTCCCTTTGGTCTGCGATTTTGCTGTGAATTGCATTTGCCTTGTCAAATAAAGTGAGCGCTTTTTGAGTTCCATTTATCTGCACTGACGTTCGCAAGTCCGTAGAAAGCGCACCGTAAATACGCTTCAGCGCGGGCATTGGCGTGCCGGCTTCCGGCAGAATGCTGCCGTCGAGCATTTGCCCAATGCGTGTGCGCAGCTCTTTAATCCCGGTGTACGTCATCCCGCCAGGACGCTGAAGCGCATCGGTTACCAGCCGTATCGCAGGGGCGTTAATTCCGCTGGCGGCTTCCATGTCCGCCGCCGTCAATTCTCCCGCTATCCTTCTTGTGTTTGTTAGCGGCGCGAGTGCGTTGCGCTGAACGTCATTGTCAACGGCATCGTAAAGCCGTTTTGAAATATTCCGCGAGGCGCCTGTTACCCAATTTTCCAGGCCGCCTTTCGCCATTTCCCCGGCAACGCGCGCCGCGTCTGTGATGTCCGCCGCATTGGCCGCCCGGCCCGTTGTGCTGAGATCTTCGGCAACCTTTCCGGCCGCTTCCCCGAGCTGCCTTGACGAATTCGCCGCCGCGTCCCGGATGATTGACCCGGTGAGCGGTTGCCCGGAGAGAACACCGGCGGTGCCGCGTGCCATGCCGCCGTCAGAAGCCAGAAATTCAGGCACGGTGACAGTCTGCGGTGCGCCAGCGGCAGTAGTTGCGCCGGTAGGCAGGCTGTCCGCAGCCTCTATCACAGCTGCGCGGTTCGGCCCGGCTGCTGTGATTTGTGGGGTCTGGATAGATGCCGGCGAATAGTGTTCAAGAATTTTTCCTGCCGCGCCGCCCAGCGCTGCGCCTCCGATTCCACCAATCACCGCATCTTCTGCCGCCTTCCCTAAGCGGTTCTCGGCTCCCTCGCCCTCGCCGAACCCCTGGGCGGCCCCGTAACCTGCTACCGTGGCGCCCGTGTTTATAGCGTTCGGAAGGAAGCCTGCCCCCTTCATGATCGACGCTTGCGGAAGTGCTGCACCTCCAGCGAGCGCGCCTACCGCCTTCTCAAGCCCACTCACATGCACGTCGCCAATCCACGGCAGAGTGCCGAGCTTTGCCGTGTCCTTGCCTGCCGCTTCCGTGGCGCGAGCCTGGGCGCGCTGATATTCAAGCTGCGTGTCGTAATCGCCGCCCATGAGCGCGTGCGTGCCGGCGTCCAGCTCGTCCAGGTAAGCCCCAAGCGCTGGAACGGCGCGCGTCACGCGGCCGGTCGCATCGGTGAAGCGAGCCCAATAAGGATGGTCTTGCCGCTCCTTCGCAACATGCGCATCAGCCCATGCGGTGCGCGCCGCACCGCGCTGTTGCTCCGGTACCGTGCCAAGCCACTTCTGCGCGCTCTCCTGGTCCATGCCCGCGAGATCGACGCCAGGCGCCGTAAAGCCTTGCGGCTGGTTCCCTGGCACCAGGTCTGTAAACGCGCCAAAGCTTGGCTGCGCCGTAGCTGCGCTGGCTGGGACCAAATCAGCAAACCTGCCATACTTTTGCATATGGGCGGGGGCATCGGGAAATTGCGCCCAAGGATCGGCGGCCGATTGCTGCGGTTGCGCCTGCACCGGAGCGTCAGGGAATTGCGCCCAAGGATCTTGGGCAACGTTTTGCGGTGTCATTGAATAGTCCTTCACATTGTGCTCAAAAAAAGGAGGCGGCACCATCGTAATAGTGCCGCCTTTCGCGTGTGTTATAGCTTGATAATCTTATTCACGACTATAGACGGCTGCACGTTGTTGTGCGCTGTGCCGCTGCCGTTATTTTGTATGGATATTCCTGTGGTGTGGGACTGGATGGAAATGCCAGTTCCCGCGCTGCTCGACCAAAGATCGGATGCGGCGTTAACACCAGCTCCTGAATATATTGAATATCCCGCTGCGCCGGTCACCTGCACCAGGTTCTCGGGCATATAGTGCGCGTGCCCAGGATCGTTCACGCCATGCACGTGGCCTCCATCGGTCACGCCGTGAGCATGCGGTCCGTTTTCGGCTGCCGTCAACGCATGACTCTGCTCGCCGAGCGCTGCACCAAGCGTGGTTGCTGTGGTTAAAACCCCGCGCGCCGTACCGCTCATGTTGTCGGCGCCAACCATAATGCGGCCGCTGGTATCGGGGAGCGATAGCTGCTTACTTGCCGCGAAGTCCGCCGCAGCACTTGCACCACGGCCGCCTGAAACCGTTAGGCCAAGGGTCGAACCCCACAACACATTGAACAAATTCCAGGTGTCGGCGTTCGCGCGCGATGTGGCTGACGATGTGGCGTTACCGATGGTCCTGCCATCAATGAACAGCCACCCAGGCGGCGGCGATGCTAGAAACCAATCCAATGGAGTTCCGGTGGGAACCCCCTGATTTAAGTATCCATCCAATAACCACTCGCCAGTTGCAGCCACGTAGACGGCTGAGTAGACGCTGCCTGCATTCAAGAGATTGCCCCAACAATCAACGCCAGGAGCTATGCGCAGCGGCGCCGCGGTGGAGCCATCTACCGCCAGAGTCACAGCACCGGAATTCGACGCCGGCGCGCGGAATGAGATCCGGAAGCCATCATAAAGTGTGCCGCCTGTGTTCTGGCGTGAACTCACGGCGTAAGCTGAGGCGGTGCCGGTTGCAGCCAAGACGCCGGAAATATCATTTCGATATTTCGCCACCGCGGCCATCATGGCGCGGCCGCTGTCGTTCACGCCGCTTGGCGACATTCCCTCGCGCCAATTCACGGACGCGTCAGCGGTGGCATTATTGGATGCGGTCTCGCTCCAGTTAAAAAGAGACATTAGGCTGCCCTCCCCTGGTCCGAGGTAGAGCTGTAGACGCGCGCCGCCGCCCAATTATCGAGCGCGGATCGGCGATAAAGGACGCGCCGGCCAAGGCGATGGAAATCCGGGCCGCCGCCCCAGCTCCGTAGCTTCTCTAGCCATTGCGTGGATACTCTTAAGTGCTGTGCGGCCTCAGGGGTCGTGAACCATTCGTCAGCGGTCGCCGAATAAGCGCAATTCGGCTCCGCGCTCTGTATTGCGAGCATAATTAGCCTCTCGTCATTTTTATCTGGGATTGCGCATGCGCAGCGCGAGCGGCCCGATGACGGAGGCTCCGAGCGACCCAGGTGACGCCCTGAGAAGGCGGCGAGCCTTTTGACGGTGGCTAGCCGAGCGGGCGGTTTCAGCAGCGGCCGGAGCTGCACTTAACTATTTGTTAAGTGTGCCTGATTCGTTCCGCTTGGTAAAGCCGAAAAGGAGCTTGGCGGGTTCGGGAAAAGTCGTGCGAATTGGGGAGCACTGCGGACGCCTGGTGCGAGTGACGCAATTGCCGACAAGGATGGAGTTGGGCGCCTTGGCAGCAAGAGCCATGGGCGGGTAGCGTCTACCGCATGATCAAGGCGGCCACAAAGCAGTGAGGTAGCGCTTTCGTTGATCACAGAGTAGGCGCCCTAGATGGGCTGCCTTCTCTTGCTTTTCGATTTCCTTAGGCCGCCTTTTTCTCCCAGGCGTTGATGATTGACCCTGACTGCTCCTTTAGTCGCACCCTTGTCAGTACGATTGACGGGACTTCAAATTCAGGATCAGCCCGCCATGGGTCGATAATCACCAGCTCCGCGATCATCGATGCCTTGTACTCGACGCCCGGTGCGTCAGCTGTGAGAGCCTCACAGGCTACGAGCCGAAGGATTTTTTCAGCATACCCGCCCATTGCCTGCGCTTCGCTTTCCCAGCGCGAGACAGTTTCGGGGGCAGTCCGCTCATCCATCCTTTTTGCTAGCTCGGCGAGCGTGCATCTCATGATCTTACGGATTGCCTTGACCTCATAGCCACGCAGCCGGATTGGCATGAGGCAACGCGCCACCGCGGCAGCCGCCGCCAGTTCGCGCAGATTTGGCACTTCAACAGTGTCGTCTACCTCGTTTAGGATCGCCGAACCACACACGGTTGTGCGGAGGCCGACGAGGGGTGTTGCGTTGTACTCTTTTAACTCCCGGTCCATCATCTTCTCCTGGCGCGGGCCAACTTGATCCGCCAGTGCCACTTTCCCTCTGCTCACGGAACGTAACGAGTCGTCTTTCTGCTTCCCGTTCATTATCTTGTCCCCAGGCATCAAAACGCAGTAACCACCTTGATCGTTATCGCGCTTTCGTTCACTGCAACCGACACCCCAAGCTGGTTGCCATCGATGTCGGCTCCATCAACTCTCCAAAGGATATCTTTTTTGTACTCTTCCAGCATAACATGACCATGCATCAAAGCGTGTATCACATCTTCGGCAGTAATCCGGCGCGCTACCATCTGCTCTTGGGCGTGAAAGGTCCATCTGAATCGGCACTGAGGATCGCGAGCAACACGTTGCAATATCTGCGTTTCCGAAACATAATGAGTACCAATCATCCTCGATTCCTCAGCCAACGCAATTTGATCATATCTAGCGAAGAGTTGACATTTCGTCAATACGATACAGGAGCAACCCACAACCCGTGATAGTGGTTAACGATTTATTACAAGTTTTGGGAAATCCAGGGGCGCCCTGTGTCGGCGCTGTCGGCGTCAGCAGAGGTGGCGACAAAATCCGCAAGCCGCCTGCCATGGAGGGTATCTCTGAAAGTATCTAAAGAAGTAGTTTGCTTCATGTGTGAATGCGCCCGCTTCACCCGGCTGCGCCCCCTGCCTGTGATATCGGGTGGGGGTGGCGAAAAACACGTCATACAGGACTGCACAGGTTTCAGCCCCAAGAGGGAGCGAAATCGTGCTCGTTGCTTACATGCTGCTTACTTCGGAGATTTTCTTAGCGTGGGGATAACTGCTAAGCCTTTGATTTTATTGGAGCGGGCGAGGCGATTCGAACGCCCGACCCTAACCTTGGCAAGGTTATGCTCTACCCCTGAGCTACGCCCGCTCTCTCCAGTGGCTTGCGTCACCGGCCCGCTCTTATTGCCCAAATTCGCATGGGATGCAAGCCCCCTCTAGCCATCTTTGTGAGCCTTCGCACCGGACCTGTTGCGGGAGCGCTGGGCTGCGCTGGCATGCCGGCAAAGGAAGCCGCCTTCCAATTGTCACCAAAATTAGCGATAAGGTTTTGACGATAACACGCGGCAACGGCGCAAATCCCCTTCCTGGGCGCGCGAACAAGTCCGCACGGCATCAATGGCATGATCGGTTTGCTGTTCGCGGTGCTCCATGACGGACACCGGCTGCCAGATGAACCGTTCCCGCAAGGAGCTTCATGACGCGCAGGATTGCAGGCGCCATTCTATTGGCCCTTCCCCTTTGCTATTCTACCGCTGCGGGCCAGGTCCAAGACCCGGCTGGCAGCGTACGGAACAGGATCAACTACGCACCCGAGCCCTCCGCCACCATGAACAGTTTCAAAAAGACGGTCACTACGGTGTTCTGGGTCGGCGAGGACGCGAACTCCGAGAATGCCTACATCGACAATCTCGGCAGCTATTGGGATCCGCAGTGGCTGAAGCATTTTGGCGGCGTGGATTCTCCAAAGCACCGCAGCGGCTATTTCCCCGCCGGCTTCAAGCCCAAGCAAAACCCCTTCTATGTCGCGCTGCCTTTCGCCGAGGTGGACAGGAACGGCAAGCTCAAGGAGGCCGCGAAAAGGATTCCGGGATTTGGCGGCAACCGTGAGCCGCTGACCCGGAACCGCTGGGTCGAAATCCGCTACAAGGACAAGTCCTGCTATGCCCAATGGCAGGATGCCGGCCCGATGGGAGAGGACGACTTCGATTGGGTGTTCGGCGAGGCCAAGAAGCCAAAGAACAAACAGGGGCTCAAGGCCGGCCTCGATATCTCGCCGGCCACCGCGCAATATCTGGGCATCGAGGACAGCGCGCGAACCGAATGGCGCTTCGTGGATGCCGCTCAGGTGCCCGATGGCCCTTGGAAGGCTATCGTCACGCGATAGCCGCCATGGCACTTGCAAGAAATTCGCGGCGCCCCGCGAAGGTGTGAGAATGCCTGCGGTATGCTCTAAGCCTTCACGCCCTCACCCTGTCCCTCCCTGTGGGAGAGGGAACGCTAGAAGTCGTGCTGCGGGTAGTTCGAGGGTGCCTTCTCCCATCCGTATCCGCTTGCGGATACGAACACTTTGGAGAGGCAAGCTCGCCAAGGCGAGTTTGCGTGGGAGAAGGATGTGGGGAGATCCCCTCACTTCAAGGCACCGCGCCGCCTGACGACACCAAGCGTTTCCGTCCGCCCTAAAGCCCTCCGGTTGAGACGGTCGCCTTGCGTTCGAGCTTGCCCCAGCCGACGAGCCGGCCTTGCACCGCCTTGATCACCGACTTCACAACCACGTAATACATGATCTGGCGGTAGCCGAAGCGCTGTAAGACGAGCCACCACAACAACGATCGCTTCTCCTTCCGCTCAAGCAGGAAGGCGATTACAGCCGCCGTGAGATCGACGGCCACGAAGGCGGCATAGTAGCTCGCGGTGATGAGCAGGTTCTCCGAGTTGAACTGCTCGCCGTGCTGCAAGTAGTCGGTCAGTGTCCTTACGATCTGAACGATCAGTGCCAAGTCCACGAGCGGCGAGACCAGCGCCAGTGCGATCTGAAAAAGCCAGACCTGCGGCAACGCCACGAGCCCCAGCGCCCCATAGCGTGGATTGAGGCTCATGCGCCGGTGCTTCCACATACATTGCAGCGTGCCGAACGCCCAGCGGAAGCGCTGCTTCGCAAGGCCGGCGACCGTGTCTGGGGCTTCCGTCCAGGCTATGGCGGAGGCGTCGAACACCACTTTTCCGCCCTCGCGCTGGACCTGGATGGTGAGGTCCTGGTCCTCGGCGAGCGTGTCCACCGGGAAACCGCCAAGGTTCACGATTGCCTCGCGCCGCCACGCTCCAACCGCGCCAGGCACCACGGTGATGCAACCAAGGGTTGCCAACGCCCGGCGCTCCAGATTTTGCGCCGTGATATATTCGAGCGCCTGCCAGCGGGTCAGCATGTTGATCCGGTTGCCGACCTTTGCATTGCCCGCCACCGCGCCAATCTTCGGGTCGGCAAACCAGCGCACGAGCCTCGATATCGTCTTAGGCTCGAACTGCGTATCGGCATCGAGCACCACCACGATGTCGCCCGCCGCGCGCTGCAGGCCCAGATTGGTCGCCCTGGCCTTGCCGCCATTCCGTGCCGTGATGAGCTTCACGCGGGGCTCGCCCCCAAATGCGCCGCGCACGGCTTCCGAGGTTCCGTCCGTCGAGCCATCGTCGATGACGATAACATCGAGCTTCTGGTGCGTGCTTGCGAGGATGCGGGTGATGGAGGTGACGATCACACGCTCCTCGTTGAAGGCCGGGATGAGCACGGTGACGGAAAGCTCATCCCGATCCGGTGGCGTACGCCGGACCCTCTCGCGGATGTGGCCGAACAATGCAAGGCCGCAAAGCATTGCCAGCCTGCCGAAACCGAGCGCAATCGCCAATACGAATAAGCCCGCCAGCGATTCCTGCAGCCAGCTGAAGGTGAGGAACACATACCTGTTCACCACCGGCGTCGCCTCCTCGGCCGGGACCGGCGGCATGGCCTGATCCCTCGTCCATTTGGCAAGCTCCGAGACCGTGGCGAACTCGAAGCCCTTTTCCCGCATGGTGTCGATGATCTTCGGCAGTGCCGCCAGCGTGCGCGAGCG
>Ga0182021_10002926_pt1 | contig 20111 bp, 14 predicted proteins | sample 612E3MmetaG_FD_120493 | JGI IMG/M metagenome (GOLD analysis project Ga0182021, IMG submission 120493) | Permafrost microbial communities from Stordalen Mire, Sweden - 612E3M metaG (Illumina Assembly) | ecosystem: Environmental > Terrestrial > Soil > Wetlands > Permafrost | place: Sweden... | reverse complement strand
GGTACACAGGTTCATGGCGTTGACGATGGCCTCGCGGTACTTGGCGGGGAAGCCGGCGGGGAGCGCCAGCTCGAGGTCGATCCTGCTTACCAGGCCGGCCGCCGCACCGCGATGCGTGCGCAAGGTGAGCCGGGAGCCCGCCGGGTCGAGGTCGCGCTGCGCCATGAAGCCCAGCGCGTAGATGCCGGCGCAGGTGCCGATCGAGGCGAGGAACAGGTCGAAGGGCGTCGGCGCGGAGTCGTCACCGCCGCCTTGTGCGGGCTGATCGGTCTCGATTGTAAAGCCGCCGAAGTCGGCGAACACGCGCTTGCCGCCGGGGAAGTAGATGGCCATCTCCATGGGTGATCCCCTTTCGAGAGGTGAGAGCCTTGCTTAGGGGCGCGAGCCGTCGTCTCCGTGAGCGCCGCCCTTGCTGCTCTAATGTTGCCATGTTGCGAAATCGCGAAACTCGGCAATACTGCGGCCGTGAACGACGACCGCCAGCGCTACGCCATGCACGCCGCGGTATTTGCGGCCCTGGCCAATCCTACTCGCCACGAGCTCATGCACGTGCTGTGCGCCGGGCCGCGTACCGGCACTGAGCTGGCCCAGGCCCTCGAGGTCAGCCGCCCCAACGTGTCTCAGCATCTGGCCGTGCTCCAGCGCGAAGGCCTCGTGAAGCGCTCGCGCGAGGACGGACGCGTGCTCTGGCAGGTCGTCGACCCGCGCCTGTCGCAAGCCTGTGCGCTCATCGACGAGGTCATGGGCAACGAGCTGCACTCCCGTCTTGACGTCATCGAACGCAAGACCCCGCGCCGCGGCTGATCACAGGGGCCGCGGCGCCCGGTGACCGCTCGTCCTTGACGGTAGGCGGTCCTTGAGCGTAAACCCTTCAGCGGGGCAGGGAGCAGCGGGCTGCTCTGTCGACCGTGGGTCGAGCGTCTCGCGCCGAGAGATGGCTGGAGGGCAGAAGCGATGAAGAAGCTCATCAACCGACCGCAGGACGTCGTGCAGGACGCCCTCGCGGGCGTCGCTGCGGCCCATGGCGACAGGCTGAAGGTGCATACGGCGCCCGACTACATCGTGCGGGCCGACGCTCCGCTGCGGGGCAAGGTCGCAATCGTCTCGGGCGGCGGCTCCGGCCATGAGCCGCTGCACGGCGGCTTCGTCGGCAGAGGCATGCTCGACGCCGCGTGTCCCGGTCAGATCTTCACCTCGCCGACGCCCGATCAGGTGCTGGCGGCCACCAGGGCCGTCGACGGCGGCGCCGGCGTGCTGCTCATCGTCAAGAACTACACCGGCGACGTCATGAACTTCGAGATGGCGGCCGATCTGGCTCGCGACGAAGGCATCGTCGTCGAGTCGGTCGTGATCGACGACGACGTGGCGCTGCAGGACGGCCGGCACACCGCCGGCCGGCGCGGCGTCGGCGCCACCGTCCTGGCCGAGAAGATCTGCGGGGCGGCGGCCGAGCGGCGGCGGCCGCTGGCCGAAGTCGCCGAGCTCTGCCGCAAGGTCAACGCCGGGGCGCGCAGCATGGGCGTGGCTCTCACCTCGTGCACCGTGCCCATGGTCGGCAAGCCCACCCTCGAGCTCGGCCCCGACGAGATCGAGTTCGGCGTCGGCATCCACGGTGAGCCGGGTCGCGAACGCCGGCCGGCGGCCTCCGCGCACGACATCGTGGCGGCGCTGGCGACGGCCATCGTCGACGACCTGCCCTTCGGCCGCGGCGACCGTGTGCTGGCCTTCGTGAACGGCTTGGGCGGCACGCCGCTCCTGGAGCTCTACGTCGTCTACAACGAGCTCCACACGCTGCTGGCGAGCCGCGGCATCGTCATTGCGCGCAACCTGGTCGGCTCGTACATGACCGCGCTCGACATGGCGGGCTGCTCGATCACGCTGCTGCGCTTGGACGACGAGCTCGCGGCGCTGTGGGACGCGCCGGTGGTGACGACCGGCCTGCGGTGGGGCGCGTGACGGCGGCAGACCAGGGGACCGGCCCGGGGGACGGAAGCGGCGCCCGCCGCGAGGCGATCACGCGCGGCGACGTCGTCGCCTGGATGCGCGCCTTCGCCGCGGCCGTGGCGCGCGACCGCGATCATCTGACCGAGCTCGACGCGGCCATCGGCGACGCCGACCACGGCATCAACATGGAGCGCGGCATGCAGGCAGTGCTGGGCAGGCTCGACGCGCTCGACGCGCTTGCCGGCGGTGGCGTGGGCGAGCTGCTGAAGACGGTGGGCATGACGCTGGTGTCGAGCGTGGGGGGCGCGGCCGGACCGCTCTATGGAACCCTGTTGCTGCAGATGGGCAGCGCGGCCGGTCAGGCATCTGAGCTTACGCTGGCGGACTGGGCGAGCGCGCTGGCGGCCGGCGTGAGCGGCGCCCAGGCGCGGGGCAAGGCCGAGCTCGCCGACAAGACCATGATCGACGCCCTTGTGCCGGCCGCGGAGGCGCTGCAAGCGGGCGCCGCGTCCGGCCTTTCGCTGGCGGAGGCCCTGCGACAGTCGGCCGCGGCGGCGCAGCGGGGCATGGAGGCCACCGTGCCGCTCGTGGCCCGCAAGGGCCGGGCCAGCTACCTGGGCGAGCGCAGCGCCGGCCACCAGGACCCGGGGGCGACTTCGTCGTGGCTCCTTCTGCACGCGGCCGCGACGGCGCTCCCCGCCGGGCTGGCGCCGTGATCGGACTGGTCCTGGTCTGCCACAGCGCGCGGCTGGCTGCGGGTGTGGTGGAGCTGGCCGCTCAGATGGGCGGTCCGGATCTGCGGATCGCGCCGGCCGGCGGCCTCGACCAGCCGGGCGATCCCCTGGGCACCGACGCCACGCGGGTCGTGCGGGCCATAGAGGAGGTGTGGTCCGCCGACGGCGTCCTGGTGCTGATGGACCTCGGCAGCGCCGTGCTGTCGGCGGAGATGGCCCTGGACCTGCTGCCGCGGGCGCGGCGCGACCGCGTCGTGCTCACCGCGGCGCCGTTCGTCGAGGGAGCGGTCGCCGCCGCGGTCGCGGCGGGGCTCGGCGGCTCCCTCGAGACGGTGGCCGCGGAGGCGCGCGGCGGGCTGGCGGCCAAAGTCGCGCAGCTTGCGCCGCCGGCGGCGCAAGCTCCAAGGCCGGGCGGGTCGCCTGAGCTCGGCGAGGGGCCGGCGCTGCGACTGCTCGTGGCCAATCCTCTGGGGCTTCATATGCGGCCGGCGGCGCTGCTGGTGCGCACCGCGGCGGCATTCGACGCCGAGGTGACCGTCGCCAACGCCACCGTCGGCAGCCGACCGGTCAGCGCCCGCAGCCTGAACGCCGTGGCCACCCTGGGCGTGCGTCACGGCCAGGAGATCGTGGTGCGGGCTCGCGGGCCGCAGGCCGCCGCGGCGCTGGCCGCCGTCCGGCGTCTGGCCGATGAGAACTTCGGCGATCCGCGGCAGGCTGACCAGGGCGGCGCGGCAGGCGCCGTGGGCCCAGGCGCGGGCGCGAGCGCCGCCGACGTCGGCGCGAGCGCCGCCGGTGCCGCGGTGGGCGCCGCGGCGGGCCACGCGTCAGCGGCCCGGCCGGCCTGGGTCGAGGGCCCTGCTCCCGCTCCGGCTCCCGGCTCGGTGCTGCGCGGGCTGCCCGCCGCGCCGGGCATCGCCATCGGCGCGGCGCAGCCGCTGCGGCCGGCGCCCGCCCTGGCGCCCGACGGCCCGGCGGCGGACCGCGAGGCCGACTGGGCCGCTCTGGAGCGCGCTCTGACCGCGACCGGCGACGACCTCCGCCGGGCGCGCGACGCGCTGGCCGGGCGGGTGAGTGACGGCGACGCCGCCATCTTCGACGCCCACCTGCTGCTCCTGAGCGACGAGGCTCTGCTGGGCCCGGCACGCGCCCAGGTGCTGGGCGAGGGTCGCAACGCCGCGTCTGCCTGGGACGCCGCGGTGCGAGCGGCGGCGACGGCGTGGGAGGCGCTCGACGATCCGTACCTGAGGGCGCGGGCCGCTGACCTGCGCGGCGTCGCAGACCAGGTCCTGCGCCACCTCCTCGGGCTGCCGGCGGAGCTCGCCGCCGGCGCCGCGGGCATCGTGGTGGCGCTCGATCTGACCCCCGCGCAGACCGCCGGCCTGGACCGTGAGCAGGTCTGGGGAGTGGCCTGCGCCGGTGGCGGACCCACGTCGCACAGCGCCATTCTGGTGCGCTCGCTTGGTATCCCCGCGGTGATGGCCTGCGGCCGCGATCTGCTGGGCGTAGTCGCGGGCACGCTGCTCGTGCTCGACGGCGAGACCGGCACGGTCACGGTGGCCCCGCCGCCCGCCGTGGTCGCTGCGGCGCGCAAACGACGGGCGGGGCGCGAGAGGGCCCAGGACACGGCTCGGCGGCAGGCGTCGCTGCCCGCCGTGACTCGCGACGGCCTGGCTGTGGACGTGGCGGCCAACGTGGCCGCGTCGGGCGACCTGGCCGCGGCACTGGCCGCCGGCGCCGACGGCGTCGGGCTCCTGCGGACCGAGTTCCTCTTTGTGGCGGCCGGCCGCCTGCCCGACGAGGACGAGCAGGAGCGCGCCTACCGGGCGCTGGCCGAGGGCCTCGACGGCCGCCCGCTGGTCGTGCGCACCCTCGACGTCGGCGCCGACAAGCAGCTTCCGTTCCTGCCTCAGGCCCGTGAGGACAATCCCTCTCTGGGGCTCAGGGGGATCCGCCTGGGCCTGCGTCACGTGGATCTGCTGGTCGGCCAGCTGCGCGCGGTGCTGCGGGTGAGCGCCGATCATCCGGTCCGGCTGCTGCTGCCGATGGTGAGCACCGTGGACGAGGTGCGGCGTACCCGGGAGCTCCTCGACGAAGCCCGGGAGTCTCTGGTGGCGGCCGGTATGGTCGTGCCCGCGCGCCTCGACGTGGGGATCATGGTCGAGGTGCCTGCCACCGCCCTGCTGGCCGAGACGTTCGTGCCCTGCGTGGACTTCTTTTCGCTGGGCACGAACGACCTGGCCCAGTACGTCCTGGCCGCCGATCGCGGGAACGCCGGGGTGGCCGCCCTCGCCGACGCCCTGCACCCGGCCGTGTTGCGCCTGATCGACCACGTGGTGCGCGCCGCCGCCGAGGGCGGGCGGCCCGTGGCGGTGTGTGGCGAGGCGGCCGCGGACCCCCTGGCGATCCCCCTCTTGCTCGGCTTGGGAGTCACCGGACTCTCGATGGCCGCGGCCCGGATACCGGCGGCCAAGCAAGCCGTGCGCAGAACGGACGGAGCCGCGGCCCGGCGGCTGGCCGCTGCGGCGCTGAGCGCGGAGTCGGCCGCCGCGGTCCGCCGGCTGGCCGGCGGCTCAGGCTAGCGGCGCGGGCGCCCGGCGCGCAGCCCGGGGAGCAGGTATCATGCGAAGACCATGAGCACTGCGCCGTTACCGTTCGAATCAGACGCGCTGCGCGCCAACCTCGCCAGCACGGCGCAGCACGTGGTCATCCCGGCACGCTACCTGCCGCTCACCGAGGCAGTCGATGGTTTGTACGGCGTGCGCGCCTCTCTTGCCGAGACCATGGGCGAATACTTCCACAGGTTCCGCAACGCCGACCTTCTGGTCGAGGGGTTCCAGACCACCCTGCTGCGCAACTGGACCTACTTCGAGGGCTCCGACGACCGCGCCACGCTGTTCGGGTTGCTCGCCGAGCTGGTGCTCGGGCTGCTCGAGTCGCCGCTGACGGCCGACCAGTTCTCGCTCTCTTTGCGGGCGCTGCTCATGTGGTGCACGGCGGCCCTGAACGGGCCGCACGGCGCCGCCTACGACGACACGCTGGCGCTGATCGGCGCGTCCCTGGCCGGGCTGCTGCCCCAGCAACCCGGCGCGTTCCTCGAGCGGGATGCCCTGCTGCGAGACCTGGTCGAACGGGTCGCCCAGCGGCCGGCCCTGGGCCCGGTCTTCGGCGAGCTCTACCGGCAGGTGCTCGTAGTCGGCTACCGGCGGGTGGCCGAACGTCTCGACGTGCCGCGCTGGGCGCTGGCCCAGGGCGCCGGGCTCACCGACCCCGCGGCGGTCGTCGAGCGCTTCGACTTTCTGGCCGGCGAGCGCCTGGCCGCGTTGATCCGGGGCGCCCAGGAGGCGCCCGGCGACGATCTGCTCTCGCCGGAGTATCCGTCGTTTTCCGACATTCTCGTGCGCGCCATCGATCGCCTGTTTCACGTCGAGAATCTCGAGGACCGCTTCGCGGTGTGTCTGTTCTTCTTGAAAGACGATGCGCTGGGCTATCGCCAGAAGGAGGCGATGGTGGAGCTGCTGGGCGTCGTCAAGCAGCTCATGCATCCCGACCGGCGCATGGATGTCGACATGATCCTGAGCCGCATGACCGCTTTCTTTCGCGACCGCGACAATCTGTTTCTGCTCATGCGCTTCAAGTGCTACGAGGCGATCGGGGTGGCGATCGGCGAGGCCTGCGACGTCAAGGCGGTCGACCACGTGGTCGAGGACATCCTGTCCTGGCGCTTCCAGTACCCCGACATCCGGGGAGCCACCGACGAGTGGGCGACGGTGGTCAATCCCTACCATCTGCCCAAGATCCGCTGCTGGATGCACATCATCGAGTCGAACCCCGCGCTCTACGAGCGGCTCGCGGCGGCGCTCAACGTGCAGCTCCGTCTGGGCGGCGTGTACATCGCCGACACCGACCTCTTTCAGCGCGACGTCACCCGCTTTCTGAACGCCGACATCCGTCCCATCTACTTCGTGGCCAAACAGCTGTTACGCACGCTGCCCGTGTACTTCAACGAAGTCGGCGCGGAGGGCGAGCTGCGCAGCGTGTCCACCGACGTCGATGAGGTCTGCGGGCGGCGCGACTCCCTGTTGCACTTTCTGCGCAAGCAGCTCCACGCGGAGTCGTCGAACCGCATGGTGGCCTTCAGCCGCGCCGTGCTGCGCTATTGGGCGACCCTCGACCTCGCGGGGCTGGAGCCGTTCCTTTCGGCCAATGTGATGGCGGCGGTGCGGGCCGAGGGGCAGTGGGCACGGGGCCCGCACGAGACGCTTGTGGCCCTCCAGAAGCAGCTTGCCGGCGAGTCGCCGCCCGCGGCGGCGCGGTCGGCGCAGCAGGTCGAGGAGTTCCTCGACCGGATAACGACGCTGACTCCGGAGGCGCTCGCGGAGCGGCTCGCCGCGGCGCCCGCCAGGGGCGCGGCGCCGGACGCTGCCGCCGACACCGCCGCCGCCTGCGCCGCCGCCGCCGCCGACCGGCGCCGGGTGGCGCTGATGGTCAGGACTCACCAGCTGCTGGCCCACAAGTACTCCCTGTCGGCCGACAACGTGGGCTGGGCGATCGGCCGGCACCTGCAGCTCGAGGCGAAGGTGCGCCGCCGCTTCGAGCGCGCGCTGGCGGCCTGGCAGCGCCGTCGCAACGCGGCGACGCGCGACCGCCTGCTCGACGCCGCTCTCGCCGTCCTCGAAGCGCTGAAGGCCATCGTCCTCGATCCGGCGCCCTCGGTCTCGACCGAGAACATCTACCAGAAGCGGCACATCGCCGCCGGCATCCCCTCGATCTACGGCAACTACAACGAGGCCAAGTTCGACGCCCTGGGCCTGTCGTTTCGGGTCGAGAGCCTCGTGGACCGGCTGTTCGACGACCTGGTCGCCGAGGGCATCGAACCGTATGTGACGAGGGATTCGCTGAGCCGCATGTCGGCCGCCATCGGGCGTTTCGAGCGGGCTCTGGCCGTCGAGGGGGTCGACTCGCGCGTCCTGGACGCCAACCTGAACATGCTCGACGCGAGCTTCGGCAGCCACAACTTCACGTTCCGCCAGTACCAGAACGTGTTCCAGTTTCTGGTCAACAGCGTCACCGAGCTCTCCTCGAACGCCATCCTCAGCCACGATCAGGTGCTGCACGCCGTGCTGGTGAGCGACACCCGCCAGTGCGAGGCGCGCTCGCTGTCGGTCGACGCGGTCGCCGAGATGGTCCTGCGCGAAGTGCTCGTATCGGCCCTGGGGATGCAGGCTCTCGACCGCTACGCGGCGGCCGCCCTGCGCCGCATCTCGTTGCTCAACGGACGTCTGGGCAGCCAGGCCCTCACCCGCATGATGAACTACGATCCCGAGCGGCTGGTGTCGCCCATCCACAAGCCCAAGCCCGGCACCGACGACCAGCGCACCCTGGGCTTCAAGGGTCTGGGACTCAAGCAGATGGCGTCGTACGGTCACAACGTGCCGGCCGGGTTCGTCCTCAGCACGGAGCTGTTCAGCGCCATGCCGGCCCTGTCGTATCGCCCCCTCTACGACGACACCATCCAGCGCATCCGCAAGGCCCTGGAGCAGCTCGAGAAGGAGACCCGCCTGCGCCTGGGCGATCCGGCGCGGGCGCTGCTGCTGTCGATCCGTTCGGGAGCTGCCGTGTCGATGCCGGGCCTCATGACCACGTTCGTCAACGTCGGCTTGAACGACGAGATGGCCGAGGCCCTGTCGGCGGAGCCGCGGCTCGGCTGGGCCGCCTGGGACTGCTACCGGCGCTTTCTGCAGTCGTGGGCCATGTCGTCGGGCATCGACCGCGACTTCTTCGACGCCATCATGTCCGAGTTCAAGGGCCTCTACGGCGTGGAGCAGAAGCTCGACTTCACGCCGGCGCAGATGCGCGAGATCGCCTTCACCTACAAGGAGCGCGCCCGGCAGGCGGGCGTGGTCTTCGTGAACGACCCGTTCGCCCAGGTCGTCTCGTGCGTGTTCAAGGTGCTCGACTCGTGGGACTCGCCTCACGCCCGCCTCTACCGGCAGTACATCGGCGTGGCCGAGGAGTGGGGCACCGCTGTGGTGGTGCAGCGCATGGTCTTCGGCAACCTGAGCCGCGCCTCGGGGTCGGGGGTGGCCTTCACGCACAACCCGCTCGAGCCCTACAGCCGTCAGGTGCGTCTGTTCGGCGACTTCGCGGTGCGCAGCCAGGGCGAGGACCTGGTCGGCGGCCTCGTGTTTCCGCTGCCGGTCTCCGAAGCTCAGCGCCTCGGCAGCCCCACCTACCGCGACACCGAACACTCCTTGGAACGCGACTTTCCCGAGGTCTACGGTGAGCTGCTCGCGGTGGCCCGCGATCTGGTCGGCGAACACGAGTACGACCCGCAGGAGATCGAATTCACGTTCGAGTCGCCGGCCGCCGGCGACCTGTACGTGTTGCAAAAGCGGGCCGTCGTGCAGGAGCAGGCCAAAGACGCCGCCTACTTCGACACCGCCTCGCCCAACTACGGACCGCCCGCGGCTGTGGGGATGGGCGTGTCCGGGGGCGCCTACTCGGGCCGCGTGGCCATCGACGCCGGCCAGATCGACCGGTTGCTGGCCGAGTCGCCGAGCGCCGACATCGTGCTCCTGCGGCCCGACACGGTGCCCGAGGACATCGCCATGATCACGCGGGTGAATGCCATTCTGACCGCCCGCGGCGGGGCGACGTCGCACGCTGCCGTGACGGCCAAGCGCCTGGGCAAGACGGCCGTGGTCGACTGCCGGGACCTCGAGGTGATCGAGCGCGAGGGCCTGGCGCGCCTCGCCGGCAGCGAGCTGCACGCCGGCGACTGGCTGTCCATCGACGGGCGCACCGGCAACATCTTCCCGGGCCGCATCCCCACTATGAGCGAGCCGGCGCTGGCCGAACGGGCCGTGGCCGAGCGGGCGCGCGCCGAGCGGGCGCTGGCGGGGTCCGACTGAGCGAGGCCGGGCGCGAACGTCGACTCCGGCGCGCGGCTGCTCGATTTGCCCTGCCGGCTCGTGGCGTCGTCGCGCCGGTTGCTCTCGCCGCCGCGCGGCCTCGCTGTGCCTCGTCGACTACCGCAGGACGTTGACGGCGCGGGCGATCACGAGGCCGAGCAGCGTCAGCGAGATGCCCGACTGGGCCATCATGGCGATCTTGTTCCAGGAACGCAGCGGCATGGCGTCGGTCGGGCTGAACGCCGTGGCGCTGGTGAAGCCCAGGTAGAGGTAGTCGACGAAGCGCGGCCGCCAGTCGCGCGGCGCGAGCTCCGGGCTGAGCTGCTGCGGGAAAGCGAAGTCGGGGCAGGCCGGCAGGCCGTGGGCGCGCTGCGCGGGGCCACCGCTGTCGAGCTCCCAGTAGAGCAGGCCGAAGGCGATCACGGTGGACGCCCAGACGATGCCGCCGGCGGCCAGCAGCGCCCCGGCCGCGTTGGTGGCCGGTCCGCCGCGGATCAGCTCGACGATGAGCTCGCCCGTGCACCACAGCGTCGTTGCGACCAGCAGCGCGATCAGCGTGACCGAGAGCGTGCGCACCGGCCGCGAGCGTCGGTCGATCTTGCCCGGGTCGCCGATCATCACCGCCACGAGCAGCAGGCCTTCGGCCAGCGGCACCCCCCAGCGCGGGCGCTGGACGAGGTCGTGGGGCAGCAGCAGAGTCAGGACGATGACGACAAGGACGGCCACCGCCATTGGCCAGCGCGCCTCGCCTACAATCGGCGACGCGCCGCCGGTCGGCGCGCCTTCGGGGCCGGGCGCGCCCGCTTGGGCGCCGCCGGCACCCGGTGCGCCGTCCGTCGGCGTAGTCGCGTGCCCGTCCTCGGCCATGCTGCGTCCTCCCGGACCTGTTGTTGCCGGCCGCCCGACTACTTCGGAGAGGTGCCGCGATTCCCTTGAGGGCTGGTCCGAAAACGCCGGCTCGGCCGCCGCCGCGCCATGCGCGGCGGGCGCGGGCGTGATAGCGTCCGAAACATGAAGGTGGCGCTTCTGCAGATCGATCCAACCGTGGGCGACCTCGAGGGTAACGCCGAGCTGCTGGCCGCGGCGGTGGCCGTGGCGCAGCGCGGCGGCGCCGATCTGGCGGTCGCCGCGGAGCTGTCGCTGCTGGGTTATCCGCCCCGCGACCTGCTCTTCGAGCGCTCGTTCGTGGCGCGCGGCTGGGCGGTGTGCGAGGAGCTGGCTCGTCGGCTGTCGGCGGGGCCGCCGCTGCTGCTCGGGCTGGCCGAGGCCAACGAGGGCGTCGAGGGTCGGCCTCTCTACAACGCCGCGGCGCTCCTGGCCGGCGGTACGGTGCGGCAGGTGTTTCGCAAGACGCTGCTGCCGACCTACGACGTCTTCGACGAAGACCGCTACTTCGAGCCGGCCGACGGACCGCAGGTCCTGTCGTGGGGCGGCCGGCGGCTTGGCGTGACGGTCTGCGAGGATGTCTGGAACGACCGCGACTTCTGGCGCCGGCGCCGCTACCACAGCGATCCCATCGGCGGTCTCATCGCGGCCGGCGCCTCGTGTGTCGTCAACATGTCGGCCTCGCCATTTACGATCGGCAAGCAGCTGCATCGCGAGGCGATGCTGGGCGCCATCGCCCGCAAGTACGGCGTGCCGGTGATCTACGTCAACCAGGTGGGCGGCTCCGACGAGCTGGTCTTCGACGGGCGCAGCTGCGCCTTCGCCGCCGGCGGCGAGCTCGTGGCGCGCGCGGCAGCGTTCGCCCCCGACGTGCTCGTCGTCGATCTCGAGGAGCTCGCCGCAGCGCCGGGTGTCGGCCCCGCGTCAGGCTCTGCAGTCGCACCTGCGCCCGCGTCCGGTTCCGCGCCCGCGTCCGGCCCCGCGCCCGCGTCCGGCCCCGCGCTCGCGTCCGGCCCCGCGCCCGCGTCCGGCCCCGCGCCCGCGTCCGGCCCCGCGCCCGCGTCCGGCCCCGCGCCTGTCTCCCCGGCGCTGGCCGCCGACGACTTCACGCCGGCTTCCGAGGTGTGGCGGGCGCTCGTGCTGGGCGTGCGCGACTACGTCGCCAAGAGCGGCTTCAAACGCGCCCTGCTGGGCTTGTCGGGCGGCATCGACTCGGCGCTCGTGGCCGCCGTCGCCGCCGAGGCGCTGGGGCCGGCGAACGTGCTCGGCGTGCTCATGCCCTCGCCGTACTCGAGTCCGGGGAGCCTGACCGACGCGCAGGCCCTGGCCGACGGCCTCTCTCTGCGCACGCAGATCCTGCCGATCGCCGACGTCATGGGCGCCTTCGAGGCCACCCTGAGTCCCGTCTTTGCCGGCCTGGCCCCGGGCGTCACCGAAGAGAACATCCAGGCGCGCATCCGCGGCAACCTTCTCATGGCGCTCTCCAACAAGTTCGATTCGCTGCTGCTCACCACCGGCAACAAGTCGGAGCTGGCCGTGGGGTACTGCACGATCTACGGCGACATGTCCGGCGGTCTTGCCGTGATCTCCGACGTGCCCAAGACGATGGTCTACGAGGTGGCCCGCTGGCTCAACCAGGAGCGCAGCCGCGAGGTCGTCCCCAGGGCCATCCTCGAGAAGGCGCCCTCAGCCGAGCTGCGGCCCGATCAGACAGACCAGGACAGCCTGCCGCCTTACGAGGAGCTCGACGGCATCCTCGAGCCGCTCATCGAAGAGCATCTGGGAGTCGCGGAGATCGTCGCCCGCGGCTACGACCAGCCCACCGTCGAGCGGGTGGTGCGACTGGTCGGCGCCAACGAGTTCAAGCGCAAGCAGGCGGCGCCCGGCATCAAGGTCACAGACCGGGCCTTCGGCATGGGCTGGCGGATGCCTATCGCCACGGTGCCGCGCGCCCGCCGCCGGCCCGACTGAGTTCGCGCCGGCCCGACTGCGGTCACCCGGGCGCCGACCGTGATCGCCCCGGGCCCGCGGCAAGGCCGGGCCTGCGCGCCGTCGGGCACGCTCGATTCTCACCCTCTACTTGATGGTCAGCTTGTTGCTGCCGATCATGGCCTGCGTGTTGCCGGCCTTGACGGCGTCGCGCAACCCTTAGGGCAGTTGGACCCGAGCGTTGCGACGGGCGCTGACGGCGACCAGGGCCAAGGTGTGCGGGCGCGTCGTGTCGGCAACGCCGCCCGTGCTCGTCGCCGGGATGCCGCCGCCGCTCTACGACCACGCGGCAATCTCACCGACGGCTCACGGTGTGCCAACCGCGGCCGGTCATATTCCTCTTGCAGAGCTCGTGGGGACGACCACGCCGGTCGGCCCGGAGAGGAGGGGCTGATATGCACGATCGACCTGCCGACAAGCTGATGGCCGAGGCCAGGATCATCGTCGACGCCGCGCGCCGGCACGCGGTGACGCTGCGCCTGATCGGCGGACTCGCCGTGCGGCGCTACTGTCGCGACCTGGAGTTCGTGGACCGTGAGTTCTCCGACATCGACCTGATCGGGCTCTCGCGCCAGGCCGGCCGCCTGCCGCGGGTGTTCGCCGAGCTGGGCTACGAAGAGAACCGCTATGTGTCGCAGGCTACCGCCGGCGCGCAGTTACAGTACGTCAAGCCCGGGGTGCTGCTCGAGTCGCACGCCCATTTTGCCAAGCGGCCGCGCCCATTGGGGCCGCCCGTCGTGACGACGCCGCTCGTCGACCACGTCGACGTGTTCCTCGATGTGATGCGCATGGACCACGACGTCGACGTGCGCGACCGCCTCGAGATCGACGACCTGGCGATCTCGCCGGTCGACGTTCTCATCACCAAGCTGCAGATCGGCAAGCCGGCCGAGAAGGACGTGCACGACGTCGTCGCCTTTCTCAAGGATGTGCCGTTCGGTGAGGCCGGCGACGGCGGCGCGATCGACCTCGCGCATCTTGCCCGGGTCTGCGCCCGCGACTGGGGCATCTACCACGACCTGCGGACCAGCGTCGAGATCGTGCGTGGCCGGATCGCCGGCTACGGTCTCCCCGTCGGGGAGCAGGCGCTGGTCGTCGAGCGTCTCGGCGCCATCGAGGCGGCCATCGAGAGCCGCGGCAAGCCGATCCGCTGGCGCTTACGGGCCCGAGCCGGCACGCGCCTGCCCTGGCGCCGCGAGGTCGAAGACCGCGACGGCACGCCGGTCCTGGGGCCCGACTCGGGAGACTCGGAGGCGGCGGCCTGAGCCGACCGCTGCGGTCGGCCTGAGCCGGGCGGGCCGCCCGCTGCGGTCGGCCCCGGTCGGGGCGCGGAGCGAGCGGGCCGAGGGCCTCACCGGGCTCAGGTCGCGCGGGCTTCGTCGCGCGGCGCCACGGGCGCCTCGCCGTGCACGTAGCTCTCCACGCGATTCTGGCCGCGCCTCTTGGCCGCGTACAGCGCCTTGTCGGCCGCCGCGACGAGCTGGTTCGGCGTGAGCGCTCCATCGATCACGCACGAAACGCCGATGCTGACCGTGACTCCCCGTGGCAATGGCGGTGTGACCGCGTGCCGACTGTCGTCCTGGACGGCGGCGCGGAGCCTCTCGGCGGTCGCCATCGCCCCTTCGGCGCGCGGGTTCTCAAGGCCCGGGACCTGGGCCGGCGAAGCGGCGGGTCGGCCTCCCGCCGGCCCCGCGGGTGCCGCGGCGGAGTCGTCGGGTTCGAGTGTGAGGGCGGTGCTGGGCAGGAGGGCGGCGAACTCGTCGCCGCCGTACCGGCAGACGACGTCGATCTCGGTGCGCAGCGTGCCGCGCAGTACGTGGGCGATCGCCGCCAGCGCTTCGTCTCCGGCCTGGTGGCCGAACATGTCGTTGAACTGCTTGAAGTCGTCGACGTCGATCATAAGCAGCGAGAACGGGGTGCCGTACCGGCGAAAGCGCGCCGTCTCTTCGTGCAGCCGGTGGCGCAGATGACGGTAGTTGAAGAGACCCGTCAGGCCGTCGGTCAGCGCCTGAAGCTGCACGGCTCGATAGGCGCGTCCGGCGTGCAGCGCCGCCGCGGCGTGCTCTCCGAGGCCGCGAGCCAGCTCCAGCTCATAGGAGCTGAACTCGCGGGTGTGCGACGTCTCGACCAGGAGCAGCACGCCGAGCTTCTGGTCGCCGAAGACCAGTGGCACGTGCAGGTGGGTGAGCTCGCCGGCAGCCTGCATGGCGCTGCGGATGGCCGGCGGCACGGAGCTGTCGGCAGCGCGCTCCACAACCATCTCGCCACGCTCGAGTGCGAGGCGATCGCCGGAGCGCTCGTCCAGGGAGATGGGGACGTTCTCGGGGTCGAGGCGCACGGTGCCGAACGACGTGCGCGGGACGAGCGCGTTGTCTGCCTGCAGGAACTCGTAGATGGCGCAACCGGGCATGTCGAGCGCCTCGGCGGCCGAGCGCGCCATCACCGTCAGGGCTTCGTCGAGTCCGACCGTCGAGGTCAGGGCTCGGCTGGCCTCGAGGAGCGACCGCAGAGAGCGGTTCTGCTGATCGAGCTGGTCGAACAGGTCGGCGTTGTGGATGGCGATCGCCGCCAGGACCGCGACCTGCATGAAGAGCTGCTTCTCGTCGGCGGTGAATCGCCGGCAGGACCTCGTCTCGACGAGGCCGAGCACACCTATGATCCGGCCGTCGAAGACGAGCGGTGCGTCGAGTGTGGACTTCTCGCTCCAGCGGTCCATCTCGCGTGCTTCGGCCTCGGGCAGATCGGGATCGTCACGGTGGACTTCGATGACCTCGCCATCTCGTACCGTGGGCAGGAAGCTGGGACGCAGGCCGGGGCGGAACGGCTCACCTTTCGCCGCCTGACTTACCTGGTGGTGAGCTTCGCAGATCCAGGGCTCGTCGCCGCGGTCGAGCTCGAGGTCCCAGAAAGTGAGATAGGTGAGGAGATCGTTCTCGGCATCGTACCGGTGGATATCGCAGGAGTAGACGCCGAAGGCTTCGCCGACCTGACGCGCGATCGTGGCCATGACGTGTCCAACCTCGAGCGTCGATGCGATCGTAGCGCCGATCTCGGCGATGATGGCCTGGCCGTCCTTCATGACTCCAGCACCTCGCGCACCCCCGGCTGCCGCGGACCGGCGCGCCGTCGCCAAATCGAGCCCGGCCGAGGCCCGATGTCGTGGGGCGAAACGGCGGACTCGACATGCGGGTGCCGGCCAACCTTCGCTCGCCGCGCAGACGAAGTCAAGTCCGCCGCCGGGGAACCTGCCCTGGCCTGGGGCGCCGCCGCCACGGCGCCGGCGGCCTGCCGGAAACGACGGCCGAGCGGCGCTCCGGCTGCCTGTCGCACAGCGCGGCATCGGCCGGCGTGGACGGCGCTCTGATAAGCTCGCCGCATGTCCTGCGGCAGAGTCGAGTGACCGTGTTCGGAGCCGTTCCAAGACGACGCGGCCGGCGCCCCGGCCCGACGCCCTGGGCGCCGCTGCGGCGCCCGCTTGCCGAGTGCCGCCTCGCGCTCGTGGCGAGCTCGGTCTGCCTGGCGCACGACGGCTGGCGCTCCGACCCCGCCGTCCAGGTCGGCGACCCATCGCTTCGCACGGTCGCCGGCGACCTGGCCGGCGCGGCGCCGACGGCGCGCTCGCCCGGCCTCTCCGACCCAAGCGCCGCCAATCTCGATCGCAACCTCGCCTTTGCCCTGGAACGCTTGCGCGAGGCGGTCGCCGACGGCCGCCTCGGCGAGCTCAACCGGCGCCATCTGGCCCTGGGCGGCGTCATGGCGGCCGGCAGCCGGGCGATCCGCAAGCGGGCGCCGCAGGCTGCCCGGTGGCTGACCGACGACCGCGTCGACGTCGCTCTTCTGGTGCCCACCTGACCGCTGTGCAGCCAGTCCGTGGGACTGGTCGCTCTCGAGCTCGAGCGCTGCGGGATCTCGACGGTGGCGCTGCAGCTTCTGCACAAGGCGGCCGCCGACGTGCGCCCGCCGCGCGCCTTGTGGGTGCCCTTCCGGCGCGGCTATGCGCTGGGCCCGCCCGACGAGCCGGCCGGTCAGCGGGCGGTGATCGAGACGGCCTTCGCGATGCTCGAAGACTCGAGTCTCACGGCTCCTGCTCTGCGCGACTTTGCCGGTCACCCCTGAAGGCCGGCAGAGGGTGCGGCCGGCGCGGTCGCCCCCCGAGAGGCGGCGACACCGCGGCCGCACGAGCGGTCCGGCGCCGTTTCCGGTGCCTCGGCGGGGGGCATGTTGTGCCCCACCGGGGGTACGACAAGGAGGAGCCATGGAGCCTCAGGTGAGACGCGTCGCACGGGTGATCGAACCGCAGCCCGTCGTGGAAGGCGCCGGCGTGCGCCTCAGACGCAGCATCGGCGGGTGGGCGCTCGACTATCTCGATCCTTTCCTGCTGCTCGACCACTTCGAGTCCGACGACCCCGACGACTATCTCGCGGGCTTTCCCCTGCATCCGCACCGCGGCATCGAGACGGTGACCTACATGCTCGCCGGCGAGGTCGACCACAAGGACACGATCGGCAACGCGGGCACGATCGGACCGGGCGATGTGCAGTGGATGACCGCCGGCGGCGGCATCATGCACGAGGAGATGCCACGGCCGCGCGACGGCCGCATGGGCGGCTTTCAGCTCTGGGTCAACATGCCGGCGAAGATGAAGATGTCGCGGCCGCGCTACCAGGAGATCGCCGCCGCCGACATTCCGGTAGTGGAGCGGCCCGACGGCACGCGCGTGCGCCTGGTGGCGGGCCGTGTCGACGGGACGAGCGGGCCGGTCACCGAGATCTACGCCGACCCTGAGTACCTCGATGTCGCGCTGGCCGCCGGCGCGGGCTTCGCCCAGCCGATCGCGCGCGGCCATGCGGCTTTCGCCTACGTCTTTCGCGGCGAAGGCGAGTTCGGCGTCGCCTGCGATCTGGGCTATCGCGGCGAGCTCGACGGCTCGCTCGTGCGGGCGCCCGGCCTGGTCGTGTTCGGCGACGGCGACGAGGTGCGCGTGCGAGCCTACGAGAGCCCGGTGCGCTTTCTGCTCGTGTCGGGCGCGCCCCTCGGCGAGCCCATGGCGCGCTACGGGCCGTTCGTCATGAACACCCGCGCCGAGATCCAGCAGGCGCTTCTGGATCTGCAGGCCGGCGCGTTCGTCTGGGCCGAAGGGCGCGACGGCTGATCGTCGCGGTCGCCTTTCGAGCGAGCTCTCGCCGCGGCCGGCGCCGAAGCCGGCCGCGCTGCGGGCGCACGATCGCAAAGTGGCGCCCTCGCCGTTTCGCGGGTACTATAGGTAAGGCGGTCGCTCTCGCCGGGCATGGGCGTGGGCTGGCCGCGCCAGCGACAGGAGTATGCCCGGCCGGCAGATGGCGCCGGATTCCCATCACGATATCGACAACGCCGTGACTTGCGGTGCGCGACGAACCGCGTCCGACCCGCAGGACCACTGCGTTTCGCGCGAGGAGCTGGACGATGACAGTGATTGATGCGCCCGTGAGTACCGGGGCGGTAGAACCCGCGGAGCCCGCGATCGACGAGGTGCGCGAGCTTGTCGTCGAGGGCCGCGAACAGGGCTACCTCACCAGCGATCGCATCGCCGTCGCGCTGCAGGACGTCGAGCTCACGTCCGAGCAGCTCGAGAACATCTTCATGCTCCTCACCGACCAGGGCATCGAGCTCCTCGAAAGCGACGAGACCGAGGTGGCCGAGTCCGCCGGCGCCGGCGGCGACGCAGAGGCTCCCGCGCTCGACCTGTCGATCAAGACGGCGAGCACCGACCCGGTCCGCATGTACCTCACCGAGATCGGCAAGGTGTCGCTGCTGACCGCCGCCGAAGAGGTGTCGCTGGCCAAGCGCATCGAGCGCGGCGACATGGACGCCAAACGCAAGCTCACCGAGGCCAACCTGCGGCTCGTCGTCTCCATCGCCAAGCGCCACGTCGGTCGCGGACTGCCCTTCCTCGACCTCATCCAGGAGGGCAACCTCGGCCTTATCCGCGGGGTCGAGAAGTTCGACTACCGGCGGGGCTTCAAGTTTTCGACCTACGCTACCTGGTGGATCCGTCAGGCGATCACCCGGGCGATCGCCGACCAGGCTCGCACCATCCGCGTCCCTGTGCACATGGTCGAGCAGATCAACAAGCTCATCCGTGTACAGCGTCAGGTCCTTCAGGATGTCGGGCGCGAGCCCACCGCCGAAGAGATCGCCACCGAGATGGGCACCACGCCGCAGAAGGTGCGCGACATCATCAAGATCAGCCAGGAGCCGGTGAGCCTCGAGTCGCCGATCGGCGACGAAGGAGACTCGCAGTTCGGCGACTTCATCGAGGACCACGACGCCGTGGAGCCCGTCCAGGCGGTCAGCGAGACCCTGCAGTGCGAGGAGCTCGATGCCCTGCTGACCATGATGACGAGCCGCGAACGCAAGGTCATCGAGCTGCGCTTCGGTCTCAAGGGCGAGCAGCCGCGCACTCTCGAGGAGGTCGGTCAGACCTTCGGCGTCACGCGCGAGCGCATCCGCCAGATCGAGGCCAAGACCATCTCCAAGCTGAGAAGCTGCCACGGCTCGCAGCACCTGAAGGACTTTCTCGACTAGCAGGCCGTACCGACCGCGCCGGCCGGGTCGCCGCTGGCGGCGACGGAAAGTTGGTGGCGATGGTCCGTCGGCCCGCCCGGGCGCTGGCGCTTCGCGGGCGCGCTCCCCTTCCCGTGTCGAAGCGGGTAAGATGATATTCGTTTGCGTGTCCGTGAGGAGGCAGTCGTGGTCAAGAAGGTTCTCTTTCTGTCCAGCGCCAACAGCGCCCGCAGCCAGATGGCCGAGGCCTTTCTGCGCGCCCTGGCGGGAGACGCCTTCGAGGCATTCAGCGCCGGGACCGTGCCGCGCGATCTGCACCCTCTGGCGATCGCCGCGATGGCGGAGCGCGGCATCGACATGGGCGACCAGCGGCCAAAAGGACTGCACGAGTTCATGGGCAAGGAGCGCTTCGAGTATCTCATCACCGTCTGCGATCGGGCCGAGAAGGAATGCCCCATGTTCCCCGGCGTGGGCGCGCGCGAGTACTGGCCCATCGACGACCCGGCAAGGGCCGGGGGCAGCGCCGAAGAGCGACTCGTCACGTTTCGCGAGGTGCGCGACTACATCGAAGCGCGCGTGCGCCGCTGGCTTGTCGAGCGTCGCTACAAGCCCGTGCTCGAACTGAGCGGCCAGGGCACGACCGGCGACAGGTAGGCAGCTCGCGGGGGCGCTTGCACGCTTGCGCCCAGACGCCCCACTGATCCGACCCCCCGACCGCAGCGACGATCACTCCTGGCCGTCGAGCTCGCTATGCCAGGCGCGGTGCGTGCCGGCGCGCGCCCGCAGGCGCCAGCGCAGGCTCTTCGGCGCGGCGTCGATGGCGGCGATCAGTCGCAGGACCCCGTGATGCACGCGCGCCACCTGGGCCGCGCTCAGGGCGAACGTGGCGGCGCGTTCGTCGACGCGCTGCAGGTTCGTGGCGACATCGTAGAAGAGGCCCCAGTCGCCGGCGCAGAGCCTGCCGACGTAGCGACTGTCGATCGCCCCGGGCCCATCGTCTTGGCCCACCTCGGTGTCGGCCAGCAACGTGACGATGTCGCGCAGGTCCTTCTCGTTCAGCCTGAAAATCTGGAGCTTGGTGAGCAACAGATCGGAGAGCGAGAGG
>Ga0182021_10002925_pt1 | contig 20118 bp, 22 predicted proteins | sample 612E3MmetaG_FD_120493 | JGI IMG/M metagenome (GOLD analysis project Ga0182021, IMG submission 120493) | Permafrost microbial communities from Stordalen Mire, Sweden - 612E3M metaG (Illumina Assembly) | ecosystem: Environmental > Terrestrial > Soil > Wetlands > Permafrost | place: Sweden... | reverse complement strand
TTTTACTTCGTCTGCAGTATAAACTCTTTCTGGAAAATCTGTCAAGTAGAAAATTCTCTCCACTCTGTTTAAAATTTGGTTGAAATAAAAGGTTTTGGCTTAGAGCAGTTTAAGCTGCTTTAGGCTTGTAGATCTTTATGTTGTGGCTCCCGGATACGAGTTCTACTGAACCGTTAGCTTCCATCGTTTCGAGGAAGTCTTTGGCTGCGCTTATTCTTACTCCGTATCGTGCCGAAACGGAGTATGGCGTTATAGCTCCCATTTTTTTGACTTCAGCAATGATTTTGGCGTCTTTTGCGTCTGGAGCAACTATTCCAATGGTTTTTCTTTCTTTTGGCGGTCCAGCTTTCTCTTTCTTTTTGTCTTGCTTAGCTTTTTCTTCATCTTGAGTAACCTGTTGCTTTTCCATCTGCTTTATGCCGAGCTTCTTTTTTCCACCCATAAGTTTTCACTTTGATATTTTGTGTTCTCAACATCTAGAATGGTTGGCTTATTTCAACTTTATGTTGTGCCTTCCATTCTTTGATTGGGATGCCAAGTTTCTTTTCAACTTCAGCTCTATGAATGGAGTTCATGGTGCAGAATGGAATTATGCGTCCATCGGGAACGGCGTAGTGGATTAGGCAGCGTTGTACTCTTTCTAAGTCAAAGTTGTATGGGTCCATGAAATGCATGGATGATAGCAGAATTGCTTTTCTTTGCAGGTCGCCGAGAGATTTGTAGTCGCCGCTCGTAACTACGCCTAAAACGTATTTTCTTAGGAAACCAAAGTTTACGTGCCGCATTGAGCTGACCAATTGGAGTTTGGCTTTAGTTTTGCTTCCCTTTGAGGCGGTCAAATAGACTTTGTTCATTACAGCGATGAATTTGTCGATGTTTCCGTACCTTGTAATTGGAATGATTTTGCCGTTTTCAACCAGAAGATAGGTTGCCATTCCACAATGTGGGTGTGCGGTGAATTCTAAGTATCTTCTGTCTTTTAATGCACCAACAGCTTTTGAAACAGGGACCACAGTGGGCACTGGGTAGAAATCTGAGACTTTTATTGTTCCATTTGTTTGCTCCTCAACCGCTTTCATGAAGTCTGGAATTGTTATCCGCATTTTTTCTCTGTCTTTTTGTGGTAATCTGCCGCAAAGACTGACTGGTTGAACGTTAATGCATCTTATTATATCGAAGTTTTTGGCCGCGAAATTGATGATGTCGCCGAGTTGATGATCATTAACACCCTTTACAAGTGTGACGACAAGAACAACGCTGTCCATTCCTGCCGCTCGAAGGTTTTCAATTGCCTTCATTTTAATATCCAGTAAATCTACGCCTCGGATAAATTTGAAAACGTCCGATGTTAGTCCGTCAAATTGGAGATAAATGGTGCTTACTCCTGCTTCTTTGAGTTGCTTGCAGTACTCGACACTTTGTGAGAGTCGAAGACCATTCGTATTGACCTCAACGTGACTGAAGCCAAGCTCTTTTGCTTTTCGAACAAAATCGGGGAGGTCTTTGCGTATTGTTGGTTCTCCTCCAGAGAATTGAAGTGCTGTAGCTGCCACTGGCTTGTTGGCTCGAAGGTTCTCCAGCATGCCTTCTATTTGCTCCTTTGTTGGTTCGTAAACGTATCCTGCAGCAGCAGCGTTTGCAAAACAAACTGGGCAGGTAAGGTTGCACCTATTTGTGACATCAATTATTGCTAAGGCAGTGTGAGACTTATGTTCGGGGCAAATTCCGCAGTCGTACGGGCAACCGTTCTTTTTCTCGGTTCGCGGGTTTTCCATTCCGTCGCCATCATAGCGGAATTTTTCTGCCCGCATGTATTGGTCATAATCTGACCAGTAAAGCTCTTGGAAAGCTCCATGTTCGGAGCATTCTTTTTTGATAAAGACTTTACCATCGTCTTCATAAATTGTTGCATCTATAGCCTTTAGGCATTCAGGGCAAATGCTTCTTGTGGTTTTGATATCTTTCATTTTTTTGCCTTCTTACATCTAAGCGGTTTCGAAGGGCTTAAGAGCAGATGTGTTAATAATAAGGTTTCCAAACGTTTCCTACGGTGATTGAGGGGAAAAGATGTCCATTAATGAGAAGACGCGGAATACTTTGCGAGAAATGGGCTTGAACGCCTACGAAATTGATGCGTACATTGTGTTGCTGGCAAGTGGGCAAATGACGGCTATGGAGATAAGCCAGGACGCAAAAGTACCCTATAGCAAAATCTATGAAGTTCTAAACGATCTAAAGGAAAAAGGCTGGATAAAAAGCAGCGAAAGCCGCCCCTTCAAATATTACCCTGTGCCTCCCTTAGAAGCAACAAGGTCAACTAAACTTAAGCTGGAAGACAAGTACCTAAATTGGGAAAACACAGTCACAGAAACACTTCAGCCACTATATGAAAAACGGGAACTCATCGAGCGACCCGACATGCTTATTTTGCGTGGTCAACAAGCCGTTTTTGGCAAACTTGAAGAAGTTTTAATGAAAGCAACTAAAGAAATTGTAATTGCAGCACCGGAATTTGCTAAACCAGTACTTACCTTAGCTCAACCGTTACTTGGCAGTGGCTTGAAAAAAACCGTTACAATCAAATTGATGGCTGCTGGGAAAAAGGAAGATTGGCTTTTTCTAAAAAAATATTCTGTCTTAAACGAGTTGAGAACACGAGATCACATGTTTGGCGGTGGCGTAATCGCGGACGGCAAAGAAGCGATGCTTTTCCTTGGAGAGGACAAGCCAACGTTGGTTATATGGAGTAATCACGTGGGTTTAGTTGGGTTTGCGCGTGAATATTTCCAGTTCCTCTGGGATTCATCCGTCATCGCTTAGTTTTTTGTAGATGGTATCTAAGTGTAAAGTTAATTGTCAAAATTGCGAGCGACTTCTAATCTATTTTTAATTAGGCTAAAGCTCTTTCAAACATTAGAGAGTAAAAACTAACAAAAAAGAAGAAAGGGAGAACTTTATTAAATTCTTATTTTCCCATGACTTTTTTAGCGGCGATTTCAATATCTTCCGCTTTGATGGTTTTTCTTCCGGCATGCATTGCAAAATCTAATGCTTCTTTCGCAATTTTTACACCTATTTCTTCAAGTGCCTTTGCAAGCTCTTTTGCGGCTGCTTCACTTACTCTATCTGCACCAGCTTTTTTGCATAACCTGTGCATGGGGGCTACAGCTATTTCTAATTCAGTCATAACGACATCTCTATTGCTTCTTTTTCTTTTTAAAGCAATATTTAACCTTTGTTATCATTTTTTCCCTTAAATTGACCTAACATCACTTGATACATAGACAAAGAAAATTATAAAAATGCTACGATGATATTAACGCTTAGAAAAATGAAGCTAATAGACGCGCATGTTCACCTTTCGGATTTAGAATACTGCGGCCATATTGATGAGTTGATAGCGGACGCAAAAATCTCCGGCGTAAAAGCATTATTAACAAACTCGATGGACCTAAAGACCTGTCAAAACGATGTTAAACTATCTGAAAAGTACCCTGACTTAGTATACGCCGCACTCGGGATTCACCCTTGGAACGTGAACGTTCTCAAAGAAAATGAGCTTGAAGAAACAATCGACTTCATACAAAAACAAGAAAACACAATTAAAGCGGTGGGCGAAATCGGCTTAGACTACAAGTACGAAACCGTTTGGGAAAAGCAACTGATGGTTTTTGATAAAATGCTTCATCTTGCAGAAACACTTGACCTCCCAGTAATCATCCATTCCCGGGGAACAACTGACAAAATTGTGGAAATGCTTCCTTCTTATCGTGTGAAGCGTGTTCTGTTACATTGGTTTAGCCACCCTATGAGTGCGCTAATCAAGGCTATGGATAACGGATATTTCATCACTGAGGGTCCGCCTTTAACTTATTCGGCGGCCATCCGTGAAGTCGTGGAGAAAGTGCCGCTACAAAATTTTTTGACAGAAACCGATGGCCCAGTAACGTATTGGAAACGCCCCTTTAATGGACAATTAACTAAGCCCTCATACATACGAAATGTTGTTGAAGCAGCGGCGGAAATCAAAAAAATGCCCCTCGATGAAGTTGCGGAGCAAATCGCCAAAAACTTTGAGGTTTTCTTTAACATAAAGCTAAATTAACTATGTACTTTTAAATTATCAATTTATCTTAGAGTTCATGGGTCAGTTAATTTGTGTCGTAAGCCGTAAACTTAAATTAAGCCTATCATCTATTGAGGATTGCTCCTGAGCTTTTAAGCGAGGGACACATAAAACATCGATGATCTGAGGAATTGAAATTTGGGAAAAGTAAAGACCGACCAAGTAAAACGATCAGGCAAAGAACTCATGAAGCGTTTTCCAGCTAAATTTAACACCAGCTTTGATGAAAACAAACGTTCAGTTGACGCTTTAACCGAGGGAACAACCACGCGCGTAAGAAACCAAATTGCTGGATACATAACCCGCACTAGAGCACTAGCTCAAGTTAACTCTGAATATGAGTCTGACGTTGAAGAAGACGACACATCAGAATAATTGGTCAATTTTAGGAAAAAGAACCTAATGATGGATGAGTACAGAAAAGGGTGGGCGGTAAGGTACCTGCGTGAAGCAAAAGCCGAGTTGGAAGCAGCGCGAAAAATTCCTTACATGGCACCAGGCTTAGTTGTGGAAGCAATCCGAAAAGCAAGAAACGCCATATATTACAGTCTTGGCGAACCAGCTTTTATTGAAATACTCATCCGAGAAGAAGTAACCAAAAACCCGAACACAAATGATTCAATTCTTCGTTTTCTGATTGATATTGAAAGTATCATACAGCAAATAGCGCAGTTAGAAGAAGTGAACTGTGATGCATTGATGACGCAGGCAGATTCAATTGTTGAAATCGCAACCGATATCGTAGAGACCTTGACAGAAGAACGCTTCCAAAACTTTTAAGGTGCTCAACAACAAAAGCCCACAAAAAATTTTAAGATAAACAATAGTATTAGACTTAGTGAGCTAAGAAAATAAATGGCGTTAACTTTAAAATTCATCGGTGCATTACGCCAAGTTTCAGGAAAAACTCAGTTAACTGTTAACTTCCAAGATGGAATGTCGTTAAAAGACTTATTCAATAAACTCGGCTCAGAAATGCCGCAAATAGAAAAAGTTTTCTGTGGCCAGCGTCTTAACGATTCACGCTCAAATTCGCTCATACTTATCAACGGCAGAGAAATCAGTGTGCTGAACGGTTTTGAAACCAAACTAAACAACGGCGACGAAATCGTCTTTATCCCAGTTGTTCACGGCGGTTAACCATACATGATAACTTTGACCAGCGACTTTGGGTTAAAAGACCCTTACGTGGCCGAGATGAAAGGAACAATTTTAACCATAAACCCCAAAGCTACAATTGTTGACGTAACTCATGAGGTTGAAAAATTTAATGTACGAATGGGCGCTTTCATGTTGGCTTCAGCTGCACCATATTTTCCAGAAGGTACCGTTCACTTGGTAGTTGTAGACCCTACAGTTGGCACACAAAGACGCGCTATACTAATACAGACTGCGAAGGGATTTTTTGTTGGACCAGATAATGGCGTTTTGATGTTAGCTGCTCAAAATCAGGGCATAAAACATATTTATGAACTTACAAATCCAGCGTTAATGCTGCCTAAAACATCAAGCACTTTCCATGGAAGGGACATTTTTGCGCCAGCAGCAGCTCACTTAGACAAAGGAGTAGCGCCAACAGAATTTGGAGCAGAATTAAAAGACTCAGTTAAGCATGATTTTGCGCAAACAAAAAAGAGGAAAAGGGCTCTAATCGGCGAAGTGCTGCACATTGATGGTTTCGACAACATAATCACAAATATAACTGAAAAAGACATCCTCCAAAACCATGCTAAAACAGTAAGCATAAAATTGCCACGAATTTCGCTAAAACTTTCTTTCAGCAAAGCCTACGCTGAAGCAAAAACTAATGACCCAGTAGCACTAATAGGCAGCCATGGTTTTATGGAAATAGCCCTAAATCAAGGCAACGCGGCGAAAAAATTCCGTGTGAAAGTTGGAGATAAAGTCGTAGTTACGATTGTTTAAAACTCTCAACGACTTTTTCGATTACGTCAATAGGATTCTCTAACTCTGCAAGCTTGCTCTTGACATCGAATCTTTTGCCAATATTTTTCTTTGCAAACGTTAGCATTCCTTGTTCTGTTGTTGCAAAAAGTGGAAAGCCCTTCTTAGTTAGGTACGTGTTAACGTAGGTTTTAGCCATGTTCGAAATTGTTATGCTGGGAACACCTTGGAGGGCTGCTTCCCTTGCAATAGTTCCTCCATAACTTATAACCAAATCCGCGTTTGCAACCAAACGTGCAGTGTCTGTAAAGTCCTCTTTTACTCCGAAAGTTTTACCATTATCATTGTATCTTTCGATAAAATGCACATTTCCCAAATCTGCGAGTTTTGCAAAGACATTTTTGGCAAGATCTTGCTTTCCCCCTGCATAAGCTGCCTTTGTTTCAAGTTGCCTAACTATTATCAAAGGTTTTTTTTGTCCCTTAATTTTTAAGGGCTTGTAACTCTTAATCCAGGCAACCTCATCTACCCCTTTGAATTGAACAACATTTTTGGTACAGTAATCAGCAGTAAAGCGTTTTGGCAAAGCCTCGGAAACCACAACTGTGTGAGCGAAAGGTATGGTCAGCCTATTAGTGGCTAAGGCGTATGGCGTGTCAGCTGTCAAAATTATCGGGATTCCTAAACCAAAGGCAGTTCGGCATAGCTCAACTGATTGATGGGCTATAGCGATGTCTGGGCGGTCATTCTTAAACAGCTTGGAAAACGCTATTACGCGTTCGGCGCTCTCTTCAAGCCTTGAGTAAAGTGTTGATGGATCATATTTGCCTACGACAATGGGTTTTTCTCCGAGAATTTTCATTAAAGGCAACGTGTCTGGGTGTTCACGGGTTGTAAATACAAATTCGTGCCCCGCTTTCCTAAGTCGCTGCCCAATAACGGCGCCATACCTGGTATGTTTGCCCGTGCATGCATCATACCATATCTTCATTTATCCACCTTACTTTTTTCAGCGATAAACGCTGCACGTTTTGCCTCGTAATCTTTTAAAGTCATAACTATTTTTGCTGGGCAACCAGCTAAAACCATTTGAGGAGGCACGTTTTTAGTGACGACGCTTCCCCCTCCAATAACTGCGCACTCACCTACTGTTACATCTGGCAGGATGGTGACGCCTCCGCCGATTCTTGCGCCATCCTTAATGATAGGTGGCGTCATGAAGGTGCTTTTAGGATACTTGTCATTTAGAAGCGAGCTGTTGGGAGCAATAAACACGTTATCGCCAAGTACGCAGCCGTTTGAGATCGTTACGTGCGCTTGTATGTTACAGTTTTTTCCTAAAACAACATCTTTGCCAAGGTCGCAAAAGCTCCCAATGATGGACCCGTCTCCAATTATTGTGTTATCACCTATCACAACATAATTCCAAATCGCAGCGCCCGCGCCTATTTTTACGTTAGCACCTGTAACTATGCCAATGCCTTTCTTTGGATTCAGCATAGATTGTCATTTCGGTCTTCAGATTTAAATACTTTAACATGTGCCGCCAATGGCAAACGCAAAAGCTAAAGAGCAGCCTGATTAGTTAAGGCGATTTGATCACACTTTTTTTTTCATCATTAGACGTGGAAAAGCATATCTTTGCATTTAGGGCTTAGATTTGGATCAGACAAAAAAGCAAATGCCTGGTTTTTACAGTCGTGGTTTTCATAAAAAGTACTGAGTCAAGAAATATTGACTTCAACTGGTCAAGAAACCTTGACGAATAGGCTTTTTAACACAAAGAAACGCTTTAATCATAAAGTAAACTATTAACAATTAGCCCAGGGATAGAATTGTCAAAGAAACTGGTAACAGTATCTTGCATAACAATCCTTCTTATCTCAATCCTGTTACTGTCCCTCGTTCAAGTGGCATCCGCAAATTTTGAACCCTACCCTACCCCGGCGATCACCTCAATTTCGCCGTCCCCAAACAAAGCCTACAGCCAGTCAACTATTCCCTTAAACGTGAAAGTTGAATTGGGCCGCTTCTCCCCTTCGCCGTCTATTGAACAGCTAGCTTGGTTAAACTACAGCGTAGATGGGCAACCCGAAGTCAACGCCTCAATCACAAATCAATACAACTCGAGCACCGTTGATGCGTTCGCAACTGGCACCCTTTCAAACTTAGCAGACGGAGCTCACTCGCTCTACCTTCATGGGCAAACAACCTTCGCCAATTATCCTTCTCTTCCAGAAACCACCTTTAGCCAGACGGTTTACTTCATAGTTGACACGGTTGCCCCAACCATCCATGTTTCGTCTCCTCAGCCAAAAACTTACACTTCAACCACTGTGCCCTTAGTGTTCTCAAGTGACAAACATTTAGTTTGGACAGGCTATGGCTTAGACCAAAACCCAGTTGTAACCGCCACAACAGGCACAAATCTAACCAGCCTATCTGCTGGCGCACACACCGTACGAGTTTACGGTAATGACTCGGCGGGAGACACCTGTGCCTCTCAAGAAGTCAGCTTCACCTTAAGAGACCTGGAAGCCCCACTAGTTATCCTTGACTCAGCTTCTATCGTTAACTTATCCTATGGGCACCCTGTAGTTCCTAACATGAACACTACTCTTTTGCCCGTCATCTTTGAAGTCAACGAGCCCATATCATGGGTCACCTACAGCTTAGACGGCGCCGCCAACGTAACAATCCAAGGAAACAACACAATTTCTCAAGTGCGGTTTGGCAACCACTCCTTAATTGTCTACGCCAGCGATCCAAGCGGAAACGTCGGTGCTTCTCAACTCTGCGGATTCAACATAGGCATTGAAACGCGAACAAGCGCGCTCTTTAATGTTACAAAAACTACGGCGATAGCGCCTCCAACCTCCCAGCCGTCGGCAACTGCAAATCCGCCCCAAGCAAACCAGCCCTATCCATCAACGCTGCCAATCATAGCAACCTTTGTGATCGTCGCTGTTATCGTAATTGTTATCGGCAGTTTCTACACCAGAAAGCGCAAGCATCAAACAGTGGAAGCATCTGTCACAAGCAATGTTGGAAACAGTCGAGAACTATCTTTTTCAGACCGCCTATAATTTTTCAGCAACAAACTGTTTTGCCCAACCAGCAATAAATTCAATGTTAAGCTTTGACAAATACCAAAAAGTTTTGAAGCTTAGATTGATTAATGCTGCAAATGGCGTGAAAATAAATCTAGCAACCATTCGTCTAACCAGTTGAAAAACAGTAAAGTGACCGTATTTCCTGTAAGTTATTCCAATTTTAACATAATTCTTAGATGAACCAAGATGGGTCGCGCCAAGAAAAGGCAAAACCTGCCATTTGTAACCTGCTTTTTCAACATATTTTTTGATTTGCTGGTCTTCGCCAAAGAACAGGGATGGCGGATTATAGTTCTCCATGAGTTTTCGCCGAATTATTATGTTGTTAATGTGGGGAGAAGTGTCTATTTTGTTTAGTTTAACTACGGTTCCGACTACTCGGTCGTAGGCGGCTACATGTTTGTTTTTGTGAACTGCAACTGTTCCAACAGCGCCGACGTTGGGAGCGATCTTTGCGGTAACTTGCATGAGCCAATTTTCGGGTAAAAGCATGTCGTCGTCGACCATTGCTACCCACTCAGTTTTTGCTTTCAAAACAGCGTTTTTTCTGGCAATGCTAAGCGGTCGTTCCGTCGTGATTATTATTTGTCCCGCACACGGCATGTGCTCAACGATGCGAATCAAGTTGTCGTTTGGTTTTTCTCTTGTTGGGATGACAAAATCGACTTTTATGTTCGCATCTGAGCATGTTGGCATAGTGCAGTAATGTTTTTTCGAACTTAATTAGTTTGTCGCACCAAACAATTTAAGAAAAAAGTTTGAGTACGGTTAAAGATTCTTCGAACTTGTTCCGCGTATGTATCCTAAGAGCCAAAATAGGCGGATAATCGGGTAACTAAACATTAATCGGGAATCGTGCATTTTCAAAGCCATTTTAAAACTAGATACTGGAGATTTAGCGAATCTGAGAAACATAGCGCTCAAGGTTTCATTTTTGTAGAAATCTAATTTTTTGAGTTGATTGTAAATCTCAGGCAGGCTTAATCCGTAAAAATAGTAATGTTTGAATTCGTTCAAAAGCCCTCCTTGATGCATATGTAAACTTTTAACGTCGTAATTTACAAGCCACTTGTACCCTTTTAAGTCAAAGAAGTGGAAAAGCAAAGTGTCGATGCCTGCATAGTTAACTTTTGGGAAACCTCCAACAAACCTTAGAGCCTCAGTACTCCAAATTGTGTTATCTAATGTTTTTCCGAAACCACCGTAAAAATCAACATCTTTCCTTTTGAGCTGATAAGGTTCAATACTGAAACAAAAGTTGTTGCGAGGAAGAAAACGCAGTCCGCAGGCAGCCGCAACCTTTTCTTTATTTAATATCAAATCAGAAACTTTGGTCCACCAGTTATCCGCCAAATATACATCTTGTTCGAAGCTGCAAAAATAATTGGTTTCGACATTTTTGAGGGCAGTGTTGGCGCCGTCACTTATTCCATGCCCCTCATTTTTTAAGACACTCCAGCCATACTTTTTTGCGATCTTAACGGTATTATCTTTGCTGCCGTCATCAACGATAAATTTTTTGTGAACATTCTCTTTGGGAACAATGGAGTTAATGCGACTAAGGACCGCTGGCAGCGTTTTTTCGCCGTTTAAAGTCCACATTACCAAATCAACTTTCAAAATCCCGCTCCCCCTTAAGATTTCACATATTTCTCAAAAAGACTTTCAAGTATATCTGTCATTTTATCAAAATTATACTTCGCCACTGTGTTTTTTCCATTTGATAATTGCTTTAAAGCCAGTTCATCATTTTCTAAAAGCTCAATAATGCATGACGCAAGTTCCTCTGATGTTTTGGCTAAGAAACAATTTTCTTTATCAACCAAAAACTCGTTCCCAATGAAAGGCGTCGAAACAACGTTTGTTCCGCAAGCTAAAGCTTCAAGCGGAGGCAAACCGAAGCCTTCAAACGAACTCGTGTAAAGAAGTATTCTTGCTGATGAGTAAACCCGTGCAAGTTCAACGTCTGAAAGACACGTGTGCAATTCAAAGGGAAAGTTTGGATTAATTGTTTTTGCGAAATTACTCTGAGCCACAATGTGAATTTTTGCTTTTTTCTTTTCATAAATTTTAGACAAACAGTCTAATGCTAAGTCATCTCGTTTTGAAGTCATTCCTCGGTAAAAATAAAGAATTGAATTTGGCTCTTTTTCGCTAAAACTGCATTGCGGCTTAAAGATATCAGTGTTAACCCCATTTCCAATGTACACGCCGCCTGTTTTTTCTTCAAGCCAATGGCTAACACATATTTTAATTGCTGGAGACTCATAAGAGTCATTAGCTATTTTTATCAACTTAGGGTCTGTGAAAAACCATGGTTCATAATTCTGCACAAGATAAAACGGTGTACCCTTATGGCTATCAACTGTTGGAGCAACCGTTAAACAAAAAGTGGCAATGTTGATATCGCAATCGGGAATAATTTTCTTAAGCAGAGCTAATTGAACATCAACATAATACTTATGCTGAATTCTTTGACGTATAATGCGGGTTATTACTGATGGAAAAGCCATGTTTAGTTTTGCTTTAATGTTTTCCTTGCCATACCAGTCAAATCTCTGAAGAGTGACAGCGGAAATAGTGACGTCATGACCTCTATCTACTAGTCTGTTAGCTAGTTCGATGATTACTCGGTTTCCGCCGCCAGAGGATAACCCCAAAGTGTTGAAGTTAATTTTCATTTAAGCACTCGTAGTCAACTATTATCGTTGATTTGTCCACATAAACGTTTTCAATATACAATATAAAACCATTTTTTCGGATGATTCAATCAAGAAAGGATAGTTTAAGCAAATTTGATGAAGATTCAACGGTTTAAGCTTATAAGTAAACCTTGATTAGATTCAAGTAAAACACGGGAAAACGATAAGGCTGGAATAACTTGGCAAAATTCCTTGTAGTTCACCCATACCTAGACATTTACGGAGGAGGCGAAAGAGTCTGCCACAACGTAATCAAAACCTTAGTGGCTCACGGCCAAAATGTGGAGTTGTTGACTTTTGATTTTGAAGCCGACAGGTACAGAGAGATTGTAGGCGAAGAGCTTCCTAAAGAAATTACTATTCACTCTTTGGGAAAACGAATTGAAGTTGAGCCGCCATTCACCATTTACAAAAGACGCAGCAGCTTTGTAAAATTACTAAAAAAATATAGAAATCAATTAAACTATGATTATTTGTTTTCGACACAATCATCCTCTCCATTTGAACCTGTTTTCTTAAATAAAGCTAAAAAAAATATTGCCTATGTTCATTTTCCAGAAATACACTTTGACTACGACCACGCCCGTTTCAAAAGAAAAGCTTACCTTTGGCTTTTCAAGAAGTGGACTGAACAAGGAATAAGCAAACTTGACATAGTTTTCTGCAATAGCAATTATACCAAAGAAATGATTGAGCGCTACTGGAAAAGCCATGGCGTAAAGGACCCAATTGTTGTTTATCCACCTGTCAACTTAGACAGTTTTTGGTGTGACAAACCAATATCAGAGCGGCGCAAAACCGTAACCTATGTAGCGCGGTTTATTCCAGCGAAAAGGCACGAAATTATGAAGAAGTTAGCCGTTGATTTGCCGTCATATGACTTTGTTAGCGTTGGTGGATTAATCGAAGGAGAAAAAAAATGGTTTAACCAATTCTCACAAAACCTTCCCAAAAATTATATTTTGAAGACTGATTTACCTGGGGCAGAATTAGTCAAAACGCTTCAGAATTCAAGAGTTTATGCCCATTTAATGGAAGGCGAACACTTCGGCATATCGCCAATAGAAGCTCTAGCAAGCGGCTGCATCACGATAGTCCACAACAGTGGCGGAATGAAAGAATTTATCCCAGAAGAGTTCAGATGGGAAAAATATGAAGATTTGAAAGAAAAAATTGTAAAAAGCATGGAATCAAGTGACCAGAACTGGGACAATACACGCAAGCAATTATGGACCAAGATTTCTGGTTTAACTCCAGAAGCTTTCCAAGAGGGCATTTGGTCTCATATCGAGAGTTTAGTCACTTAAAATCAATGGATTGATGCCCACTTGGTCAGTAAATTAAAACGCTCGGTGGTAAGCATTGCTTAAAGTAGGTATCTTGAGAGGTCCAGGGTTGAACCCTTATGAAGGGCAATACCTTGAGAAACTTCCCAAATTTGGCTTTCAGCCCATCGGAATAACCACTTACGACCATGTGGTTGACCTTTCAGAAATTCATTTTCCCGTACGAGTCGGGAACAATTTTAAGACATTGACCCACGGAAAGATTCGACCGTTATTATCTGCCGTTGGAAAAGTCACAAAATACAACTTTACATCTTGGAATCTAAAAGTGTATAACCTCAAAAAATTAACCTCAGACTTAGACATCATTTATTCAGCTGACATGTGGTATCCCTACACTTACCAAGCAGTAAAGACTGGAATCCCCACCATAGTTATGGAGTGGGAAAATATACCGTTCAACGTAGAAGGGCGACCTTACTCAAAAATTAAAAAGTATAACCGTGAGAACGCAGCCCATTTTGTTGCCATAACCCAAAAAGCCAAAGAAGCATTAATCACCGAAGGAGTACAGGCAGATCGAATCACCGTTATCCCCGCTGGACTTGATTGCGAAACATTCAAACCCACAGAAAAAGACCAACACTTTGCTAAAACACTAAATCTATCACCAGATTCAATCAGAATTCTTTTTGTTGGACGTCTGGTTCCAGAAAAAGGGATATTTGACCTTTTAGAAGCTTTTTCAACGCTTCTGCAAAGTACCCAAAAGGTTGAGTTAATGGTTGTCGGTTCAGGCACTCCAAGCATGCAAGCTCAAATCAACAAGCTTATTGCAGATTTAAAAATTGGTGACAAAGTAAAGTTTCTTGGAAGCATTCCGTATTCCAATATGGCTCAAATTCACAATCTGGTAGACATCTTTTGTTTGCCAAGTGTTCCAACCAAAATCTGGGCAGAACAGTTTGGTTATTCACTGGTTGAAGCTATGGCATGCGGAAAACCTGTAGTTTCAACGTTTAGCGGCTCGATACCTGAAGTTGTTAAAGACCGCTCTACAGGGATTCTAGTTCAACCCAACGACCGAACTGGACTTAAAAACGCCTTGCAAGAACTAATTTTAGACAAACAAGAAAGAGAGACCTTTGGAAGAAATGCTCGGGAATGGGCTCTCCAGCAATTTGAAGCTAACAAAGTAGCAGAGCAATTGGCAAAGGTCTACAGCAAATATGTCTAGCTTTTAATGGCAGAGTGTTTATAACTAAAAAGCGTCACTAAGGTTGGCAATTGAGCAACCAATGATAAAGCTAAGATTGGATGTTGATTACCCTTACCCATCGAGGACTAAAAGTTTTCTATACTTAGCCTTAGGAATCAAAAAAAGAACAAGCAAAGATTACCTGAAAAACGCACGCGCCATTGCTAAAATGATTAATGAGTCACCAAAGGAAGTTATGGCTTACTGGTTCTTCACACCGTACACGATCCCAGATAGAAAACTGCTTGATTTACTCAGTCCAGAGCGGCATGAGGTTGCACTCCACGTTGCAGTTGACCCCTACCGCGAATGGAAAATTTTGGAAAATGAAACCAACCGAACTGTAAAGTACTATACTATTCATGGCACTTCACGGTTGATTGCTCAGTTACTGTGGGGACGAAAAATTGGGCAAAAACAAGCTAAAATTCCCAGCGATTTTCCATTAAAATCTTTCCATGACTTTACTACCTGCAGTTTAGACACTGAACGCTACCTTTTCGGTTTCGAAGGTGCTAAACAACACGCGGAAGAGTGGATCAGTAAAGATTACGTGTTATCTATTCATCCTGAATGGCTCTTTAAAAAAGGAGAAAAAAACCGCAGAGGCCCATATTACGATGTTTTAAAGGAAATTTTAGAAGTTGACGGAGAGCTTGAAACTTTAAGAGTGAAAAAACGTGTTTTTGCCAAAATGGGTTATGATATTCAAGAATACGAAAGAAACATTGTTCCAACAGAGCTTTTCCTTGAAAAACTTATGGAAAGAGAAATAGACATTTTTACTTTTCTTGAGAAAACGTGGTGCTGCCCAATTCCTAATCCGCCAAGCAATTGGATAAAAAGCGAAGATAACGTGGGCGTGCTTGAAATCAAAGATTATGACACCTGGTGGAGTGATGTCGGGAAAAAGACACGAAATATGGTGAGGCGTGCGGATAAAAGCGGTGTAAAAGTTAGTGTTGTGCAGCCGGATGAAAAATTCGTTGAAGGCGTATGCAAAATTTACAATGAAACTCCCATAAGACAGGGACGTGCTTTTTCACATTATGGAATGTCTGTTTCATCTGTGGCGTGGAACATTCATTTATTTCCAGACTCCACCTTCATCGGTGCATATTTCGAAGATGAACTTGTAGGATTCATCCAGTTATTGTATGGCGACAATGTAGCGGTCGTTTCCCAGTTACTTTCCATGCAGAAACATTGGGATAAATCACTAAACAACGCCCTGCTCGCTAAAGCGGTTGAAGTCTGCGCCACCAAAAAAGTGCGTTGGCTCACGTATGGACGGATAGGAAATCATCCGTCACTTGACAAATTCAAAGAAAGCAATGGTTTTGTCAAGCTACCAGTAACACGTTTCTACATACCTTTAACAGATAAAGGCAAAACAGCTATCCGATTAGGTTTGCAAAGAGACTTTAAAGATGCCTTGCCAGAAACAATCAAAACCCTGCTTATTCCAGTCTTAAACTGGGTAAGCAGAACCAAAACACACCTAAAACATCCATCAACAAAATAAAATTTTTATAATAGAAGCTTGGCGAGTAGGTTATTGAGGTCTTCTCTATTTTTGATACTTCTAAAAATAGCTTTTCCACTCGCATAGACACGGAAAGATGTATCTTCAAAGGTTAATTCAAAAATTATTCCCGCAATCTTGTTTTTAACTTGAGCTTTCTTTAGGATGTTGGCGATGGCTTCATCCTTCTTGTCAAATTTGAATACTACTATGACGTCTTTTTCTGCGCCGCAGGTTCCTTCCACCCGCGCAACATAATCATCGATAGACGCCATCTGCTACATCTCCTTTAAGACTTCTACGAATCGGTCAATCTCTTCTTCGGTGTTGTAGATGTAAAAGCTGGCGCGATCTGAGGACTCAAGTTTGAGAACTTCTTGATGAAGAGGTTGTGCACAGTGGTATCCACTTCGAATCATTATGCCATAATTATCACAGATGAGGGCCACGTCATGCGAGGATAATCCCTTAACGCTGAAAGGTATAATTCCGCATTTTTTAGAAAGATCCATGCAGCCGTAAACAGTTACGTTACTGCACTTCTGAAGTTGCTCCTCCGCATACTTGGTTAATGCTTTCTCGTGGCTTAACACATTATCCATGCCGACTGCATCAAGATACTTTACTGCTTCAGCTAACCCGACTGCTCCACAGATATCAGGTGTGCCAGCTTCAAACTTCCACGGCAAATCATTCCAACTAACCTTGCAGCCCGCCCCTGGAGTGAAAGACACTTCTTTTATCATTTCACCGCCACCTTGGAAAGGCTGCATATTTTGGAGAACCTCTTTTTTGCCGTAAAGCACTCCGATTCCTGTTGGTCCAAGCATTTTATGCCCAGAAAAAGCCAGAAAATCCACGCATAAATCCTGAACATCAACCGCCAAATGAGGCACAGACTGCGCTCCATCAACAAGCATTAAAGCCCCATTTTCATGTGCAACTTTTGTGATTCGCTTAACATCATTAATTATGCCAGTGACGTTTGACACGTGGCTTAAGCAGGCAATTTTTGTTTTTTTGGAAAATTTGCTTTCAAAATCGCCATAATCTAATGTGCCGTCGGCGTTTACTTTTGCATATTTGATGTTGAAACCTCTAAGTTTGGAAATTATTTCCCATGGTACGATGTTACTATGATGCTCCATTAAAGAAACAAGAACCTCGTCGTCTTTGCACAAGTTGCTTAATCCCCAAGCGTATGCGACTAAATTGATGGCTTCGGTTGTGCCTCTGACAAAGACAATTTCTTGCCAGTCTTTAGCGTGGATGAAATCTGCGATTTTTTGCCGTGAGTTTTCGTAGAGGTCAGTTGCTTCAAGAGATAGCGTGTGGATTGCGCGGTGTACATTAGCGTTGCTGTTTTCGTAAAAGTTGGAGATGGCGTCGATTACTTGCCGTGGCTTTTGGGTAGTTGCTGCATTGTCAAAGTAGATTAGGGGATTGTCGTTTACTTGGCGTTTAAGTATTGGAAAATCTTGGCGAAGCGCTTGTATGTCCACGATTACTTCTCTGCCTTCTTCTCTTCCTCTACCTTCATCCTCTTAGACAGCGTCTTTGCAAGTTCTTCTTCTTCTAACGCCTGTTTTTCCTCAAAAGTATGTTCAGCAGGCATCCAACTAGGTGCAGCTACACCTTTTTCCTTGAAGTATTGCCTTATTGCACGCTTCAGGGCGCCGACCGCGAGGACTCCGCAGTGGAATTTGACGCTTGGTAAGCCGCCGATTTCCTCGGTAACTTTCTTCCAAGTTATCTCTTCCCACGCTTTCTCCAAGCTCAAGCATTTAATCATTTCTGTAACTATGCTGGATGTGGCGATGTTGGCAGCGCAACCGTAGCTTTCAAAACTTGCCTTCTCAATAATGTCGTCTTTGGTGATTTTTAGATAGAACGTTATCATGTCTCCGCAAGCTGGGTTTCCAGCTACGGCTACAACGGTAGCGTCATCCATTTTTCCCAAGTTCTTTGGGTGTCTAAATAAATCCATAACTTTCGGGTTGTAAGGTAAGGGTATACGTGACATACTAATGCACTCCTGTTGAGCCAACTATCCCTCTAATACGATTGACAGCTGTAGGTAAAACTTCTAAAACATAAGCTATATCCTCTTCTGTGTGGCTACGCGTAACTTTCATCAGGATGCTGCCGTGAGCTTCTTCGAATATTCGTCCGATGGCGATTAGAACATGGCTGGGTTGGAGTAGTCTTCGGCTACATGCACTGCCGCTGGAAACGTAAACACCTGTGAGGCTAAGTTCAATGGTTAATGCTTCTCCTTCAGCGCGCAAGATGCTAACGTTGGCGTTGTCAGGGCTACGTTTGTCACCTTTTGGACCGTTAAAGCGCAAGTCATCAAGTTCAGCGAATATTCCGTCAACAAGCTTGTCTCGTAATATGCGCATTTTCGCTGTGCTTGCTTCGAAGTTTTGGAGTGCAAGCTCTGACGCCTTGGTGAAGCCAACGATTAATGGCGTGTTTTCGACTCCTGGCCAAAGCTTCTGGGTTCCAATTTGCCCTTCCAAAATACGCTCCATGTTTACGCCGTCTCGCATGTACATTGCACCCATGCCTCGCGGACCCTGAATCTTATAACTGCTGACAGAGGCTAAGTCAACGTTCAGTTTTTGCACATCAAAGGGAATTCTGCAGTATGCATCTGAAGCGTCCGTGTGGAAGAGGGCATGTGTATTTTTGGATTTAACGATGTCGACTGCTTCTTTGATTGGCTGTACTGTGCCTATTTCATTGTTTACGGCTGAAATGCTAACAAGTATGGTTTCGTTGTCGACTGCTTCTTTCAGTTTTTCTAGGTTAATGAAGCCTTCTTTGTTTACTGGAATTTTGGTAGTTGTGAAACCGAATTTCTGCATCATTTCAGCCACTTGTAAGACGTTGATTGGTTCGATTTCGGATATTATGATTTTTTTGCCTTTAGCTTTTTGCGCGAAGCATGTGCCCATAATGGCTAGGTTGTTGGCTTCTGTCTCGCCCGGTGTGAAAGTGATTTCTTCCAGGATTTTTGCGCCCATGGTTTTGCTCAGTTTTTGGAAGCAGTTCATGATGACTTCAAAAGCTTCCCAGCCAGGCTTGTGGGTGAGCGTTGGGTTGCCATATGCTTTCTTGTTAAAGTAAGGCAACATCTCATCTATGACTTCTTGTGGAACTATGCTGGAGTTTTCATTGTCTAAGTAAACCTCGTGTGTTATTCCTTCATGCAGTTTCAAGAGCTCCTTTACGTTTTCAACCATACAGTATCCTACCTATGTAGAGAGATTAGATAACTCGTACTTTGATAGTATTGAGTTCAAATAGAAAAATGTAGCTGAAAAACCAAGGTTCACGACGGCTAATTCTATTAATTAGCTCGTTCAATAAATCATAAATTAACATTTAAGGCGAACCTAAGGTGAAGATTGCAGAGCTGCCTGTTCCAACCGAAGTTAAAGATGTATTGCTTAACATGGGGATTGCTGAGTTGTTTCCTCCTCAAGAAGAAACCATACGGGCAGGAGTGCTAGAAGGCAAAAACATCGTTTTAGCCAGCCCTACCGCTTCGGGTAAAACCTTGATTGCGGAGCTTTGCGGTCTCAAGCACGTGTTGGAAAAAGGCGGCAAAGTGATTTATCTTGCTCCGCTTCGAGCACTAGCTAGCGAAAAATTCAAGGATTTCAAAAAATACTCCTCCATCAAAAAAGCGGATGGTAGAAAAGTCAGCGTTGGCATAAGCACTGGGGATTTTGACACCGCCGACAACTGGCTTCAACGCTACGACGTCATAGTTACTACAAATGAGAAGGCAGATTCGCTTTTGCGGCACCGATCGAAGTGGATGGATGAAATCTCTTTGGTGATAGCGGACGAGGTCCACCTACTCAATGACGCAGGGCGGGGTCCAACCCTTGAAGTATTGCTGGCTAGGCTACTGCAAGTTAACCCTGAAATTCAAGTTTTAGCGTTAAGCGCCACAATCGGCAATGTTGACGAAATCGCATCTTGGCTCAAAGCCGCTTACATCGTTACAGATTGGCGTCCAGTCATCCTCAAAGAAGGAATCGTTTTGAACGATGAAATCCAATACAAAGATGGCGGCGCCAGAAAAGTCGAGAAAAAAACCCACATTACCACCGTAAACCTTGTTTTAAACACCATAAGAAACGGCGGCCAAGCTCTAGTTTTTGCTTCAACAAGAAAAAATTCAGTTTC
>Ga0182021_10002924_pt1 | contig 20120 bp, 10 predicted proteins | sample 612E3MmetaG_FD_120493 | JGI IMG/M metagenome (GOLD analysis project Ga0182021, IMG submission 120493) | Permafrost microbial communities from Stordalen Mire, Sweden - 612E3M metaG (Illumina Assembly) | ecosystem: Environmental > Terrestrial > Soil > Wetlands > Permafrost | place: Sweden... | reverse complement strand
GGCAAGAGGGCGCGAATCTGTTGCAACATCTCAGGCGTGATCGTCCCCGCGAATGGTGCGAGCAATGCTGCATCGTCGCGCGACCAGTGAATCTGATCGAGCACGCGCCACAATGCCCAACCAGTATATGCGCCGTTCGCCAGATTGCGTGGATTCGAGGCCAAGGTGAAAGCCTTACGCCAATCTTTGCCGCACGCGGCCAGATACAACAAGTGATGCGCCGCCGTCAACTCGTGCTTGCGATCAGAGTTGATCAGTGCGCTCCACTGTTGGCGCAGAGCGGCATAGTTTTGAGAGTCAGTAAAGAAGTTGGACGTGATCGTCCGTGACAGGGTGTTCATGATTGTATCTCCTGGAAAAGTTTGAATGGGAAGCAACAAACGACGACTGGGCAGCCGAATTGGAGATACAACCGGAGGTGAACGAGAATGTGGTTGAAGAACCTACAGCATGCTAGCCTCTTGTTCAGGTGTGCCCTGCGAGAATCGAACTCGCTTCAGGCGGGTTTAGAGTCCGCCACTCTATCCAACGAGCATAGGGCACATGACTCTATGGCTGATTATATGACAGACCTTGCCAGAGTCAATAGGTTGTCCACATGATTCATTGAACTCTAATCTGAGGTGCGTCAGGCTCATGTGGCCTCGGAGGTGAAGCGCTCCCGCTGGATTGCCAAATCCAGCGGCGGATGTAACCACGCGGAGCGGCCGGAAGCATCACCTCAAAACCGACATGAGCGGTGTGTCACATCCCCTTGATCAATCCGCCTGGCTGACACGTGCGGCAGAAGTTGGTGATGCGCTGATTCGCGCTGACCAGCGAGATGGGCGTGCCGCAGCGCGGGCACGGCTCGCCGCTCTTCATGTGCACGGCCATGAAGTCGCGCGGCTCGCGGTGAATGGCGTCGCCCATCTCCACGCGGACTTTTTCGATCGCTTCGCGCAGCACCGACTGCATAGCCGCATATAACCGATCGATTTCCTCGCCCGTCAAGGCCGTGCGCTTGCGATAGGGATGCAGCCGCGCCGCCCACAGAATCTCGTCGGCGTAGGCGTTGCCAATCCCGGCGATGAATTCACCGCGCGTGAGCACGCCTTTGATCTCACCGCGATAGGGCTTGAGGCGTTCTCGAAATTCTTCCAACGAAACGTCGAACGGCTCCGGGCCTAACGTGGCGTAATCGGGCACTTGCGCGAGATCGGCGGCGAGATATAACTGCCCCATCGTGCGTTGATCGACGTAGCGCAGATGATGGCCGCTGGAGAGTGAGAAGATCAGATGCGTCTTGGGCATCCGCTTCTCTGTGGGCTGCGCCAATTGCAATCGACCCGTGAGTTTTGGATTGAGCGCGAGGAACAAGCGTGAATCCTGCACCGCAGGATCGAGCGTGAAGATCAAGAACTTGCCGCGTCGATTGATCCCCGCGATCTGTGCGCCGGTCACCGCTTCTTCCAGCCGCTGCTGCGCGAGCGATCGCACGATGATGGCGCTGCCTCCGCCGATTGACTGTACACTCTCGATGGCGCAGCCCACCACGCGACGCTGCAAAACTTCTTTGACGACTTCAAGTTCGGGGAGTTCGGGCATGCGGGGAGTATACCACTCGCGAAAAAGGACTTGAGGATTCAGCGCAGCCAAGAGCTATAACGCATGTTCAGCATTTCCGATACATGACGATCGCGCTGGTAGAGCTCGGACTAGCGCGCTCAAATATCAATGGTCTCAGTGATCTAGAAGTCGCCTGCATATAGTAGTGCTAGTATGACTTAGGTTGTTCAGAATACTGCTCAAGAATGTCTGAAACGCCGAGTTTGTGTGTATCAATAAAGCCCTGAATCTTACTTTCCGAGAGATTGGAGAAATCCAAGTTTCGAAATTCACTAAAGAATGCTCTTACGTTGTTTGTGAGACGACCTAGATCTCGATTTCGCATGATCTCAACGTCTTCATTAAAGCCAGCGCCTCTCGACAGAGTTTTTGTGGGTATTATCATTATTCGCTTGACCTTTGCACCTGGGTAGTGCTTCCGAAACCACGCTGAGGCATTGTTCATTTGACCAGTTTCATCTTTGTTTATCTCTGCTCGCTCAATTAGAACCTCACTCTTACACTCGAATAGAACATATTCGTCATCTCTTAGTCCCCACAAATTATCTGGGCCGGCTTTCCATTCTTTATCGGGCCTTTCACCTACAAAGCCCAATGCAAAAGCCAGATCATTTAGCGCCTTTTCGAATGCATCGGCTCTGACACCAAACCGCAGATTACCCAGCATTTCTTCTACAGCTAGTGACAGCTCGTCAAAAGAGCCAAAACCCCGCAAGTAGGTATTTATATTCGCGATGCGTTTCTGACTCAAAATAACGATTTGAGAGAAGACCATTCCATCTTTTGGCTTAAGGAGATACCTATGGTGCCTATGAGCACCTACTTGCAACTTATTCGAACGCGTTTTGCTTGATGAATACATGTAACGCGCCATTTCTTGGAGATACCAACCCTTGTCGGCAAGCGTCTCCACATACTTATCTGCGATTTCCTGGAGCGTTTCAACGGCAGCCGCGTAATCACCTTCATAATACTGATTCTCCGCTTTCATCTCCGCCGAAAAGATTCGCAGTATCTTCGAAGGCGCAGATGCCTGTGCGACGTGATTCATTTTTTCGATATAAAACTCCTTCCAACCTTCGTCGCGTCTCAAGCACTGATTTATCAGGCCTCTAAGAATTTTCGTCGGGGAAGTCTCATCGCTAAGCTCTTCTTGGATGAGATTCGCAACCTCTATACCGATTTCTATTTGGGAGCGAGTCTGAGCTGAGAAATACTTCCGCGAGTCTTTAGTTCTAACACATCGAACCAGATCATTACCGGTCAGAATCACTACGCTGTAGTCTTTTTCGCCGCGCACAGACCGGCCGAGTCCTTGCTCAATAATTCGTGCCGTTTTCACAGCTACAACCTCGCTTCCTTCACGGCAAGCTTCAACGTAGCGATCCAGAAGATCTTCGGAGAATGGCTTAGAATCCATGATCAGAATTCGACAGGCATCATCTGGCAGGTCAATGCCATCGTATCTATTAGCGATCACAAGAGTTTCGCTATAGTGACCGCCTCTGAGCAATTCCACCTTCGCGTGGATGTCATTCCTGCTGGCAACAATCGCACCAGCGGCTTTCCAGATTTTCGTGGCATCAAAGCTGGGGCACAACACTACTACACCTACATTCCGAGTAGGAGACGACTTTGCAAATTCGGAAACCATTTCCGTGTCAGTCAGCGACGAGTGAATCAACGATGGGATTAATATCATCTTCTCGCCTGACCACTTTTCCTCTTTGTAGGTCAACGGTGAATTGACCGTCTCTTCCGATAGACCAAGCCCTTTGATGAGAAAAGAATCATCAGTGATGGTGGCGGACATGAAGACACGATGTTTTGCCTTATCATAGGAGCCAAACATTTGTAAAGGAGGACGATACGGTGAAATCTCTAAGCCTTGCCCTGAGATAACGCAAAGGCAATCCTTAAGGATATCCTTAATCAAAGGCCAAGGAAACTTTACTGCATCCACATTAGTATGTTTAGAAAGGATTCTCACGACATCCGAATTGTGATCAATCCACTCCCAATACGGTACAGGTAAGAATGCTCCAAAGTCTTTACGCCGGATGTCTGCATATGTCCCCGCGCCTTGCTCTTCTAACACAGGGGAAAACAACTCGAGAATTTCTCGATACGCTGCCTGATCACAATCCAATTTTATAGCGTAGGAGTCCTTGATAGAATCAATGCACGCATGGGCATCATCAATGACGATGTTAGCTACCGGAATTGATTGAGGTCCAAGTTTGAATTTCGACAAGCCATTGAATAACTTCTGAATTGACGTTACGAGAATAGCCCTCCCGTCAAGAAAATCAACTGGGAGATCCCCTTCAGCAACTACGCAGTTAATCCCGAATTGTTTCGCCTGAGTGATTGTTTGATTGACGAGGAAATTATTAGGACAAAGATAGAGAGCGGAGCCTTCGTTTTCGTTCATCTTGGACTGGAGCATAAGAAGACCGACGAGTGTCTTGCCCTGGCCTGTGTTCATTTTCAGGATAATGTCGCGGCTGGTGCGTCGATTTTTATGCCAATCGTCTAGTACAGCAAGTTGCGCAGGACGAAGAGGTCCCTTATCACTAGCCCGATCTAATCTATCGTAAAGTTCAATAGGATTTAGGGGCTTTTCACCTGAAGATTTTATTAATCTTTTCTTGAAATCAACCATATTGATAACCTCATTCCGCCATAGCTGCTCGCAAACATGACAAATGGATATTTGTTTCCGAGGGCGAGTGCAATAACTTATGCACTTACCAACAACTAGAACCGCCCTGCGCAATGACTAGGCGGCCTACAAGACATGCTACAACGAAACCGCTCCGCGCCTGCATTGCGTAATTCTGCCCTACGATGTTTATGCCATCGCAGGGCAGACTTGCCTCATTATGCGCTGAATCAAACTCAAAGTCAATCTTACATACTATCCGCGCAGTCAAGATGTTGGTCACTTGGTCACTCATTGGAAACAGAAACCGGGCTCGCCTTGATGGAGAACCCCGGTTCCTCATGGTTGATCTTCTACTCCGTCACCGTCAACACCAGCGGCTGCGCTTCGCCCACTTGATCGGGATTGTAGTAGTCATACGCCGTGCTGGCCGGAGCCTGCACACTCAGCGGATACTTCGCCTTCAAGCGATAGCCAAAGTTCAGCGGTTCTGCGCCGTTCAGATTCGTGACGTAGACGATGACCTGCCGCCCGGTGAGTTCGTACCGTTCGATGCGAGCACCCGCATAATCGGCGGGCAGATCGCGGTAGTGTCCAGTGCTTTCAGTGATTCCGGAGCGGGCGTTGCGTCGAGGGCGCGTTTCGAGGTATACTACCCGCAGAGTCATGCGCAGACAGAATAGGAATTGGGTGGCGGCAAGGAGAGTGAACGCGTGGTGACAGTTGCGATTCCAGACAAATATGCCGAGATGCTCCGCGCTTTGGGCGATATGCAGGCTGCCATAGATTTGGCTGTGCAACGCTATGCCATCGAGCAAATCACCGGCAAACTGGCGGAACTGCGGCAGCGCGAAGCCGGTTACGTCGCCCGGTACGGCCCGGACTATGTTACATTTGCTCAACGCACGGCGACCGACGAAGCCTATGTTCACCAGATCGAAACTCAGGTGAGCAAAGTGTGGGAAGCAGACCTGGCCGACTGGGAGTTTTGCCATAAAGGAATCCAAGATTGGACACGACGCCTGCGGACGCTTTTGCTCGGATAGAAGCGCCATCCGGCTCAAATATGGACACATCGGCGCTGACCACGCCGGTGAGCCTGTGCCCCACTTACATCGCGCGGACAAGACGCAGCTTTTCCTGACCGATGAAATGACCTTTGAGGCTTTTGTGGATTGGTTGAGAGCAAACATCGCACCTCTCGCCCGGCCTATCGGCCCATCGTCGTCCTGACCTGCGGCCCTGGCAGCGGCAAGACGAGGCTGATTGACGAATTGTTGCAACGACCCCATGTGGGGCAGTCGTGTCGTCGCGCTGCCTGAAGCCATCTCCCTCATGCGTCACCTCAATATTCCCCCGCGTAAGCGCTCTTTCAACGCGTGATGGTTCACCTGCAACTGTGCGATTAGCAGAAAAGGAATTAAGCTGGAGAACCCCGGTTTCACACGGTCATTGGAGTCGAGGCTTTAGCCGGAGATGCGACAACTGATCAAACCGGCTGAAGCCTCGAGTCCGGAATTTGCTAAAAGTTCAATCTTCTACTGCGTCACCGTTAACACCAACGGCTGCGCCTCACCTACTTGATCAGGATTGTAGTAATCATACGCCGTGCTGGCCGGGGCCTGCACGCTGAGCGGATACTTGGCCTTCAAGCGATAGCCGAAACTCAGCGGTTCTGCGCCGCTCAGATTCGTGACATAGACGATGACCTGCCGCCCGGTGAGTTCGTACCGTTCGAGGCGCGCACCAGTGTAATTCGCAGGCAGATCGCGGTAGTGGGCCACCAGCCGATCGAGGTCTTCACTCTGCACGACGAAGCCCGGCGGCACGCCCAGATCGATCAGCGCCGAATCGACGTGCCCATTCGGATTGTTCAGGCGCACGGTCGCACTGACGTTGACGGTGTCGCTCAAGGTCAGCCGCGTTCGATCATACTTCACGTCGATGGCGACCGGCTCCGCGTTTTCGCCGGTGCGCGGCACGGCGCTCCATGGCAGAACATAGTCGCCCGCGATTTGATACATCACGCCGCCTTCACCGCTCGCTGCAATCTCCACGGTGTGATCGCGCCCTGCGGCACTGAAGTCGTTGAACGTCACCGCCTGCACCACGTCGAAGTTTTCACGCGTGACTTTCAAGGTGCGCGACTGTCCATCATCCAGTTTGATCGTGATTGTCGCAGCGACGTTGTCGCTGCCCGCGCGGATGCTCTGCAATAGTGCCTTCAACGCTAGGATCGTGGCTTGTGTGGTGTACCACGTCCCTGACGGATCTTTGCTCTGCACCAACGCCAGCAAGCCGCCATTGGCGATGTCAGTGTGTGAGTTGGCGCGCAGCAAGGCCAGGGTCGCCAGCGCCGTCGTTTCGATGCTGCCCGTCGGGCCGGTGCTGCCCATGAACGTGGCGATCTGGCTGGGCCACGTGACGGCCTCGCCGTGCTTCTCGGCCAGCTCGGCCAACCGATTAAGCACTTCTTGCGTCATCGCATCGGCCGGATCCGCCGCGACGAGCGCATTCGCCGTCAACGCCACGACATACGCATCCTCCGCTTCGCCGTGATGCTCGCGCACATAGGCCAGACCTTTTTGCGTGCGTGCGTCGTTGCCAAAGCCCGCGTCGATCAAACTCCACACGATGTAGGCCGTTACGGGCAGCCGATTGTTTTGCAGATTCTTCAACGTGCTCTCGTGTACCAGACCTCGATCGTTTTCCCACGATCCATCGGGCTGCTGCTGGCCCAATAACCATTCGGCCGCGCGTTGGATCATCGCTTCGTCGATCGGATGGACGCGGCGCATGTCGCCGAACTCTTGCAGGCCATAGGCCGTCAACATCCGATCGGCCGGTACGCGCCCGAAGAGCGAGAAGCCGCCGCCGGGCACCTCGAATGTCGTGAGGCGCTGATAACCGGTGTTGATGTACTGCTCGGCCTTGAGCTGCACTTCCGGCGCAGCCTGATTCGTCGCGCGCAGATAATCGAGCACCAGCACATTGGGATACGTGGTCGACGATGTTTGCTCGAAGCAGCCGTTGGGCATGCGCAGGATGCTGTCGAGTCCTTCGACCACCTGGCTCATCACGCCCGGATAAATTTTGACCGTGATCGCTTGCGTGCCGGGGATGCTTTGCGTAGGCAGGCTGACCGTGCGACGTGCCGTGGTGTTGGCCGGCAGCCGATCGGATTGTGTCGTCGAAAACGCTTTGCCGTTGGGTGTGACGCGCACCATCTTCTGAATCGCGTCGGAGAGTTGCGTGCCTGTGGCGGATACTTTGAACGGCAGCAAGCCCGGCGACTTGGCGCGCACGCGGAAGTACACCACGCCGACATCGTTGCCCGCAATGTCGATCGCTTTGATCGGTTCGTCGAGCAGCTCAAACCAATCGGCTTGAGCAACTTCCAAACGCACTGTCTGCCGATCGGGCAGGTAGTTGAACACGCCCACCGGCACCGAGACCTCATCATCGACGGTCAGCGCCAGCGGCAGATCGAGATCGATGAAGAAATCCTGGAAGACGCGCAGGCCGCTGGTGGTGCTGCCGAGGCGCCCGTCGCGCGAGGAAGCCAGCGCCGTCATGCGCCACGTCGTGATGCTGTCGGCCAGCGGCATATCGATCTTGAGTTGGCCGTTGGCATCGGTCACCGCATCGGGCAACCACAGCATCGTTTCAGGAAAGTATTGACGCAGGCGTGGCGGCTCAGCGGCACTGCCCGTTTTGTTGCTCACTTCTTTCAACGCGGGCGCTTGAGTGGGTGCTGCCGCCGGTGCCGCCGTCGCTTGAGCAGGCGCGGGCATTGGCAGCGGCGCAGCAGGCGCGCAACCGACCAAGAAGGCCAGCAGCAACGTGATGAGCGTAGTAAAGAAGCCTTTTGACACCGCACCGCCGAAGACATCGACCAGGAGCATGAAGTACATCAGCACCACGAGCCCCAGGCCCAACCAGCCGAACGCTTGTAACGCGCCAGTCGGTGCAGCCGATACCTGTCGTCCGATCAACGTAATCAACAGCGTGATGGCACTATAAGCCAACAGCGCGACGACCGCCCATTGCAACAATTTGTCATGGCGCTTCAACGCCGCCACGATCAAACCGATCAAGCCCAACGCCATCAGCAGCAAGGTCACGCTGCCGTTATCGCGCAGGATGACCATCAGGCTCAGCAGACTAAACGCCGCCAATAGGGCGAAGCCAAACGCGTTTCCCAGCCGCTTCTTCTGATCGAGCCAGTACAGCGTCAACCCGATGATGGCCCACGACAGAACAACCCAGGCGAAATACAACCAATTATTCACGCCTCTGAAGTAAGCGCGCTGTTGATCGACCACACGCTGCATCACCGTATCGTGCGTGTTGGCCGACAGACTGAAATCGCCGCGCGGTTGCGTTTGCGCTAACGAAGCCTGTGCCGCGGTCTGCTGCGCCGCATTCGACATCTCTGGATTCCCGCTTACAACCTGCGGGAATGACAAGGCCTGTGACGGGCTGAAGCCGTGCAGTTCGTATTTGGGTTGCAGCAGTTCTTGTTCCAACAGGAAGTAGAGTTTGGCAAAACCCGGATCTTGTTCGGCCAACGCGAAGACGGCTTCGTCCACCACGGCTAGCCCAACCGCTGATTGAACACCTGCGCCCTGCGCGTCCTTCACGGCGATGTTCACTTGCGCTTGCTCACCGGGGCGATACACATCGCGATCAGTCTTCAACGTCACCGTGAGATCGCTGGCCGTATCGACGAGCACCGTGCGCGCATCGCGGATGATCTGCCCGTTGGGATGCACTTGATACGCGTGCAGTTCCAATTCGCCTGCCTGATCGGGCGTGAGATCGATCGTCACGTCGCCGCGCCCCTGCTCGATCGGGACTGTGCGCGTGCTGAGCGTCTGCCCTTCGCGCACCAGATCGAGATACACCGTGCCCGTGGATTGCGCGGTGAAGATCGCCAGCTTCATGGGATCGCCGACGCGATAGATCGGCCGATCGGGACGCAGCAAGATCGTCGCCGCCGGATCGCCGTCGAAGGTGAAGTCCTGCGCGGCCGCCGCGCCATTCGCGGCCTTCGCCTGAATCGATAAAGTTAAACGCGGATCATTCGGCGTAAGGCGCACTTCGGCGAGACCGTATTCATCGGTGTGCGCAGTGAAGGTCTGAGTGATGTTGCGCACAACGAGGTTGAGGTCTGTGGCGATCGGCGCGCCGTCAGGCGTGCTGGTCAACACGTAGAGGATGTTCTCCACGCCCGATCGGAACTGCCCGCTCTCCGGGATCGCGCGGATCACGATCGGTTTGGCCGACACCGCCAGCGACGTGTTCGACGTTTCGCTGTGCTGCGCTTCATCGATCACGTTGGCCTGCACGTAGAAGCGCGCCAGTCCCTGGTCGAGATCGCTGCCGGTGAGATACGCGGGCAGATCGAATTCAAAATCGAAGTTGCCAGTGGCATCGGTCTTGCCCTGCAACGTCACGGCCACTTTGCGCTCCACGTCGAACGTGTAGCCTTCCAACGTGACCACACCATCGCTCACCGGCTTGCCGAAGAAGTAGTTGGCGCTCAACGTGCCGCGCACGTGTTGGCCGGGTTGATAGAAGCTGCGATCGGTCGACCACTTGACGGCAAACTTGGGCAGCACGTAGTACTTCACTTCGACGGTCTTCTCGGCGGTAGTGGCGCCCGATTGGGCGTTACCCAGTTGCGCCGTGATCTTGTACGCCCCGGTGTTGACCTGTGTCGCCAACTGAAAATCGGTGGAGGCCACGCCAAAGTCCGAGGTAATAAGGCTCTTGCGAAAGACCTTGTTGCCTTTGCCGTCGGCGATGGTGACGTCGAGCGGTTGGTTGGTCGCCGGTTGTCGATCGAACGCGCTCAGCGCTAACGCGCGCAGGTGAATGATCTGGCCGGGTTGATAGAGCGGTTTATCGGTGGTGAGCAAGAGCCGATTATCCCGCTCGGCCTTGATCGGCTTTTCGACATGATCAGTGCCGAGGGCCGAGGTCGTTTCGATCACCAAGGGCTGTCCTGTTGCAGCGTTGTCGGGCACGCGAAACGATACTTCGGCATTGCCCAGGCGATCGGTGTGGCTGGTGTAGAGCGGCAGCAGCGTGCCATCGGCTGCGCGCAGCGAAACGGTGATCGTCGCGTCGGGCAGCGGTTGTGCGGAGCTGCTATCACGCACGATGACGCGCAGCGCCGCCTGACTGCCGGGGACAAATCGATCCTGGCCGAGCACGACCGTTTCATGTTGGGGGAGATGTTCGGGGAGATGCGCGTAATACTCGGTGTTGAACCAGAAGACACCGAGCAGGGCTGCTGCAGCGATCAGCAGCCCCACCAGAAATAATTTGCGGAACATGATCCTTCCTCCTTGTTTAATTGACCCTGCGTGGCCTTCGACTCCGTTCCGCCATGCGGAACTCCATTCAGGCTGCGCAGGTAAGTTTTCAATCGACGGGCGAATTACTTTTATGACGCAACTCGTTTGGGCAAAGTTCCACAATGGGCCAAATGTGCCATTGTCTGAAACGTCACCTCGTGGCACAGTAGATCAAATTCCGTTTTGATTTACGCCAATGCTCACGGCGGATGGCTACATCCGCCACGGCCTGCTCGCGGAGCGTGTAACCATCCAGCGGGAGCATAAACCTTTTAGGAAACTGCTCTAGAAGCGACAATTTGCGATCGGTTAAGAGGAATCATGAAACGCATCAGTGTGGTTCTGGCAAGTATCTTGCTGGCAATGCTAGTCTTGGGCACAGCGAGTCGTCCGCTGCGTGCGGCCCCCACGAACGCCATCGTTCCCGGCTCAATCCGCACGGACGCCACGTTCCAACACAGCGGTGTCGCGTGGTCGATCACCGGTGATGACGATCACGATAGTTCGCTGACGCTGGAGTATCGCCGCGTGGGCGACAGCGCCTGGCGTCCGGCGGCCCCCGCCATGCGCGCCTACCCGACCCTCATCGTCGATGGTGACCCGCTCAATCTGAACTACTGGGCGGCCAGCGCGTTGTTTCTGCAAGCCGGTCAGACGTACGAATTGCGCTTGACGTTGAGCGATCCCGATGGCGGTGGTGCGACTCAAATCGTGTCAGCCACGACTCGCGCCGAATTGCAGGACGATCCGCAGGGACGCCAGCTCTATGTGATTCCAGGCAGCAGCGGCGGCGATGGCAGCCCGGCAAATCCGTTTCGCGGATTGCAGACGGCGGCGGATGCGGCACAGGCCGGCGATGTCTTCCACGTGGCCGCCGGAATCTACATGCCCTTTCAGATTTTGATCAGCGGCACGGCCGGTCACCCGATCGTCTTTCGCGGTCCGACGAGCGGTGGTGCGATCGTCGATGGTGCGAACACCGATCGGGGCGTGATCACGCTGGGCGAATCCAACCAGACGATCGGCTTTCTCATCGTCGAGGGACTAACGCTTCAAAACGGCGCGTGGGGTATCGACGCGCAGCACAGCCACGACCTCGCCATTCGTCGCAACGTGATTCAAGACGTCGATGATGGGATCGTCAATCGGCGTGAAGACAACCTCGAATACAATCAGACCATCAGCGACAATGTCATCAACGGACGCCGCGCCTGGCCGGGCACCGGCATTCCACCGGAAGAAGGCATCGATCTGCGCGGCACCGGCAATGTGGTCGCGTACAATCGCGTGCAGCATTTTGCCGATTGCATCTCGGTGGTGCCGCAGACCGGCCCGGCCTATGCCAACGATGTGGTCGGCAACGACATATCTTATTGTGTGGACGACGGCATCGAGATCGATTACAACCAGTCGAATGTGCGGGTGTGGCGCAATCGCGTGATGAACGCGCGCATGGGCGTGAGCGTGCAGCCCATTCGCGGCGGCCCGGCCTACATCTTTCGCAACGAGTTCTTCAATCTGGAAAGCAATCCCATCAAGATGCACAACGACACCACCGGCTTCTTCGTCGTGCACAACAGCGGCGCTAAAAACGATAACGGGCAAGGGGACGATGGATCGATGTGGCGCAACGTGGTCTATCGCAACAATCTGCTGCTGGGCACGCGCTATGCGTTTGAGTTCACCACCACGCCGGATGAAGGCTTCCGCGATTTTGATTACAATGCGTGGGGTACGACGCGCGCCGTCGGCAGCCCGACCGATCCGTGGTTCAAGTGGAACGACGTCCGCTACGATCGCTTGATCGATCTCCAAGCGATCGGCGTGGAGACACACGGAGTGGAGGCATCCTTCAGTCACGTGTTCAATGCGACGTTGCCCGCCAGCTGGGATGTGGCCGTATTGCCGGGCAGCCGCGATCTGCGCTTAAAGGCCGGCGCGCCGGAAATCAACGCGGGGATCAATCTACCCAACCTCAACGATCCCTTCGTGACCGATGGTCAACCCGATCTAGGCGCGTTCGAAGCGGGTCAGCCGTTGCCCACGTATGGCCCGCGTCCTCAATTGCCCGATCTCACTTCCTCGACGAAGCGGGCCAGTCGATCCAGTCTCCATGCAAGCGAATCGATCACTTACACGCTGGTGTTACGCAACACGGGCGCGCTGCTAACCGACACGCTGCACCTGACAGACACCCTCCCGATCGGCCTGGCTTACGTCTCCGGCACTTTCACCTCCACCAGCGGCACGATCGTTGATGGTAACGCGCCGACTTTGCTGTGGTCAGGCACGTTGAGTGCGACGCCCGCGGTCACACTGACGTATCGCGCGTTGGTCACCGACACTCTGTCACGCACGATCGGCAACACGGCGCAGGTGAACGCCGGCATGGCCGGTCAATTCCAACTGAGCGCCTCGATCGTCGTGAATGGTTCCAACATCTATCTGCCACTCGTCCGCAGATGATAAAAGGAATATGCTAGAAAACCGGCTTCTTTTTGAGGTTCTTCGTAATGACGATAGCCCTTCAGTTCTAAGAAGCCGTCAAAGAACAACTCTGCAGATTGCTCCAGGCTGGATGGTCACATCCAGCCCCCATCGCCGGATTTGCAATCCGGCGGGAGCGTCGAAAGTGCGGACTAATTTCTTGGCAAGTTCTAAGCTTCGTCTTGATTCAATGACAATCTCGTGTCAATTCTGCGGTTAGGCCTAATGTGCCATTGTCTATCTCAGTGGACAATGGCACAGTAATGAATGTACGCTGCCTAGTGCAACCACAGACAAGATGATTGGAATGTCGCGGTAGGGGTCGCCCCCTGCCAATCCAAATATGTCTCTTGGTTTTACACTAGTCATCACCTGAGCGGCATTAGGCACCACGCCGTTGTATATCGATCGGGTGGTGTACCTGCAATCAAACAGCGCAGCGCCAACAGGGAGCGAGGCTTACCACACAAACCATCTTTTTCCTGCGGGGGAGAAAGGCCGCTTGTTCCATGAAACCCGTCGTCGTCCGTTTCGTCGTCGTCTTCGTGCTGGCCAGCTTGCTGGCCGGAGGATTGTCAGCCGTCGTCATTGCCGCGCAGCCCGTCACAGCGCCGCCGCGCGCACCGGCAGCGGTAGCCGGTTATAATGCCAATCCCCCGACAACTCTCGTGAAGTTGATCTTCATTCATCACTCCACTGGAGAAAACTGGTTGAACGACGGCAATGGCCAGTTGGGCATTGCCCTGAGCAACGCCAACTATTTCGTGAGCGACACCAACTATGGCTGGGGACCAACCGATCAGGACACGACCCCGGGGACAATCGGCGATCACACCGACATCCCCAATTGGTACAGCTGGTTCACCGGCCCGCATCGCGATACCTACCTGACCGCTCTCTACACCGAAACCGAACAGCATTCAAGTTATTCGCGCCCATCCATCGGTCCCGGCGGCGAGAACACCATCATCATGTTCAAGTCGTGTTTCCCCAACTCCAATCTTGATGGCAATCCAAACGATCCGCCGGCCGCTTCGGCGGATATGAACTCTCTCCTGGATGTCGCTCACGCCAAGCGCATCTACCTGGATGCGTTGAATTATTTCGCCGCGCATCAGGACAAGCTCTTTATCGTCATCACCGCGCCGCCGCTGGCAACTGGCGCCTCCGATGCCACGCGCGCGGCCAACGCTCGCGCCTTCAACAATTGGCTGATGACCAGTTGGCTCAGCGGCTATGCCTACCACAACGTGGCTGTGTTTGACTTTTACAATGTGCTCACTTCCAACGGCGGCGATCCCGACACCAACGATCTGAATTCGACGGCGGGCAATCATCACCGTTTCCGCAACAACGTGATCGAACACATCACCAATCAAGGCGGCAACACTTCGGCTTATCCCACCAGCGATAGTCATCCCTCGCCAGCAGGCAATCTCAAAGCCACCGGCGAATTTGTGCCGCTGCTGAATATCGCCTGGCACTGCTGGCAAGGCGACGGCGCTTGCCCCGGAGCGGCCCCGCTGCCCGATCTCTCAGGTTCACAGCTGCTGGTCAACAAGCGAGTCTTCGAGCCGGGCGATGCGATCACTTACACGCTGCGGCTCATCAATTCAGGCGTCCTCAGTACGACCGTGCGCTACACGATTACTTTACCTTCAGCCGTCGTCACGTCGACCGGAGCGTTGAGCGGGATGATCGTCGTCTATGCCGGTGCGACCGTCACACCGACCGTTGTCGTCGCGCAGGTTCGATCGGACTTGGCTGCAGGTACGACCTTTCAGGCCAACGTGAACCTTAACGACAACTACCATCCCGTTTTCTCACTGAATTTCCCGCAAGCGGTGATCCACGGCTTTAACACGTATCTGCCGTTGATGATGAACGACTATGCGGGGCCGGTGATCATCATCGATCACACCACCACCGGCCTCAGCAAGATTCCGCCGTACTGGATCAACCAGGCCAAAGCGTTGCTGCGCTTGAGCTATGGTCATACCTCGCACGGCAGCCAGCTGGTCAGCGGGATGAGCGTATTCACCAATTCATTGTATGCCTACAACACCGAGGGATCGATCGCGGCTGGGGTTCTGTCGCTGGCTGATTACACGCCCGATGGCGATCTCCACCACCTGGGCCGCAGAGACGCGCACCTATCTCAATGGTGATGGCAGCGATCGGAATACCGTCATGTGGTCGTGGTGCGGAGAGGCCGACACGTCCGACCCGGCCGACATCGACATCTATTTGAATCTGAGACGATTGTGCGCACTCACATTCCTTCAACTGCTATCGCAAAGGTCAGGCCACGTGGTGGCTGTTAGCGCGGTTGGCCGGATGGGACGGGGTCACACAGTAACCGAGGTCGTCAGGATCAAACATGCGGCAGGTGGACTCTGACAAATTCAGGACTCGAGGCCTTAGCCGGAGATATGGTCGCATCGATTAAACCGGTTAAAGCCTCGACTCCATACGCTCAAGAGGCATGCAGATAATGCGCCAGCCGATGACTTGACTACGCCAGCGGGGTGAAAGCCGCATCGTTTACGGCAGCACCTGCGGCTTGATCACGCGCACGTCGCTGGCGCCAAGCGTCTGGCACAGTTGCTCGAACATCGCTTCGTCGCGGTAGGTGCCGATGATGGCCCCGCCTGAGCCGGCGAACTTGGCGCTCGCGCCACAGCGTCGCGCCGTCTCGACCATCTCGATTTGCCACGACAGCAGGTTGTAGATGCTGCGCCGCGTATCGAAATTCTCGTCCATCAACTGGCTCAGCCGTTCGGCATCTCGCGCAATTAAGGCTTCGCGCGCCGAGGCGGCCAGCGCCGCAAAGTGCTGCATCGCGTTGACGACTTTTTCTTCGCCCCGATCGAAGCGCGCGCGGATGTCGTTGTGAAAGACCTCGGTCGGCTCGCTCAGCGCGTCGTGATAGGCCAGATAGATTGGCGGGAGCAGCGCCGGATCGAGCGGTTCGTAGTGATAGCACTTGAAGCCGTGCACGTCATGCTCGCGGCTGCGATCGAAATCCATGTAGACCAGGCCTTCATAAACCTGGATCACGCGATCTTGCAGACCGGCCGCGATGCCGAGCTCATCACGTTCAATGGATAACACAAAGCTGGGCCGCGCTTCCAGTGGAATCTCAACGCCGTAGAACTCCATCAGGCAGCGCAGCGTGGCGACGATAATGGCGCTGGAACCGGCCAGCCCGACCTGGCGCGGGATGTGCGTTTCATAGCGCACCGAGAAATTGCGATCGTGCAATGGCAAACCCTGGCGATCGCAATAGTCCACAAAACGTTTGATCGTCGCCTTGATCAGGCGGATGCCGCCATAGTAACCGTGCAGCTTCACGTCGCGGGCTAGATCGGCGATCGAGCTGAAGCGGGCCCGATCGTCTTCGGCCAGCACGATGTCCACCGAATCCCATTCATACAGCACGACCTCGGCCCAGAAGTTGCGCACGCTGATCGAGATCGTCTTGCCGTGATACCCATCGGACGGATTGCCGACAAGTCCGGCGCGGGCGTAGGCGCGTTTACGAATGATGATCATTGAGCCATTGCTCCACAAACTGGCGCAGCGCTGCGCCATGTTTTTCATCGGCCAAAGCAAATTCGACGAAGGCCCGGAAGTACGCGTCAAAGTTGCCGATGTCGAACCGGCGCTCTTCGTCGCTCAAGCGGATGCCATAGACCTTGCCGCCACCCTGAAGGATCAGTCGGATCGCGTCGGTGAGTTGGATCTCGCCGCCTTTGCCGGGCCGGGTACGCTTGATGGCTGCAAAGATCGACGGCGCAAAGACGTAGCGTGCCGCAATCGCCAGATTGCTTGGGGCTTCCTGCGCGCTGGGCTTCTCGATCACGTCTGCTACTTCGAACACGTCGCTCGCGCCGTTCTTGGGTCGGGCAATGCCATAGTGGTGCACCTCGCTCAGCGGCACCTGCTCAAACGCGATGACGGCCGCAGCCCGGTTGCGCACAAAGCACTCGGTCATCCGCTGCACCACATCGCTCTGCGCATGGAGGCCGATGATCGAATCACCCAGCGCCACGACAAAGGGCTGATCGCCCACGAACGGTTCAGCGCACGATACGGCGTGTCCCAGTCCCAGCAACTGGCGCTGGCGCGTATAGAAATATTGCACAGGCATGCGCTCGTATTCAAACTTGGCCAGCAGATCTTCCTTGCCGGTCTCGCGCAGCAGCTGGATCAATTCAGGATTGAGGTCGAAGTGATTCTCGATCGAGGTTTTGCCGGGGCCGGTGATGAACAGGAAACGCTTCATGCCAACGCGCGTTAATTCTTCGATCACGTACTGCACCACCGGCTTGCGCCCGACCGGCAGCATCTCTTTGGGCTGTGATTTGGTGGCAGGCAGGAGCCGCGTGCCAAGCCCCGCGACGGGAACGACGGCGATGTTGATGTCCATAAATTTTTCCTTTTGAGTCAAATAACGCTCGAACTATAGCATAGCTTGTCTAGCAGGCAAACGATCTGCTAGAGCGAATTACACACCTGCCAGATAGCACCTGAAATTCAATCGGGGGTCAACCAAGAGTTCTATTGAAACCGTATTGAAGAAGCGCTAAACTGTGAGCCAGACCGTCGGTCATTCCGATTGAGATGAAACGCGAGGAGGCGGCGATGCCGCGCTTTAGACTCGCCTTGATGTTCGGCTTGCTCGTCGCGTTCGTCACGACCGCTTCGCCCATCTCGGCCAGCCCAACGGCCGTGACTTACTACGTAGCCAGTTCCACGGGCAACGATAGTCACGACGGCCTGTCGGAAGCGAACGCGTTTGCCACCATCGCCAAAGTCAACGCGCTGAATTTGCAGCCGGGCGATCGGGTCCTGCTCAAGTGCGGCGATGTGTGGCAGGCCCAGCGCTGGCCTCGATCATGTTTAGCTCGTACCCTGAACGCTGCGCCAACAAGCGGGAGTGTGACCCATGACCAAATCCATCCGCACCTGTTTTGCGTTTCTAGTCGTGATATCGCTGTTGATTTCTTTCTCGCCCATTCCAATCGCCGCCACGCCTCAAGCGCTGAGTGTGTGGGTGGAATCCATCAGCAATAAAGTGCAGCCGACCACGGCGCCCGGATCGACCAGCAGCATCAACCTGGAGGGCGCGCAGCGATCGGTCGAAGCGGCGCAGATCATCGTGCGCGCCAATGGATCGGCGTTGACGGGCGTGAACCTCACCGCGAGTGATCTGAGTGACGGTCACGGTCACACGCTCCCCCGATCGAACATCACCTTCTTCCGCGAATACTTCATCGACTTCACGGGCGTCGTCGAGGGAGAACCGGGCAATCGGCCGGTACCCGCCAATTCGCCGACGAACGATCCCAACCTCGCCGATCCACTGATCCCGTTCATCGATCCGTACACCACCACGGTTCGATCGGTAGGTGCGCCGTTCAGCGTCACCGCCAATCGCAATCAACCGGTGTGGGTCGATGTCAACATTCCCGCAGCAACGATCGCTGGCACGTACACGGGCGTGATCACGGTCAGCGCCACGGGCGAAGCGAACATCGTCGTGCCAGTGACGTTGACGGTGTGGAACTTCGTGCTGCCTGACATGCGATCGGTCACGACGCATTTCAAAATGTCAGAAGGTACGCTCATCTGGTATCACCGCAACACTTATGCGTGCTCCGGCAGCAATTGCTGGCTCGATTGGACGCCGTATGCGCGCACGCTCGTGAAGCGCTATGAAGAACTGGCGCACGATCATCGCATCGATACCGCGCAGTCCTTCATTCCCGATTTTGGGAACGACTGCACTCCGCCCAGCAATTGGAGCGCTTACGACGCAGCCATGCAGCCTTATATGACTGGCAGTTATTGGAATGACGGCGTGCCCAGCAGTCGCATCGAAACGCCGTTCACACCCGGCGCCGATTGGGGTTACGAACGCGACTGTACACCCACACAATACACCGCCTTAGCGCAGGCGTGGGCATCGCATCTCAAAGCCAAAGGCTGGTTCACATCCACGATTGTGTATGCCTCCGATGAACCAGCCGCGACCGACTTCCCGGCCATCGCGCAAGATTCGCAGCGCATGCAAACGGGCGATGCCGATTGGAAAGCGCGCATCATGGACACGACGCATCCCACGCCCCAATACGTCGGCACGCTCAATCCCGCGTTGGGCATTTATTGCGTATCGTTGGCGGGCTACGACAACTGGAGCCAGGATCCCAGCATCCCGGCCAATCAAATTCCCTACGGGCGCAGCAACTGGCCGACGCTCTTCGGTCAGAACATTCAACTGTGGTTCTATGAAAGCAACGCTCAGAGCGCGCCCTATCCGACCTTTGCGACGAATACCTTATGGGGCGCAGAACCGCGCTTGATGTTGTGGGGCAGCTGGTATGAACAGGCCACGGGCTTCTTATACTGGGACACAACCGATTGGCACGAATCCAATCCATGGGGGCCGAACGTGGATTACAACAAGAGCGGCGACGGCGTGTTGATCTATCCCGGCCATCACGATGGCACCGATGCCGCGCAAGGTTATGGCTCGCCGGCCGACATCACGATCGATGGGCCGGTGCCCTCCTATCGGCTTAAGGTCATTCGCGCCGGCTTGCAAGATTGGGCTTTGTTCAAGTTGGCGGAACAGCGCGGCTTCGGTGCGTATGCGCGCGATCAAGTGGCGCGGGCCTACGGCCAATTAGGGCATTGCGAATGGAGCGGCTGCCCGCCGCTGGTCAACGGACAATTCCTGTGGAAGAACGACGGTGCTGTGTTGGACAGCGTGCGACACAACATCGCCATGAAAATCCTGGGGCTGAACAACGTCGCGCCGAACATGCCAGGCAATCCCGGCCCGGCTGACAACGCTACGAACATCTTCACGCGTCAGCCGTTAACGTGGCAGGGCGGCGATCCCGACGGGCAACCGGTGACCTATACCGTTGCCTTCGGTATCGGCAACCCGCCGCCGAACATCGCCACCGTGACGCAGGCTTCATATG